>Ga0272446_1002959_pt1 | contig 22217 bp, 19 predicted proteins | sample YNPCB0061_FD_194587 | JGI IMG/M metagenome (GOLD analysis project Ga0272446, IMG submission 194587) | Hot spring microbial mat communities from Yellowstone National Park, WY, United States - YNP-CB-006-1 | ecosystem: Environmental > Aquatic > Thermal springs > Hot (42-90C) > Sediment | place... | reverse complement strand
GCAGGCGATTATCCTAAAAACCTCAGTTGAACGCGTCCGAAGGCCGGACCAGGCAGGTGTCTGGCGCGAAGCGACGACGCCGCAGGGTCGTTCCCTGCAAGGAGGAGCGACAAAGCCGGGCGCCTGCCTGGGCCGGAAAGCGGGCGCGTAGCGGGCTCACCTTCCGGGTGAGCGTGAACACAGCCACAAACGTCACAATCCATGCGCCTTCTCAATGGCCACCCAGCGGTCAACTGAGGTTTTTAGGTTGATACGCTCGATCACCTCAACAAACTCAGGGTAGCCGGACTTATCCTTCGGCAGGCTCAGGACGGACGGGTGGATTTGTTTGGCCTCGGAGTCTTTCCAGCCGGGATGCGGGGATGGGGCCGCGCAATTGCGCCACCAGGGCTGGGGCCAGGCGCCCCTGTGGGCGAGCGCCTTCATCACGATGGCGAAGAGGGAGTTCCCACCAGCCCAGGGCGGGGTGGCGGTGATGGGCGCCGTGCAGGTTGAAATGCAGGATCAGGGCGGAGACCCAGGCGGGTGCCTCCAGGTCCAGGGCGTAGCACCGGTCGTTCAGAGGCGTGCCGTAGTGGAACACGTTGTCCATGAGGGAGACGAGTAGCCCGCGGCCGGCCAAGGCCAGCCACAGCATCCAGGCATGCTGGCCATACAGAAGGAAGGACAGCCCGTACAGGGCCAGGATGGCCAGGGCATCCTGGCGGGTGGCGACCAGGGTGGGCATTGCCAGCACCTTGTCCGCGAGTGGGGCGATGGGGTTGCCCGAGCCCGACAGGCGTCCAGCAAGCGTGCTCAGCAGGGGGCGAGGCGCCAGCATCAGCAGGCTCCAGAGCACCTCGAAGAGGTAGAGTCCGCCCAGCAGGCGGAGGTAGTAAACCAGGGTGAACAGGGCCGGGTTATCGCGTCCATCCTCGTAAACCTCCGTGCGGTCACGGGGCGTGCGGCTGTATGCGTGGTGCAGCAGGTGGCCCCAGCGCAGCAGGTCGAATCCCGCACCGAAAAGAACGCCGTGCAGCCGCCCCGCCAGGCGGTTGGCCCAATGCCCGGGAAACAGTGCGCCGTGGATGGCCTCATGGATGAAGGCCCACCAGCCATTGGTCAGCAGCACCGGTACCAGCAGCAGCCAGCCCCAGGCAGCGTCCAGTGGCAGCAGCCAGGCAGGCAGGATAAACAGCTGAAAGACTTGCAGGGCCGCGAAGAGCACGGCCAGTGACAAGCCGAGACGGGCACGGAACTGTCGCCTGATGTCGTTCATGGGGGGCGGTATCAGCCCTCCACCGGGCTTGCCGGCCGGGTATGCCAGATGTCACGGCAGTAATCCGCCACGGCCCGGTCGGAGGAGAAGGGACCCATGCGGGCGACATTGAGGATGGACATGCGGGTCCAGCGCTCCCGGTCCAGGTACTGGCGACCCGCCTCCTCCCGGCGGGCAGCGTAGTCGGCGAAGTCGGCGCACACCAGGTACGGGTCCCGGTTCCACAGGCCATCCAGGAAGCTTGCGAACAGTTGGCCGTCACCGTGGCTGAACAGGCCGGAGGAGACCAGTTCCAGGGCGGCGCGCAGGTCCGGCGCCTGCTCGATGAAGCGGTACGGCTGGTAGCCCCCGGCCAGCAGGTCTCGCACACCTTCCACCCCAAGGCCGAAATGGAAGAAGTTTTCGCCGCCCACGGCCTGCCGGATCTCTGCGTTGGCCCCGTCCAGGGTGCCCAGGGTGAGGGCGCCATTCATGGCGAATTTCATGTTGCCCGTGCCCGAGGCCTCGGTGCCAGCGGTGGAAATCTGCTCCGACAGGTCGGCTGCCGGGTAGATGCGCTGGGCGTTCTTGACGTTGAAGTTGGGGAAGAACACCACCTTGAGCAATCGGTTGCTCCGGGAATCGTGGTTGACCACGTGGGCCACGGCGTGGATCAGCTTGATGATGAGCTTGGCCATGCGGTAACCGGGGGCGGCCTTGCCGGCGAAGATGAAGGTGCGCGGCGTCATGTCCAGATGGGGATCCTGATTGAGACGCAGGTATAGGCTGATGATGTGCAGCAGATTGAGGTGCTGGCGCTTGTATTCGTGGATGCGCTTGGCCTGGATATCGAACAGGCTGTCCGGGTCCACGGAGACCCCGGTGGCGTCGTGGATGGCCTGGGCCAGGGCCACCTTGGCGGTGCGCTTCATCTGGTGCCATCGTTCCCGGAAGGCAGCGTCGTCGGCGTAGGGCTCCAGACGCCGGAGCTCCCCCAGGTCCCGCAGCCAGCCGTGGTCGATGGTCTCCTCCAGCAGTGTCGCCAGGGGGCGGTTGGACAGGGCCATGAAGCGGCGTGGCGAGACGCCGTTGGTCTTGTTGCCGAATTTCTCCGGCCACAGCTCATGGAAGTCCCGCAGCACGGTGGTCTTCAGCAGCTCGCTGTGCAGGGCGGCCACGCCGTTGATGGCCTTGCCGCCGACGCAGGCCAGGTGGGCCATGCGCACCCGCTTGTGGGTGCCGTCCCCCTCGTCAATGATCGACATGCGTGCGATGCGGTCCATGTCCCCCATGAAACGGATGCGCACCTCGTCGAGGAAGCGGCTGTTGATCTCGTAGATGATCTCCAGATGTCGCGGCAGGTTGCGCTGGAACAGGTCCAGGGGCCACGTCTCCAGGGCCTCCGGCATGAGGGTATGGTTGGTGTAGGCGAAGGCGCGGCGGGTCTGATCCCAGGCCAGGTCCCAGGGCATGTGGTGTTCGTCCACCAGCAGACGCATTAACTCGGGGATGGCGATGGCCGGGTGGGTGTCGTTGAGCTGTACCACGAACTTGTCCGGGAAGTGTTGCAGGCTGCCGTGGCCCTGCAGGACCATGCGGACCATGTCCTGCAGGGAGCAGGAAACGAAGAAGTACTGTTGGCGCAGGCGCAGGGCCTTGCCGGCCTCGGGTTCGTCGTTGGGGTAGAGCACCTTGCTGATGTTCTGGGCCTCCACCATCCCCTCCACGGCACCGTAGTAGTCGCCAAGGTTGAAGGCCTGGAGGTCGAATGACTCCCGGGCCTCGGACTTCCACAGACGCAGCAGGTTCACGTTGAGGACGCCGTAGCCCAGGATGGGGGTGTCATAGGCCATGCCGTAGAGCGTGAGGTCGGGGACCCACCGTACCCGGGTGCGTCCTTCGTCATCCAGGTAGGTTTCCGTGTACCCGCCCAGTTTCACAGGATAGCGACGTTGCAGATTGGGCAGTTCCCAGGGGTTGCCGTTGCGCAACCAGGCATCCGTCACCTCTACCTGCCAGCCGTCGCGGATGGTCTGGTCGAATAGGCCGTATTCGTAACGGATCCCATAGCCGATGGCGGGTATTTCCAGGGTGGCCAGGGAATCCATGAAGCAGGCCGCCAGTCGGCCAAGGCCGCCATTGCCCAGACCGGGCTCCTCCTCGGCTTCCAGGAGGGGCTCCAGTTCCAGGCCCAGTTCATTCAATGCCTGCTCCACGTTGTTCCACAGACCCAGGTTGAGGATGTTGTTGCCCAGGTGGGGACCAGGCAGAAATTCAGCGGAAAGATAGGCCACGGTCTTGGCATTCCGCCGCTCATGGCTGTCCGAGGAGGCGATGAAGCGGGCCAGCAGGCGGTCGCGAATGGTGTAGGCCAGGGCGGTATAAAGATCGATGCGGCTGGCCGTGTCGAAGGTCTTGCCCGTGACGTAGAACAGGTTATCGGCGAAGGAACGGCGGATAGCCTCCACGGAGCGGGCCGTACGGGTGTGCAGGGCTCTTTCGGCGATGTCGGACATGGATGGTGCTGCTATGGGGTGCGACTGCGGGGAGCCGTCGACCGGCGGAAGGGGGGAGAAGGCAGGGTGGCGGACATCACGTGAAGGACAGCTGTGCGACCGGGATGCAACCCTATCCAGTCATGATGACAGTTGTGTTGCAGCAGGCGCGGCAAACCTGCCTACAGTGAAAATGACACTGGCCTTGCCGGGGAGTGATCCATGTCTGAAAAGACCCTCATTATCGATGCCTTAGGGGAGCGCGCCTTGTTGCTGCCCGCACTGGTGAATGCCGCGCTGTCCGCCAATGACCGCATCAAGTACCGCTTCACACTCTTGCAGGCCGCCCGCCAGGCCGCCGAACATCCGGGCATGGCATCCAGCCGGCTGCGGGCCGAGCGCATGGCCGCAGGCATCCGCGCCGCGGAGCTGGATGACGTGGTGGCCGGGGCGACGCGGACAGCGCCCGGCGAGTTCCACATCCCCCTGGCCGGTCGCATCGTCGTGGACGCCTGGCGAGACGCGGGCGAGATGCTGGCGCCACTCACCGCCGCCGGCCTGCCCGAGGCGGCGGATTTCGAGCGGCGACTGGGCGTCCTGACCCAGCCATCTGCCGCCACGAGCCTCAGCGCGGCGGATTTGCGCCTGATCACCTCGGGAGACCCGGCCGAAGGCGATAGCTTGCACCTCCTGGTGATGGACATGCACAAGGCCCTCAATCGCCTGCAGGGCACCTTGGCCAGTGAGAACATCGGAGGCTGCCAGGTGTACGGCATCGAGGAGGCGGACCGGCCCCTGGTGGCTGCCTTCATGGCGGGGGTGGCCACCACCACGCCGCTGAAGTTCAGCCATCCCGGCCTGGCCACCACTGCGACGCGGGTGGGCGACAGGCTGGTGATCCAGAACGACATCGGTACCACGGATGCCCATATCCTGGTGGTGCATGTCGTCGGGCGCACGGCCAGCGTCACCTACACCGACGTGCATCTCTCGCGGCTGGATTTCTTCCAGGACCTGTTCAGCGACTGGAAGGTGCATTGGGAAGACACGCGTTCCCGCCGGGACGATCGCATGGAAGATGGCATCTACCACCTCAGCGTGGGCCGCTTCACGGCCCGTGGCGCTCGGGAACTCAAGGACTACCTCCGGCACCTGGGTTCCCGCCTGGTGTTCCTCATCGACTGGAACCGTGCGCGCAAGCGCCTGAGGCTGTTCGTGCCCAATGGCGAGGCCATCGGCCTGTTGCGCTGGGCGGCCCGGGAAAACCTGGGGCACCTGGGTTTCCTCGTCGCGGGTGGTGAAAACCTGGTCTACGACGCCATGCGCTTTGCCTTCGGCGCGCGGCTACACCCGGGCGCCCGTCTGGATGATCAGATCGGTACGGAACGGGCGGTGCGCTACTTGCGCTTTGTCCTGCGCGCCGCCTCCGAGGGCTTGCGCCAGGGGCGTCCAACCAGCCTCATTGCCGATGAGGCCCGGGCAGCACTGGCAGCCGAGGCCCGTTCCGCTGAGGATGCCCTCCTGGACAGGGTAGTGGAGCATGCCGGACTGGTTCAGACCCTGGCGTCGGCCATACGGATCGCCCTGGACGAGGTGGCACGCCGCCCGGAAGCCCTGGAACACCTGGCCCAGAGGGCCAAGGAATGGGAGTCCGCCGCTGATGCCGAGTTGAACGCCGCCCGGGACGGCGCCTCCGGAGAAGCCTCCTTTCTGCTCACCCTGCTGTCCGCGGCCGATGACATCGCCGACGACCTGGAGGATGCCGCCTTCAACCTGAGCCTGGCCCGGAGCCTGGCGCCGGAAGCCCTGGATGCCTTGGCGCGCCTGGCCGAGCCGGTGGCCCTGGCGGCCCAGGAGCTGGTCAAGTCCCTGCTGGCCTCGGTCCAGATGCGTCATGGCGCCGCCCAGGCGGACATCGAGGATTTCCTGGAAGCAGTGCACCGCATCCAGGCCCTGGAGCGCAAGGCCGACGAGGCTCAGCGGGCGGTCAGGAAGACCCTGTTGGCTACGGGTGGCGGCTTCGGGCAGCTGTTCCCCCTGCTGGAGGCCGCCCAAAATCTGGAAGAAGCGGCGGATGCGCTGATGCGCGTGGCCCTGAACCTGCGCGACCACGCGCTGGCGGAGGTAGGCCATGCCTGATGGCCGCAAACACGTGGGCCCACGGCCACCATCCTGGGATTTGACCACAGCCGGTGTACTACCCGACCCCCGGGAAGTGGGGTTCAAGGCCCACAACCTCATGCGCATGGCCGCCCTGGGTTTGCCAGTGCCGGCGGGGTTCGTTTTGTCCACCGGCTGGTGCCGTGCGGTGCTGGAAAACACGTTGCCGCCATCCGCCCTGGAAGGTCAGATCCGGAGCCACATCGCCAGACTGGAGGCGGCCAGTGGCCTGGGCTTCGGCCATCCGCGCCGTCCATTGCTGGTTTCCGTGCGTTCCGGCGCCCCGGTTTCCATGCCCGGCATGATGGACACCGTGCTGAACGTGGGCTTGTCCGACGCTACCCTGGCAGGATTTCTGCGCGCCACCGGCGACCACAGGCTGGTGTGGGACTCCTACCGCCGGCTGCTGGAATCCTTTGCCACCGTGGTGGCCGGCCATGATGGGGCCGCTTATGCCCGGGTCCTGGCCCAGCATCTGGAGCGGCATGGGGCGGAGCGGGCCGAGGAACTGGATTTTCGCGCCCTGCGCCTGCTTGCCCAGGCATACAAGTCCCTTTACCGCGGTATCGAGGGCAGTGAATTTCCACAGGAAGCCATGACCCAGTTGGAATGGGCGGTGCGGGCCGTGTTCAACTCCTGGAACTCGGAACGGGCCCGGGCCTGGCGACGCCTGCAGGGTATCGACGATGCCATGGGCACCGCGGTGACCGTGCAGCGCATGGTATTTGGCAACGCGGGAGCTGGCTCCGGCGCCGGTGTGGCCTTCACCCGGGACCCAGCCAGCGGCGCGAACAGGCTGTACGTGGATTGGCTTGGCAACGCCCAGGGGGAGGATATCGTCTCGGGCCGGCGCAAGCTGGAAGCCGTCCCCGTGCCCGTTGCCGTCGAATCCCGTCTGCGGGAAATCGGGGCCCTGCTGGAGAGGGAATTCCGCGATGCCCAGGAACTGGAATTCACCGTGGAGCAGGGGGTGTTGTACCTGCTGCAAACCCGTGCCGCCAAGCGTACTCCCCTGGCGGCCTTGCGCATGGCCGTGGAACAGGCGGAGGAGGGGCTCATCTCCGCCTTGGAGGCCGGCGAACGCCTGCGTGGAATTGACCTGGACAAGATTGAACTCAGGCACGTGCACACCCGGTCTCCGCCCCTGGCCCGGGCCGTGCCTGCCAGTCTGGGTGTCGCCAGTGGTCCCATTGCCCTGGACGCGGAGGCGGCGGCCCGCTACGCGGCGGCCGGCACGCCTGCGGTGCTGGTGCGGCCGGAGACCACCACCGAGGATATCGCCGGCATTGCCGTGGCCGCCGGCCTGCTGACCGCCAGCGGCGGGCGTACTTCCCATGCCGCCGTGGTGGCGCGGCAGATGGGCGTGGTGACCCTGGTGGGATGCCCCGGCCTGGTGGTGGACATGCATGACCGTAGCCTTCGCATCGGTGAACATGCCTTGCGGGAGGGCGACCTTCTCTGCCTGGACGGCGAAACCGGGGCCGTCCACGCCGAAAGGTCCCATATCCGCGTGGAAAAACCCAACGACCTGTTGGCGCGCCTGGATCGCATCCTTTCCCCCGCCCGGAAAAACGCTGAACGATTCAAGTGACGTCATTCCGGCGCCAGCCGGAATCCGGTGAAATCAGCGATCCGTCCCGGGCCGGAAATATTTCTGTCAACGGGTTGCCATAGTCTTGCAACCGCCCTGTTCTCTTCCATGCCCATGAACGCGCCCGAACTGCACTTTCATTCCGCTCCTACCGCCCTGACCCTGCGGGACAAGATCGACCAAAAGGTGTTCAACACCCTGTATGACCGGTCCCTGGTCTACAACACCTGCTGGGAGGATCCGGCGGTGGACCGCAAAGCCCTGGCCCTGGGGCCGGACGATACGGTGATGGTGATTTCCAGTGCCGGCTGCAACGTCCTGGACTACGCCCTGGACGGTCCCGCCCGCATCCATGCCGTGGACGCCAACCCGCGCCAGAACGCCCTGCTGGAATTGAAGATCGCCGCCATCCGCCGCCTGGAGTACGAGGACTTCTTCGCCCTGTTCGGCGAGGGCCGGCACCCCCGCTTCCGGGAGCTGTACCGGACCTGTTTGCGGGGCGAGCTGTCGGATTTCGGACGCGCCTGGTGGGACCGGCACGGCGGCTGGTTCGACAGCCCCCTGGGCAGCTTCTACTACCACGGCCTGGCGGGTTTGGTGGCGCGGGGTTTCCGCGCCTACCTGAAGATGCGGCCCCGGCTGGCGGCGGACGTGGGCGACCTGTTCCGCGCCGGCGACCTGTCCACCCAGCGGGATATTTACGATCGGCGCATCGCCCCGGCCTTGTGGACGCCCTTGATGAAATGGGTCCTGGGCCGCCAGTTCACCCTGAGCCTGCTGGGCGTGCCCCACCCCCAGCGCCGCCTGGTCCAGGCCCAGCATGAGGACGGCGTGGTGGGCTTCATCCGCGATGCCATCGAATACGTGTTCCGCCAGCTGCCGGTGGCGGACAACTACTTCTGGCGGGTCTATATGGAGGGCCGCTACGGTCCGGACTGCTGTCCCGAGTACCTGAAGCCCGGCAACTTCCAGGCCCTGAAGGACGGGCGCGTGGATTGCATCACCACCCACACCTGCACCGTCACCGAGTTTCTGTACGAAGCGAAACGGCCCGTTTCCCGCTTCGTCCTGCTGGACCACATGGACTGGATGAGCACCTACCACCCCGCCGCCCTGGTGGAGGAATGGAACGCCATCCTGTCCCGGGCCCGGTCTGGCGCCCGCATCCTCCTGCGCAGCGCCCACGCGGACCCCGCCTTCCTGAACTGGGTGCGGGTGGGTCCCTATCTGCAGAGGCTGGACGAGGCCCTGCGCTTCGACCACGCCCTGGCCGCCCGCCTGCACCTGGAAGACCGGGTGCACACCTATGCCGGCTTCAAGATTGCCCATGTCCCCGGCTGAGATCGCCGCCGACGTCCGCGTCCTGCTGCGCCTGCTGGGGGGGAAGCCCCGCCGTGGCAGTCACGCCCAGCGCCTGGCCCGTTTCTACGCCCCCCAGGCGGATCGTTACGATGCCTTCCGCGCCCGCCTGCTGCATGGCCGCGAGGATCTGATCCGGGCCCTGGATATCCGTCCCGGCATGCGCGTGGTTGAACTGGGCTGCGGCACGGGCGGCAACCTGGAATTCCTGGCCCAGACCATGCCTTTGGAGACCCTGGCCGGCGTGGATCTGGTGGACCTGTGTCCACCCCTCCTGGCGGTTGCACGCCGACGGGTGGCAGGCATGGGCTTGGGCAATGTGCGCGTGATCGAGGCCGATGCCACCACCTGGCGGCCCGAGCGGCCGGCGGACCGGGTGTTCCTGGCCTATGCCCTGACCATGATGCCGGACTGGCGGGCGGTGCTGGACAACGCCATGGCCATGCTGGCCCCCGGCGGCCGTCTGGGCCTGGTGGATTTCCACCTGCCCGCCACCGGCGGGCTGGGCAACGCTTTGTGGCGACGCTGGTTCGCCCATGACGGCGTGTTCCTCTCCGCCGAGCACCTGCCCGCCCTGCGGGCCCGCTGCGATGAAGCCCGTTGCGAGGAACGCCGCGGCCCCGTGCCCTATCTACCCGGCCCGTGTGCGCCCTATTACCTGTTCGTTGGCGAAAAGGCCCGGCCGGGCACCCGCTAGGATGAAACGGCCCCCTGACTCGCTGCGCTCGTTTCCCCCCCGGGGGGAGGTCAGTTCCTTCGGAACGGCCGTGCGGAACTGACATGTATCACAGCCGGGACCGCCTCATCATCTTCGACGCCGACGGCACGGCCGTCGATGCCTTCAGCGCCATCGGCGCCGCCTTTGCGCGCCACGGCATGAACATCGGCGACCTGGAGCGCTTCCAGAAGCGCCGCAACCTGTTCAAGTACCTTGGGGGCATCAAGGAGTTTCCGCGCAACCTGGCCAAGCACTTGGGCAAATATGGTCGCAATGACATTCTTGCCACCCTCACCGAGATCTACCGGGAAGAGGCCATGCTCTATCCCGGTGTGGCCGAGTTGCTGCGGGATCTGATCGCCGCGCCGGACATCCACGTGGGCCTGGTGACGCGCAACATCACCCAGGAGCCGAACATCACCCTGGGACGGATATTCAAGCGCCACGATCTGGATATACGGCAACTGGATTTTCTGTATTCAATCCCCCTGCGGGAGGACAAGACTCCCTATTTCAGGACCGCGCGGCAGCGCCTGGGCATCAATCCGGCCCTGTCCTACGTCTGCGGGGACGAACACAAAGATTTCGCCGCCGCCGTGGCCTCGGGCATGCATGCCTTCATCGTGTCCTACGGTTTTGAGAGCCATGCGCGCTTAACACGGAAGTTCTCCATTCCGGAGGAAATCATCTCTTCCACGCCCCAGGAATTCAGCGCCCGGGTAAGGCATTCCCTGGACCTGCCCGGCTAGGAAACTGTCAGAGATTCGATCTCGTGAAAACGAGCCCGCGAGCTTGGCGCCAGACAAAGATCGTTCCCACTCTCCCGCCAAGCTCGCTACGCTCACCCCGCTCCGACAGCTCCATAGGCCCTACAAGTCCCGCCTGGGTTTGGCGGGACTAAGCTGTTGGCGGCTCAGGCCTGCAATGGGTCCGCAATTCGGGTGTTTTGCAGACCCCGCTGGCGCAGGCGCATACCCACCAGGCCCAGGCCGGTCAGCAGCATGGCCCAGGTTTCGGTTTCGGGTACGGGCAGCGCCTGGAGCACGCTACCGTAGCTGCCGCCCATGGTGCCGGTGACAACGCCGGAGACAATGAACTTGTAGTCGTTGGCGGCGGGTAGCGTGGTGGTGACAGACAGGGTCGTATCGCCGGGGCCGGCTTGAGTGTCCCAGGCGATGGCGTTGTTGCTCGCGTCGACGAAGGTGATCTGCATGTTCGACAGTTGGAACTCCGCACCAGCCCAGAAGGGCAGGTCCAGTTCGATGGTGACGCTGGTGCCCACGGCTGCGGAAAACGAGGTGATGTCGAAGATGTATTCGTCGGAGAACGAACCGACGGTTACGAAGGTATTGCCGATGCTGACGGTCTTGCCGGTCAGGTCGCCCAGATCGCCGGGGCCGAACGGAGCGGCGGCATGGGCATTCACGCTGGCCAGAGAGGCCGCGGCCAGCAGGGAAAGAATCAGGTTCGTGCGCATATAAACTCCCAATGAGATGGTCAGGTTAGGGTCAAACATCGCTGATTCACGCACTTTCCGGGATTGTCCTCGAGGTCTGGGCAGCCAAGTGGACTTCGTTATGGGTTGGCACTTTAGGGCCGAATGATTTCAATTCCCTGAAGCGAACCAACCACTGAAATAGTTCTTTCGGCTCATGAAATTCCTCTAGGAATAAGCTTGGTGCGCGCGCCGCCGCCGCAAAAAAAGCCCGCCGAAGCGGGCCAACAATAATGCGCGTGAACGCATTCTTTGAAGGCGACAGCGGGCCGCCGGTGTGGACCTGGGGTCCACGCCGCCTTCGAATTGCTTGTCAGTGATTGGATTTGAAGCGGTGGCACTTACCCCAGCCGGTTACTGGTGCGACGGCGAACCGCCACCATGCCCACCAGCCCCAGGCCCACCAGCATCATCGCCCATTGCTCCACCTCGGGGGCGGGGCTGACAGTGAGGGCCACGTACTTCTTCTCGATGAAGGCCTCGGGCCCGAAAGCCAGCCCGGATCCGGGCATGACCTTGGCGCGCAGCACGTTCTCAATGGTGACATGCAGGATGCCGTGGCTATCGAAACTGCCCTGGGCCATGTCCAGGAAGGCGGTGCCCTGCCATTCCCGCATGGCATCCGCGCCGAATTGGTTCAGGGTACCGGTCTGGATGCCCGCCACCCTCTGGGTGCCGGGCGCTTCTTCGTTGAACACGCGCAGGGTGCCGAGGACGGACACCATGGCCTGGCCAGGGGCGGCATCCAGGAAGTAGTCGCCCCGCTCATCCAGGCTGATGCCCAGCACGCCGTCGCCGTTCTTGGGCGTGACGGTGAGGTTGACGGTGCCGCGGGTCAGGCTGGACGACAGATAGGACCAGCTCCAGCTGTAGAAATCCGTCGGCTGGAAGAACACCGTGTTACCGGTGACAACCGGTGTGCCATACAGCCCCAGCAGGGCATCATCGTAGGTAAAGAAAAAATTATCACCCTCCAGGTTTACCAGGGCCGCCTGAGCCTGAGCCGCCAAACCACCAGATAAGGCAAGGACACATACCGCCGCCGAAGCCGCACGGGCAATGCACCTGAGGTGGGAAACAGGGTTTCGTTTACGCCCCGAGGGCACCTCTGCAATATTTTTCACGCGCTTCATGATTTGTTCCTTTGTAATGTGTGGTGTCCCCGGGCTGGACGGTTTTGCCGTGGCAGTCCCGCGCGGTCCTGATGCAGGCAGGGCCGGGGCGAAGTTGGGGACGGCATCCGCCCCGGCCGATGAATAAGGGAGGGAGGGTGGAAGAGGATTCCAGCACCCCGAAGGACACCGGCCCCAAAGGGCCGTGTGCGTTCACGCTTGCTGGTTGTAGTTTTGTATGGCTGCAGGAGCCTTGGTTATGTTGTTGCCGACGCTCCAGATCCAGTCCCCCTGCGGAGGGCTGGAGCCCATGCACGGACAAGTCGCGCCCCAGGAAGGGCATTGCGCCCCGAAGGGTACGACTCGCATGAACCATGGATTTCTCCCCGGCGGCTGGATGCAACCGGGTCTCGACGGCTGGAAGGCCGCCAGGCTGGAGGAGGTCGAAGGCGGAATGAACAACTTCCGCCCGGGCATCCGACGAGCGGACGCCCACTGCTTTCACGCGCATTTCAATTTCTCTTTGTTTATGAGTTGTCGTGTCGTTGCAAGGCTGTACCGCCCTGTCACGCACGGTACGCATTCTGTTGGGGCTTTATTGCAGTTGGCCGTAAGGCGGCATGCCCCGCGTTTAGTCCTTTCGGCTCATGGCGCGGGTGGGTGGGCCAGGGCGAGGGTTTCTTCGAATTGAAATGTTTCCTTCGCAATTTCGATACATAGGGCAGCGAAAATCCCCGGCTCTTATTTGGGGATTGCCATGAAACAGCTATTGCAGACAGGTTTATCCATGCTCGCTGCCACCCTGGTGGTGGGGCTGGTGGGTTGTGGCGACAAGGTGGAGGGCGGCAAGGCCACCCAGGTGGCCGCCAAGGTGAACGGCGACGAAATTACCGTGCACCAGATCAATCAGGAGATGGGTCGGCTGGGCAACATCCCGCCCGAGAAAGCCAAGGACGTCGCCAATCAGGTACTCAAATCCATCGTGGACCAGCAACTGCTGGTGCAGCAGGCCATTGACGCCAAGCTGGACCGGGACCCCCGTGTGGTGCAGATCCTGGAAGCCAATCGCCGCCAGGTGCTGGCCCAGGCCTATCTGCAGCGGATTACGGAGAATATCGCGCCGCCCTCCGAGGTTGAGATCAGGGACTATTACGTGAAGCATCCTGAGCTCTTCAGCGAACGGCGTATCTACCGTCTGCAGGAACTCAGCGTGCCAGTGACGCCGGAGAATGCCGAAATGATCAAGGCCAAGCTGGCCGCCACGGGCAATCTCAACGATTTCGCCCGCTGGCTGCAAGAACAGAAAATCCAGGCCCGTGCCGCCCAATCGGTGAAGGCCGCCGAGCAGTTGCCCATGGAACTCCTGTCGCGGCTGCACCGCCTCAAGGATGGACAGGTGCTGTCCTTGTCCACCGGCGACAGCCTCAACATCATCGCCATCGCCGGTTCCCAGGCCCAGCCCATCGATGAGGCCCAGGCCAAGCCCGTGATCGAGCGCTTCCTCATGAACTCCAAGAAGCGCGAGGTCTCCGCCACGGCGCTCAAGGACCTCCATGCCAAGGCCGAGGTGAAATATCTGGGCGACTACAGCGCGGTGCAGGCGACCGAACCGGAAAAGCCGGCCAAGGCGCCCACTTACGGCCAGGACTCTCCCGTGGCTGCGGGTGGCGAGGGAGCACCGGTCACCACCTCGGAGCAGCACGCAATCGACAAGGGGCTGCGGGGGCTAAGGTAACGCCGACACCCGCCAACTCTGGGTATCCGCATGGTCAGTCGCCAGGCGCTGGCACGCAGCGTGCCGTTCGCCCTATACCTCACCTTCCTGGCACTGGAAGATATGGCGGTAAGCCATCTCACCGGGTTCGACGTACGTTGGATGTATCCAGCCAAGATCGGTGTCGTGGCACTGGCCCTGTGGTACTACCGACGGGAATATGTGGAATTCGCCCTGCCGCCGGACCGCCGCGCCTGGCAGTGGGGCGTGCCCGTAGGCCTGCTGGTGTTCGTGCTGTGGATCAACTTGGACTTCGGCTGGCTCGTATTGGGGGAAAGCACCGGTTATGACCCCCGCGATGGGGCCGGCAATCTGAACTGGACCCTGGTGGCCTTTCGTTTGGCCGGCGCGGCCCTGGTGGTGCCGGTCATGGAAGAGCTGTTCTGGCGTTCCTTCCTCATTCGCTGGCTGGACGCCTCCCCCTTCTGGAAGGTGGAGGCGGCCCGCGTCACGCTGCGGTCGGTACTCATTTCCAGTGTGCTGTTCGGCTTTGAGCACATCCTCTGGTTCGCCGGCATCCTGGCCGGCCTTGCCTACGCCTGGCTGTATCGCGCTGGCGGTAGCCTGTGGCCGCCCGTGCTGGCCCATGGGGTCACCAACTTCACTTTGGGCATCTGGGTGCTGGGAAGCGGGCAATGGACATTCTGGTGATGGACGGATTCAGGGCACCACGGATTCGCGCCCCATCCCGGCGAGCCAGTCCCTGGGTGGTCATGGCCCTGTGCCTGCCGCTGGCCGCCACCGCCGCGGAAGGCGACACCTTCCGCCCCGTGGTATTCGCTTCCTACGGCTATGACGACAACCTGTTCCGGGTGGCCGACAATGCGGAGGCCCTGTTGGTGTTGGGCACCACGGACAAAGCAGACAGTTACCTTCGGTACGGCGTGGGTTTCGATATCGACTGGCATCTGAGCCGGCAGCAGTTCATCGTCAAGGGCCAGACAAGTCGCACCCGCTTCGACCGCTATACGACCCTGGATTATGACGGTCACGACCTGAGCGGGGAGTGGCGCTGGCAGGTGGGCAATCAATGGAATGGCCGCCTGGGAATGGCTCGTTCCACAAGCCAGGGCAGCTATACGGAACTGCAGCAGCTCATCAGCAACACCCGCACCCTGGACAGCCAGTTCTTCGAGGCCAGCTACTGGTTTCACAGCCGCTGGCGTGCGGGCCTCAAGATGCGGCATGAGACAAGCGATTACAGCGCATCCACCCTGGCCACCGACAACAGCGAATCGGACTCGACGGTCCTGGGGCTCTACCGGGACGGTCGGGCCATCGGCTATTCCGGTATCGAGGTCCGCGCCGGGCGGTTGAACTATCCGAATCGACCCATTAACGCCACCCTGGATAATGCCTTTGATGAGATGGGCATCAGCTACGTGACGGTGTGGAACCCAAGCGGCAAGAGCCGGATGAATCTACGCCTGGGTCTGCAGAAGCGCGAGGGACGGAACCTGAATTACACGACCGATTCCCTGGATGTGGACGTGGATGGCGCCATGGCGGTGAGCGGAAAGACTTCATTATCCGCGGGTATCTTCCGCAGGCTGCGCAGCGAGGACTTCAGCGGGGCCAATACCACCACGACGACAGGTGTGAACCTGGGCCTCCAGTGGCAGGCACTGCCCAAGACACGCATCGCTGTCACATTCAAAGTCCAGAATGTCGGCTACGACCCCAACAACCGGCAGGACGACGTGGTGACGACTTCAATCGGGGCGGATTACCAGCCGTTGCCTGGGGCAATGCTGTCCATCGGACTGATGCATGACAGGCGCGGCTCCAACCAGCCCTGGCTGGAATACACGTCCAATTCGGCATTCCTCTCGGCGACCTGGCAGTTCTGAGCATGCAAGGAGAACATTCCTCCCTCTTGATCATGCGCCGTGTCATGAACCCGGTAGTGGTGGTTTGCACCCTGTTGATGGCCATGGCCATCTACGGCGAAAGAATGGACGGCTATTACCTGGTTCTCGCCATCATCGTGTTCTTTCTGTCGTCCTATCTGTTCGACGACCTCTCCCTGGTGCGTCATGCCTGCCAGCAACGGCCATGGAGCGGGTTCGGAGGCGTGTTGTTCGCCTGGATGCTGACGGTGGGCATCGTCGTCTTCCTGGGATACGCCACCCACCTGGGCTCCCATTTCCACTATGACACCCTCGTGGCCTGGTTCCTGACCACGCCCGCGTTGCTGATGGTCGCCCATGTAGGCATGCGTCTCCACATCCGCCAGTTGCACAAGCGGGGAGAAATCCGCAGGGCCATCATCATCGGCGGCAATGACGCGGGCAAGCACCTGGCCCAGCGCCTGAGCAGTAACGAATGCCTCCTTACCGATTTCCTGGGCTATGTCGACGACCGCAAGCCTGAGCGCCTCCCCGCATCGCTGCTGCGGCACTACCTGGGGTCCACCCGGGACCTCCTGGAACTCATCAGGCGGCATCGGGCGGACATCGTCTACATCTCCTTGCCCATTTCCCAGAAGGACCGCATCAACGCGCTGCTGAACATCCTCAAGGACAGTACCGTGTCGGTCTACATGGTGCCGGACATCTTCACCTACGACCTGATCCAGGCCCGCATCTCCCAGGTGGGTGGCGTGCCGGTGATCGCCATTCTGGAAACCCCATTCCTCAGTCTCAATGCCTTCAACAAGCGGGTGGCGGACATTGTGCTCTCAAGCCTGATCCTGCTGCTCATGTCCCCCGTCATGATAGTCGTCGCCCTGCTGGTGAAACTGACCTCCCCGGGGCCGGTACTGTTCAAGCAGCGGCGCTATGGCCTGAACGGCGAGGAGATCATCGTCTACAAGTTCCGCTCCATGCGGGTTTGCGAAGATGGCGATGTGATCAGGCAGGCTACCCGGGACGATGATCGCGTGACCCCCATCGGCCGCATCCTGCGCAAAACCTCCCTGGACGAGCTGCCCCAGTTCATCAACGTGCTGCAGGGCCACATGAGCATCGTCGGGCCACGCCCCCATGCCGTGGCTCACAATGAGCTCTATCGCAAGCTCATCTCCGGCTACATGCTGCGCCACAAGGCCAAGCCGGGCATCACCGGATGGGCCCAGGTCAATGGCCTGCGGGGCGAGACGGATACCGTGGACAAGATGGCGGCCCGCATCCAGTTGGACCTGGACTACCTGCGCAACTGGTCTCTTTCCCTGGATCTGATGATCATCCTGAAGACCGTCTGGCTGGTGTTCAAGGATGCGCGGGCCTATTAGCGGAGAGGACCAAGTCCTAAGTCCTACACGGAAGGCCACGATTGGGACTGTAACGAAACCGGCGTAATAGAAACCTTTGTTCGAGATATGGGAATCACCATGGCATCCAGGCTGTTCAAAATATTTTTGTTGTTGTTGACCATGCTTGCCGCGGCGCCCGTTGGCGCGGAGAGCGGCTACGGTCTATCCGTCGGCGACCTGGTGCGGGTGACGGTCTACGATCACCCGGACCTGGCCACGGAAACCCGGATTACCGAGGGCGGCGGCATCCTCTTTCCCCTGTTAGGGGAGGTCTCCGTTGCCGGGGCTTCGGCCAGCGAGGCAGCCGCCCGCATCGCCAAGGCCCTGGAGAGCGGAGGTTTCATCAAGAAACCCCAGGTGAACGTGGTGGTAATGGAATTCCGGGGCCAGGAGATTTCGGTGCTGGGGCAGGTAAACCGCCCGGGCAAGTTTCCTTTGCAGAAAGCCAGCCGCCTCACCGATGTCCTGGCCCTGGCCGGAGGGGTGACCCCCCTGGCCGCCGACACCCTGATTCTCATCAGCAGGCGTGACGGCAAGGCCCGGCATACGGAAATCGACCTGCCATCCCTCTTCCGGGAAGGAGGCGAAGCTCTCGATCAGGACGTGACCAGTGGTGACATCGTCTATGCACCCCGGGAACCTCGTTTCTACATCTACGGCGAAGTCCAGAGGCCCGGCGCATTCCGCCTGGAACGGAACATGACCCTGGTCCAGGCCCTTTCGGTGGGGGGCGGACCCACTGCGCGTGGCACCCAGAAAGGCATCCGCATCCTGCGTCGTGACAAGGATGGCCGGATGCAGACCATCGAAGCCGGTCTGTCCGACACCCTTCAGCCCGATGACGTCATCTACGTCCGGGAAAGTCTGTTCTGAAACCGGGGTGCACCATGAACCTGACTCAATTTCTCCTCATCCTCAAGGCGCGTTTTCTGATCGTGCTGCTGACCCTGGGAACCACCGTCGCGGCCGTGGTGACCGTGAGTCTCCTGTTGCCCAAGAGCTACAAGGCCACCGCCACCCTGGTGGTGGACTCCAAATACAAGGACCCGGTCACCGGCGCGCTCCTGGCCGCGCAGATGACACCCAGCTACATGGCCACCCAGGTGGATATCATCAAGAGCCAGAACGTGGCCCTCAAGGTGGTGGACAGCCTGAAGATGGCGGACAACGCCAGCACGCGCCAGCAGGCCGCCGAGTCCGGACAAGACCCCAGGCTGTGGCTGGCAGACATCCTGCTCAAGCAGGTGGACGTGCAGCCGTCCCGGGAATCCAGTGTCATCAACATCGCTTTCGAAGCCGCTGATCCACGTTTTGCCGCTATCGTCGCCAACGGTTTTGCCCGGGGATATATCCAGACCAACCTGGACCTGCGCATTGAGCCAGCCAGGCAAACCAATGTCTGGTATGACGAGCAGATCAAACAGCTTCGGGAGAATCTCGAACAGGCTCAGGCCCGACTTTCCGACTATCAGCGGAAGAAGGGTCTGGTGGCTTCGGACGAACGCATCGACGTTGAAACGGCGCGCCTGGCGGAGCTTTCCAGCCAGCTGGTGGCGGCCCAGTCAAGCACCTTCGACTCCATGTCACGCCAACGGCAGAGCAAGGATGCCCTGGCCGAAGTGCTCAACAGTCCCATCGTGCAGGGGCTCAAGGTGGACATCGCGCGAGGCGAGGCCAAGCTGTCCGAACTGGAGTCCAAGGTGGGCCGCAACCATCCCCAATACCAGCAAGCCCAGGCCGAGCTCGAATCCCTGCGCCAGAAGTTGGATACGGAAATCAAGACCGCCACCGCCACGGTTTCCACCACCGCCCGGGTGGCCAGGGGGCGCGAGGAAGAACTCCGCGCGGCCCTGGCGGCACAGAAGAGCCGCATGCTCTCGCTCAAGCAGCAGCGGGACGAAGCCTCGGTGCTGGTGCGGGATATGGAAAATGCCCAACGGCTCTATGACCTGGCGCTGCAGCGCTATGGCCAGACCCGCCTGGAAGCTCAGGCCACTCAGACCGATATCGCCATCCTCAACCCGGCGGTGCCGCCCACCCAGCCCTCCAGCCCCAAGGTGATGCGCAATGCCCTGATTGCGGTGTTCATGGGCACCCTGCTGGGGGTGGGTTTTGCCTTCCTGATGGAATTAATCGACCGGCGGGTGCGCACATCCGACGACTTGGTGGTGACCTTGGACATTCCCGTACTGGGGGAAATGCGAAGGAGCAATAAACCGACATGGCTCCCGAGGTTTGGCCATCGCTATTTTGCGGTGGGTAATTGAAGGCATACCTTTCCCGTCCTGGCGACGGGCGCAATAACAAGACCACAGGTGAAATATGGACATGGAGACGAATCTCCAGCAACGCGTGAACAACCTGGGCAGCGTCAAGCCCGGCAAGACCATCGGGCATTTGCTGCTGGAAAGCGGCAAACTCACCGAGCAGGACGCAGAGCGTGTGCTTCGGCTGCAGAAGGAAGAAAACCTGCGTTTTGGCGACGCCGCCATCAAGCTGGGTTTGATCAAAGCCGAGGATATCCGATTGGTCTTGGCACGGCAGTTCGACTACCCCTACCTCATGGCCGGAGAGGGGGGCTTCGATCCCCATCTGGTGGCGGCATATGACCCTTTCTGCCCACAAATGGAGAGCCTGCGCAGCATTCGCAGCCAGCTCATGCTGCGGTGGTTCGATCCCGAGCGCCGCGCCCTAGCCATTGTTGGCACCGATGACCGGGATGGCGCCGACCTGCTGGCGGCCAATCTGGCCATCGTGTTTTCCCAACTCGGCGAGCGCACGCTCCTGGTGGATGCCGACCTGAGGGGAGGGCGGTTACACCAATTATTCAACACTGGTTCCCGCTCCGGCTTGTCCGACCTCCTAGCCAACCGGGCAGATTTGAGCGTCATGGCGCGCATTCCCAGTTTCGTCGATCTCTCGCTGTTGCCCGCGGGCACACCAGCGCCCAATCCGGCGGAGCTGCTCTCACGGCCCCTGTTCAAAGAGCTGGTGGCCAGCCTGGCCAAGCACTTCGATGTCGTGCTGTTCAACACCCCATCAGCGAAGTCGGCCGCCGACTACCAGGCCGTGGCCCGTCATACCCGTGGCGCCCTGACGGTGGTGCGCAGGCACAAGGCGCGGCTCAACGATGTGTCCAAGGTGAAAGGCATGCTGGACGCGGCGGGTGTGGTCATCGTCGGCGCGGTCATCAATGACTTGTGAGTTGCGTGGCTTCGATGAGTTGAAACAGAAGGCTGCTAACTTTCTTTGCCCATGAATACCCTGATCCTCAAGCCCCAGGGGGGGGCATACAACCTGGCATGGTGGCCTGTCCTGGTTGGATTTTCGGCTATGTATTTACCCACCTACTATGATCTGGCCAATGGGATATGGAACAGCGAGGATCAGGCTCATGGCCCCATCATCCTGCTGGTGGTTTTGTATCTGATCTGGGCCAAGCGCAACCTATTGCAGGCGCCCATGAGTGAGGCAGAACCCAGCGCAGGTGCATCATCCTCCCGTACCCTCGCAGGTTGGGCATTTCTGGGAAGTGGTGTGTTGCTCTATGCCCTCGGCCGTTCCCAGCAGATCCTGCTTTTTGAAATCGGGTCCCAGATTCCCGTACTGCTCGGAACGCTGCTGATCATCCTGGGGATGCAGGCAGTGCGCGCACTGTGGTTTCCCCTGTTTTTTCTGATATTCATGGTGCCCTTGCCAGGGTTGCTGGTGGACGCTGCTACCGGCCCGCTCAAGCAGCATATCTCCATGATTGCCGAGACGGTGCTTTACGCTTTCGGCTACCCCATCGGCCGTAGCGGAGTGACCCTCGCCGTCGGCCCCTATCAACTCCTGGTGGCGGATGCCTGCTCAGGACTGCACTCCATGTTTAGTCTTTCCGCGCTAGGACTGCTTTACATGTACCTGGTAGGCCACCGCAACTGGCTCCGGAACGGAATTCTGGTGGCCAGCATCCTCCCCATTGCCTTCGTCGCCAACGTGGTGCGGGTGATGATCCTGGTGCTCGTCACATACCACTTTGGCGATGAGGCTGGGCAAGGGATTATTCATGAGAGCGCCAGCATCCTGTTGTTTATGGTGGCCATCCTCCTCCTGTTCAGCTTGGACTGGGTACTGAGCATCTTCTTCGAGCGGCACGGCAGGAGATCTCCAGCATGAAGACCATCGCCCCCCGATTTCTGCTCGTTGGGATCACCATGCTGGCCGGGGCTGCCCTGGCCTATGCCCTTACGCCTCGGCACACCGTTACCGATAAGGGACCCAAGATCAACCTGGAGGCCATGCTGCCCGATAACTTTGGCGACTGGGGTGTGGACCGCACCATAACACCCGTGGCGCCACCACCGGATCTCCAGGCTGTAATAGACAAGACATACGACCAAACCCTATCCAGAACCTATGTGGACAAGTCGGGGCGTCGCGTCATGCTTTCCATCGCCTACGGTGGACGGCATGGAGAAGGCATGCAGACCCACAAACCGGAAATCTGCTACCCGGCCCAGGGGTTCCAAATCGAAAAGGAAGCCCAGATGCAAACCCTGGAAACACCCTTCGGCCCCATTGCCACGACGCGATTGGTAGCCACCATGGGCCCCCGGGTCGAACCCATCACCTACTGGGTTGTGGTGGGCAACCAGCAAACCCATTTCGGCATTCGGATGAAGCTGGCCCAGCTGAAATATGGCCTAACTGGCGTCATTCCGGACGGCATGCTCATTCGGGTGTCTTCCATAGACAGGGACGAAGCCAATGCTTATCGCCTACACGATGATTTTGTGCGCAGCATGCTCTCCGGCATGACTTCCGAGGACCGAAGCAGGCTGTTGGGCAATTCCGCGTCTTGATCATCCATCGAACCCATTCGTATGAAACGTGAAGATATGCACAATAAGATCGCCCTCATCACCGGCATTACCGGCCAGGACGGGGCCTACCTGGCGGAATTCCTGCTGGGCAAGGGATACGAGGTGCACGGCATCAAGCGGCGCACCAGCCTGTTCAACACCGACCGCATCGACCACCT
>Ga0272446_1002958_pt1 | contig 22217 bp, 17 predicted proteins | sample YNPCB0061_FD_194587 | JGI IMG/M metagenome (GOLD analysis project Ga0272446, IMG submission 194587) | Hot spring microbial mat communities from Yellowstone National Park, WY, United States - YNP-CB-006-1 | ecosystem: Environmental > Aquatic > Thermal springs > Hot (42-90C) > Sediment | place... | reverse complement strand
CGGCCCTTAAATAGGCCGGGTTAATCCGAGGCATGGATGCCTCGGCGCGGCAACAAGCCGCGTGAGTCAGGCCCGGGCGTGTACCGGGCCTGCCGACGGCCACACATACCAGGAGGGTATTTTGTGGCCGGATCAATAACTGTATCGCACCAGGTGAAAGAAGAGTGGGGCGGCGAAGCACAGCGAGTCGCTCCTGTCCATCACCCCGCCGTGACCCTGGATCAGGCGGCCGAAGTCCTTGATGCCGCGGTCGCGCTTGATGGCCGACATGCACAGCCCCCCCGCGAAGCCCGCCAGGTTCACGATCAGCGCGATCCCGGCGGCCGCCCAGGGGCTGAAGGGGGTGGCCCACCAGAGCCCGGTGCCGATCAGGGTCGCCGCGGCGATGCCGCCGAGCGTCCCCTCCCAGGTCTTGTTCGGACTGACCCTGGGCGCGATCTTGTGCCGCCCCAGGGTCTTGCCGAGCACATATTGGGGAACGTCGCTCAACTGCACCACGACGATCGGGTAGAGCAGGAGCTTGGCCTTCTCGCCCTCGTAGCCAGGGATGTGCAGCATGAGCAGGGCCGGGGCATGGCTCACGCAGTAGACGGCCTGTAGGCCGTGCGCAGGTCGAGCAGCCCGCCCAGCCAGCCCAGCTCAGGGCCCCAGGCGAGCCCAGTGGCGTAGCCCGCCGGGACGATCAGGAGCGGATCGGCCCGGCGGTCCGGCACCTCGTTGTAGAGCTCGCCCGAGCGCGACCCCCTGCCGCCCTCCGCGGCGACCATGCCGGCGAGCAGGTTGCAGAGCAGCCGCAGTTGGATGCAGGCGGCGGCGAGCAGGAACAGGAGGGCGCGGCCGGCGGAGCCCAGGTTGGCCGCCCCCAGCAGGGCCGCCGCACCCGGCGTGGCGAACCCGAGCCTGGCCAGGGAGATGCCGTTGGGGGGCACACTGCGGCCGGCGAGCCAGGCGGCCAGCGTCCTGGCCCAGCGGGTGTCGCGGGTCTTGAGAGGTCGATGGGCGGAATTGGACCGAGTCTGGGGAGGCGGCATGGTTTGGCTCCGGTGGGCTCTCGGGGCGCGCTGGACCCGCTCCGCGGACGGCATGAGACCGGCCACAGACCGCGGGGCCCCGATCAACGGCGCCAGTGTCCGTCACCGTGCACCGGCCCTGCTCAGGATGCCCTCCGCCGCCATCATGCCGTTGACCGCGGCACCGACGATGCCTCGCGACTTGCCGGCGCCGTCGCCGGCCACGAAGAGCCCCGGGACCCGCGTCTCCAGGTCCGGGGTGGTGGGGTAGCGGACGTCGTAGAACTTGATCTCCGGGATATAGATGACGGTGGAGGGGTGGGCGACCCCGGGGATCACCCGGGCCAGCAGATCCAGGCTCTCCTGGAGGTTTCGCACGATGCGGGCCGGATAGGCGAAGGAGATGTCCCCCGGGGTCACGCCCGGTCCCGGTGGGAGTGTGGGTGCGAGCTTGTCGAATCCCTGCTCCGCGGAGTGGAAGGTCTCCCGCTTGGAACGTCTGCCCGCCATGAGGTCACCCAGGCGCTGGCAGATCAGGCTCTCGCCTCCGGCCCAGAAGTTGGCGAAGCGGGCCACCTGCTGGCCCATCTCGGTGGTGTCCTGCAGCGGCTCCGTCATGGTCACGGTGTTGAGCAGGGCGAAGTTGGTGTTCGGCGTCTTGTGGGCCTTGAGGGCGTCGCCGTTGACCAGCCGGAAGCCGCGGTGCTGCTCCACCCGCACCCGCCCGCCGGGATTGGTGCAGAAGGTGCGGGTGCGGTCCTGGTAGGTCGGGGTCGTGAAGACGAGCTTGGGGTCGTAGAGCACCGAGGTGAGCTCGTCGTAGACCGCCGAGGCCACCTCGACCCGGCAGCCGATGTCGATGGCCCCGTGGCCCGTCTCGACCCCAAGCCGCCGCGCCATCTCCCGGAACCAATAGGCCCCCTCACGGCCGGGGGCGGCCACCAGGAAGTCGCACCGGAAGGCCCCGCGGCTGGTCTGCACCAGGAAGCCGCTGCCTGAGGCGGGGCGCACATCGAGGACCTCGGTGCCGAGCAGGAGGGTGCCGCCGCACCGTCGGATGGTCTCGGCCATGGCCGCCGTGACCCGATGGGCGAAGTCGGTGCCCATGTGGCGCTGGCGCGCCGGGATCAGGCGGATGTCCCAGTCGCCCTTGGGCGTGCATCGGCGCACCCAGGAGACCCTCTCCAGCCACCAGCCGATGCGGGCCTCGTCCACCCCGTGCAGGGTGGGGTCCGCGCCATGGTCGAGGAAGACGCGGTCCACGGCATCGATGCGGTCCTGGGCGGCGCCCTCGGACAGCCCGAGCTCCTCCAGGTCCAGCCCAATCTGGGGGGAGAGATTGAGCTTGCCGTCCGTGGAGCCGCCAGCGCCCCCTGGGGCCTCGCGACGGTCGAGCAGGAGGACACGCAGCCGGGGACAGAGGCCCAGGGCGGCGAACAGGCCCGCCGGCCCCGCGCCGATGATGACGACCTCGTAGTGCTCCGCATTGTTGGTCATGATTGGACACCCCGTCGTGCGCCGCCGCGCCTTGCGTGGGTCCCAGCCGACGTCCCTTGCGCGAGGTCGCCCGGGGGCCCTGGCCAATCTTATACTGTCGCCGGGGCGCAAAGGGTCCGGGGTGGCCCGTCACCTGGGCCTGAGTCGTCTTGGGCGGAGCTGGAGTCAGTCATGCGCGGGAGAGGCACATCAGAAGACGCTTGGCGGCGGGGAGGCGCCCGTTGGTCGTCCAGCGCGCCGCGGGCGTTCATTCCCGGATGCCGCCGCGGGTGAAGGCGCCAAAGGGCCAGGACCAGGCCGAGCGGCTGCTGCTGGAGATCCTGCGCGACTTCGCCCGGGACTCCGGTGTGGCGCGGCCCCCAGAGGGCATCACCCTGGATACGCGCCTGGAGGTCGATCTGGGGCTCGACAGCCTGGGCCGGGCCGAACTGGCGGAGCGTGTCGGGCGAGGGTTGGGCATGCGGCTGCCGGACGAGGCCGTGCTGGCCGCCACGGGGCGCGACCTGTTGGCCCTGGCGGCGTCGGCTCGGGCTGCCGGTTCGGGACCAGCCGCGTCCGAGGGGCCTGCGGGGCGGTCCGGCCCTGCGCCGGCGGGTGATCCAGCCGGGGCGGCGAGCCTCGTCGAGGTCCTCGACTGGCATGTCGCGCGGCACCCATCCCAGGTCCACATCCACTCCTACGGGCCCGACGATCGGGCGCAGCCCATCACCTATGCCGACCTGGCGGGTGCCGCTGGCCGCATCGCCGCCGGTCTCCAGGGTCTCGGGGTGAGGCCGGGCTCCGCGGTGGCCCTGATGCTGCCCACCGGACCGGACTACTTCTTCTACTTCTTCGGCATCCTTGCCGCAGGCGGCATCCCGGTCCCGATCTATCCGCCGGCCCGCCCTAGGCAGGTCGAGGACCACCTGCGGCGCCATGCCCGCATCCTGGACAACGCCGGAGCCTTGTACCTCGTCACCCTCCCCCAGGGACGCACCGTGGCCAGACTGCTCAAGGCCCAGGTGCCATGTCTAAAAGGGGTCCTGACCCCCGAGGATCTGCTCCACGCGCCATCGGGCTCGGCGGGTGCGCCACCCGATGCTTCCGCTGCTGGGGGGGCCATCGCCCTGCTGCAGTACACCTCTGGCAGCACCGGCGACCCCAAGGGTGTGATCCTGACCCACGCCGACCTGTTGGCGAACATCCGCGCCATGGGCGAGGCGGCGCAGGTGACGCCTGGCGACTGCTTCGTGAGCTGGCTGCCCCTCTACCACGACATGGGCCTGATCGGGGCCTGGCTCGGCAGCCTGTACTACGGCATCCCGCTGGTCTCGCTCTCGCCCCTGGCCTTTCTGGCGCGCCCGCTGCGCTGGCTCAAGGCCATTCACGACCATCGGGGGACCCTCTCGGCCGCGCCCAACTTTGCCTATGAGCTGTGCCTCAAGCGCATCGGCGACCAAGACTTGGCAGGGCTCGATCTCCGCTCCTGGCGCCGTGCCTTCAATGGTGCCGAGCCGGTCAGCCCCCAAACCTTGCGGCGCTTCGCCGAGCGCTTCGCGCCCTGCGGCCTGAGCCCGGACGCCCTGGCGCCCGTCTATGGCCTGGCCGAGGCGGGCGTCGGGCTGGCCTTCCCGCCGCCCGGGCGGGGGCCCCGCATCGACTGCATCGACCGCTCGCGCTTCGCCGCCACCGGTCACGCCCTGGCGGTGCCTTGCGACGATCCCCTGGCGATGCCGGTGGTGGGCTGCGGTTACCCCTTGCCGGGCTACCGGGTGCGGGTGGTCGATGCCGCCGGCAACGTCCTGCCAGAGCGCCACGAGGGCCTGCTGCAGTTCCAGGGGCCCTCGGCCACCCAGGGCTATTACCGCAACCCGGCGGCCACCGAACGCCTGATTCGCGACGGCTGGCACGACACCGGCGACCGTGCCTACCTGGCCGGCGGCGAGATCCACCTGACCGGCCGGGTCAAGGACCTGATCATCCGCGGCGGCCGCAACCTCTACCCCTACGAGCTGGAGCAGGCCGTCGGCGAGCTGCCCGGTATCCGCAAGGGCTGCGTGGCCGCCTTCGCGGCCGCCGATCCGGCGAGCGGCAGCGAGCGCCTGGTCCTGGTGGCGGAGACCCGCCAGCGCGACCCGCGGCGGCGGTCCGCCCTGGAGCGGGCCGTGCGCGAGCGTGCCGCCGACCTGCTCGACCTGCCGCCCGACGAGGTGCTGCTGGCGCCCCCGGGGGCCGTGCTCAAGACCTCCAGCGGCAAGGTGCAGCGAGCCGCCACCCGCGAGCGCTACCTCGCGGGCAAGCTCTTCGCGGAGCCGGCGCAACCGCTATGGCAGCTGGTCCGCGTCGGCGCCTCGGGTGTGCTGGCCATGGCCCTGCGGGCCGTCCGCGCCGTCCCCGCTTGGCTCTATGCCGGCTATGCTTGGGTGCTGTTCGGCTCCCTCGCACCATTGGTCTGGCTGGGGGTCGTGCTGCTGCCGCGGCGGGACTGGCGCTGGGCCCTGGTGCGGGGCGGCATCCGGGTCCTGCGGCGGGCGGCGGGGGTGCCCCTTGAGGTCAGGGGCCGCGAGCACATCCCGGCCCCGGGCCGCGCCTTCGTGGTGGCCTCCAACCACCAGAGCTACCTGGATGCCATGGTGTTGGCCGAGACGCTCCGGCGTCCCATCGCCTTCGTCGCCAAGCGGGAGCTGAAGTCCAACCCCTTGGCCCGGATCGCGTTGGAGCGGCTCGGTACCCTGTTCGTCGAGCGCTTCGATGCCCAGCGCAGCGCCGAGGATGGCGCCCGGTTGCCCGCGGCGCTGGGGCCGGGCGAGGTCGTTGGCTTCTTCCCCGAGGGCACCTTCCGCGACCAGCCCGGCTTGCTGGACTTTCGCATGGGCGCCTTCCTGGCGGCGGCGGGGGCCGGGGTGCCCGTGCTGCCGCTGGCGCTGCGCGGCACCCGGGCCCTCATGGCCGGCAGCGGCTTGTTCCCGCGCCCCGGGCGGATCAGCGTGGCCATTGGCGAGCCCCTGGAGCCCGCGGGCCGTGACTGGGAGGCAGCGGTGGGGCTGCGCCGCGCGACCCGGGCCTTCATCCTCGCCCACTGCGACGAGCCGGACGCGGGCGGGCGCTCAGATCCCGTCCCGGGCCGGTAAGAAGACGCGCGCCATGCGGCTCTGGAGCTGAGCGGCCGCGGCGTCGATGGCGGCCGTCTGCCGCGCCTTGAGCGCCGTGGCCAGCGCCGGCATCTGCGCCCGCAGGGCGCCGAGGATCTCGGCGCGCATCTCCTCGCGCAGTCGCAGCTCGTCGATCTCCACGACCACCGTGTCCACCGCGAGCCAGGCGGCGGTCCCCGCCAGGATGCCGCAGACCGCTGCCAGGGGACCGCCGGCGGCGCACAGGGCGGCCCCGCCTGCGGCCGAGAGGACGACGGAGCCGCCCTTCTTGGCCGCCGTCTTGGCCGCCAGGGCTGCTGCGGCCTGGAAGCCCTTCTCGGCGGCGAGCTTAGCGGCCACGGCGGCTCCGACCTGCTTGGCGAGCATCTTGGCCGCCACGGCGCCCGCGGCGGCACCGGCGGCGCCGCCGCCCAGGACGGCGGCTGCGCGCGATGCATCCGGCGCCAGACCGCCCAGCTCGGCAACCTGCAGGGCTGTTGCGCTGAAGGGGGTCAGATCCAGCCCCGAGAGGGCGCAGGGGTCGGCTGCGGTCGCGGCGCCTGCCGTGCCGCCGAGCCGCTCGGCCGCCTCCGCCAGGGTGCGAGCCGAGTCGCGCAGAAGGGCATCGTCGAGCGCCTGCAGCCCCTCGGCGAAGCCGGTGTCGTCGAAGAGGTGGCGTTGGAGCTGCTCGGCCATCAGCTCCATGAAGTCGCCGGTGGCCAGGGCCGCGAGCCGCTGGTATTCGCCAAGGACTGTGAAATACCAATCGAGATAGGCGTCCACACCGGGCTCGACCGCCGCGAGCAGGGCATCGAGCTCGCCATCGATGCGCCCTGCCGCCGCGTCCGAGGCCTGCTGTCTGGCCCCTTGCAGGTCATCGCTCAGGGCCGCGAGCAGCGCCGCTCGGGCGGCCGGGTCCGGCCGGCACGGGTCGAGCCAGGCGGCGGCCGCGCGGGCCTTCGCGGCCAGCCGGGGCGGGTCGAGGTCCGCCAGCCGGGAGCTGGCATAGAGGTAGGGAATGGCGAGTGCCAGGATGGTGTAGACGAAGGCACGGGAGAACGTACCTTCGGGCTCGCCGTTGGCGGTTCGCCCCTCGACGGCGGCGATGATCCCAAGCTGCATGCGCGTGAACAGATAGGCCAGGGCACCCGCGTGGACCAGCACCAGCCCCCAGGCGGCGATGCGCAGGGCCACGTCCGGCAGGCTCGGGATGGCAATCTGCGCGGCATGGCGGCCCAGGGCTTCGGCGGCGGCGAGCCCGCCCAGCGCCCAGCCTACGGGGGCACACAGGGCCGCCAGCCCCTCGGCCCGGAATGCCGACTCGGCGACCTGGTGCCAGGGCAGGCCGCGGCTGTCGGGCATCCCGGTGACGAAGAAGTCGATGGCGGCGAAGACCAGGGTCAGCAGGGTCAGGTTGATCCCGAGCAGGGGCCAGCGGCGCGCGATGAGGCCCAGGCGCCGGTGCTGCACCTGGCCGCCCAGGGCGCGGCGGACGGGCTCGACCAACAGCGACAGCACCAGGACATCGGCGGCGAGGACGGCCCAATGCGCGGCCTCCAGGCGGGCGGCCAGCGCGAGCAGCAGGACGGCAAGCACCAGGGAGACGAGCACCTGCCGCAACCGGGTCAGGGTCCCGGCCCATAGCCAGCGCCGCAGTCCGCTGTCCGCCCGCGTGAGGTGCTCCAAGACCATCCGCCGTTCGAACAGGGTCACCTCGCTGCGGTCGATCCAGATGGGCCAGGCGAGCAGTGCGGCCAGCGCGAAGAGACCCCAGCACGCGATGTGATTCAGTGCCCAGGACGCGGCGAGCAGGCCGGCCGTCCCCAGGAGCTGAAAGGCCAGGCGGGGTAGGGCGCTGCCAGGGCGGGCGGCAGCCTCGGGCTGAGGTGGGACCACCCGCGAGTCCCCTCAGCAGGGCTGCGGGGGAGGATCAGGGCGTGCCGGCGGTCCTGGGTTCACCCGAACCGCTCCCGCAGGGCCCTCAGGGCCGCGGCGCGCGTCAGGACGACCACCTCGTCGTCGGGCCGCAGCCGGGTGTCGGGCTCCGGGAACAGGAAGTCCTGACCATTGCGGTAGACGCAGATGGCGCGCGCGGCGCTGGGCAGCCCGAGGTCTGCCAGCGGGCCGGCCTGCTCCGCACCGACCTTGAAGGAGTAGATCCGCGCCTCGCCGCGCAGGATGTCCGAGATCTCGATGATGTTCTGGCCCTCGGCCATGTCCGCCAGGTAGCGGCCCACCATGTGCATGGGGATCAGGGCATCCGCCAGACCGAGCTCGCCGCAGATGTGCTCGAGCTCCGGGTCCTCGATCTTGGTCACCACGCGCGTGAAGCCCAGGGAGCGTGCCACCAGGCTCGCGATGATGTTCGCCTGGTCGTCGCGGGTGAGGCAGAACAGCAGGTCCGTGGCCTCAGGGGCCGCCTCCCGCAGGATCGCAGGCCGGGTGCCGTCGCCGTGCAGGAAGCCCACGTCCAGCTCCTCCTGGAGGGTGTCGATGACGGCACGGTCGCGCTCGATGATGACGACCTCGTGCCCCCGCTCCACGAGCATACGCCCGGTGAGCAGGGCCAGGGTGCCGCTGCCGATGAAGACAAACCGCATCGTGGTCCCTCGCGCCCTAGTCTCGCTTGTACCAGGTGGCAGGATACACGAGTACCAGCAGGGCCAGGATCTCGAGGCGGCCCATGAGCATATCGAGGCTCAACAGCAGCTTGAGGCCGGTCTCCAGGCCTGGCTGGGTGATGCCCACCGACAGGCCGACGGTCCCCACCGCCGAGCAGATCTCGAACAAGGCGTCGAGCGGCGCGTAGCCGAGGGTGAGGAAAGGCAGCCAGGACAACAGGAGGACCAGCGGGTAGAGCAGCATCAGGAGCAAGGCATGCTCAATCTGGACTGGCTCCAGGGCGCGGCCCCCCACCTCGGGTTGCAGGACCCCGTGGCGGGGGATCTGCACCCGCAGGACGGCGAGCTGGATGACGCGGATCAGGATCAGGACCCGCAGGAGCTTGATACCACCGGCGGTCGAGCCCACGCCCCCGCCCGTGATCATGGACAGAATCATGACCAGCTTGGCCCCGGGATCGAGCCCAGCGAGATCGAGGGTGGAGTAGCCGGTGGTCGTCTGCGCGAACACCGCCTGGGCCAGGGCATCCGCCGGCGCCAGGTGGCCGAGCCACCAGAGCAGCAGGGTCACCAGCACCAGGGCAGTCCCCAGGGCGCGGAGCTCCGGGTCCCGCCAGAGCTGGCCGAGGCCCCGCGCAGAGGCCCGATAAAACAGGGGCAAGGGCAGGGCACCCGCACAGGCCACCACAGCCAATGCCGCTTGACCCCATCGGTCGAGTCCAGCCAGGCTGTCGGCGAAACCGGAGAACCCCCCGGTGGAGACGGCGGCCAGGGTGTGGATCACGGCCTGAAACAGGGGTACGCCCGCCGCACGGACCAGGGCCAGCCCCAGGACGGTCATGACCGTGTACACCGCGAGCACCCGCCGGGCGTGCAGGCGGGCGCTTTGGTCCAGGCTCTCCTCGTCGCTCGCCGCGTCCGCCAGGCGGCGCACATCCGCCGGGCGGCCGGCGGCCAAGGCCAGGGACAGCACCACCATCCCGAGGCCCCCGAACCATTGCATCCAGGCGCGGGTGAACAGGAAGGCATCGGAACGGTTCTGCGGGTCTGGCACCAGGCTGAGACCCGTGGTGGTGACCCCCGACACGGATTCGAACCAGGCGTCCAGGGCAGGGAGACCGGCCGCGCTGAGCGGGTAGGTCAAGAGGCCTGCCGCGAGGACGAACGCGAGCGCAGAGATGACCAGGGCCTCGTTGGCCTGGACCGGTCGCGCCGGCGCAGGGAGCAGGGCGCCGGCGCTCAGCGCAAGGCAGGGCAGCAGGGCCGTGAGCAGCAGGCGGTGGGCGAGGGACCAATCGCCGCTCGCGTAGGCGAACAGGGTGGGCACCGCAATCAGCGGCGCAAGCACCATGGCAAGCTGGCCCAGGTGGCGTGCGATCACCGCCGCCCTCACCGGCTGGCGCAGGGGTCTGAGCTTGGCCTCCAGGCTCATGGCTGCAGCGGCCCGTGGCGACAAGGGTCTGGCAAGCCTAAGACAGCGGGACCTGGTCTGCAATCGGCCCTGGCCCGCGCCGCCGGCGGCGCGTCGGGGCGCAGGCCCCTGCCGCTCCCGGCCCCAGGCGCGCTACCATCGTCCCCATGGACAGGAACCAGATGCAGCCCATCTCCCGCGACGTCCTGCTGGAGAAGTACGCCAAGGGCGAGGAGCGCAGCCTCGCCGAGGTGCAGCACCGCGTGGCGCGTGCCCTGGCCTCCGTGGAGGCCGATCCCACCGCCTGGGAGGGGCCCTTCCTGGCCGCCCTGGAGGCCGGCTTCATCCCCGCGGGCCGGGTGATGAGCGCGGCTGGCACCGCCGTCGAGGCGACCCTGATCAACTGCTTCGTCCAGCCGGTGGGCGACTCCATGCTGGCCGAGGTTGCGGGCCGGCCAGGGATCATGGTGGCGCTCGCCGAGGCCGCCGAGACCATGCGCCGCGGGGGAGGGGTGGGCTACGACTTCTCGCCCATCCGCCCCCAGGGTGCCAGGGTGCACGGCACCGGGAGCCGCGCTTCGGGGCCGGTCTCGTACCTTCGCCTGTTCGACCGGATGTGCGAGACGGTGGAGAGCGCCGGGGCCCGGCGCGGGGCCCAGATGGGGATCCTGCGCTGTGACCATCCAGACATCGAGACCTTCATCCACGCCAAGGACGCCCGTGGTGAGCTGAGCAACTTCAACCTCTCGGTGGCGGTCACCGATGCCTTTATGGCCGCGGTCGAGGCCGATGGCCCCTGGGAGCTGGTGCATGCCGCCGAGCCCTCAGCGGACCAGGTGACGGCGGGCGCCCGCCGCCGCGACGACGGGCTCTGGGTCTACCGGACCCTCGGCGCCCGCCAGCTCTTCGACACCATCACCCGCAGCACCTATGACCACGCCGAGCCGGGCGTCTTCTTCGTCGACCGCGCCAACGCCGAGGACAACCTCGGCTACTGCGAGCGCCTCGCCTGCACCAACCCCTGCGGCGAACAGCCCCTGCCCGACTACGGCTGCTGCTGCCTGGGTAGCATCGACCTGACCCGATTCGTGGGGGATCCCTTCACCCCCGCGGCGCGCTTCGATGGGGACTCATGCGCCCAGGTCGCCCGGGTGGCGGTGCGCATGCTCGACAATGTCCTGGACCTGAGCTTCTGGCCGTTGGCGCAACAGCGCGCCGAGGCCATGGCCAAGCGGCGCATCGGGCTTGGCTTCACCGGCCTTGGGGATGCCTTGATCATGCTCGGGCTGCGCTACGACTCGGAGCCGGCCCGGGCCTGGGCGGCGCAGACGGCGCGCCTGCTGCGCGATGCAGCCTATGGGGCCTCGGCCGACCTGGCCGCCGAAAAGGGTCCCTTTGCGCTCTTCGAGGCCGGTCCCTACCTGGAATCTGGCTTTGCCCGCCGCCTTCCCCACGGCCTGCGCCAGCGGATCCGGCAGCAGGGCCTGCGCAACAGCCACCTGCTGTCCATTGCGCCGACCGGCACCATTAGCCTGGCCTTCGCCGACAATGCATCGAACGGCATCGAGCCTGCCTTTGCCTGGACCTATGTGCGCCGCAAACGCCGCGCCGACGGTGGTCAGGACCAGTACCAGGTCGAAGACCACGCCTATCGTCTCTACCGAGAGTTGATCGAGAGCCAGCCGGGCCGCGCAGCCGAGCCGCTCCCGCCCCATTGGGTCACGGCCCTGGACATCTCTGCCCTGGACCACATGCGCATGCTGGAGGCGGTTCAGCCCTATGTGGACGCGGCCATCTCCAAGACGGTGAACGTCCCGGTGGACTACCCCTTCGCGGAGTTCCGCGATCTCTATCTCGCCGCCTGGCGGGCCGGCCTCAAGGGGCTCTCCACCTTCCGCCCCAACCCGGTGACGGGCGAGGTCCTGTCGGTGCCGGCCGGGGGCAGCGCGCAGCCCGCCGCACAGCCCGACCAAGGTCTGCCGGTGCCGGCCGTGTCCGCGATCGACGCCGGGGCGGAGCCCCCGTCTGAGTCCCAGTGTGAGGCCCAGTGTGAGAGCAGGCCCGCTGCGGCCCTGGACCGCCAGGACCTGGACCTGTCCGACAGCGACCGACGGCTGCGGCTTGCCTCGGTGCCCCAACCGGCGCTGGCCAGTCTGCGCTGGCGCCGCCGGCCACGCCCGCCCAACGGCAATCCCGCCTGGACCTACCTGGTGGACCATCCCCTGGGCAGCTTCGCCATCGTCATCGGGCACCTGGAGGAGGGGGGGTGCCCCTATCCCTTCGAGGTCTGGGTGAACGGGGCCGAGCAGCCGCGGGGTCTCGGTGCCCTGGCCAAGAGCCTGTCCATGGATATGCGCTGCGACGACCGGGGCTGGCTCTCGGCCAAGCTCGCGAGCCTGATGCGGGCCGCCGGAGACGACGCCTTCGACCTGGCCATGCCCCCGACCGGCGAGTTGGTGCGGGTGGCGAGCCTGGTGGCCGGCTTTGCCCGCCTGGTCCGGTACCGCTGCGACGAGTTGGGGGCCTTTGATACTCCAGGCCCCACCCCGGTGCTCGACGCCCTGATGAGCCCCAAGGAGCCGAAGACGGGGACGGACGGCACCCTGTCCTGGACCGTCGATCTGCTCAACCCTGCGACCGGCGACGACTTTGTCATGGGCCTCAAGGAGCTGGTGCTGCCCGACGGGAGCCGGCGGCCCTACTCGGTCTGGCTATCCGGGGTCTACCCGCGGGTGCTCGACGGGCTGTGCAAGAGCCTGTCCTATGACATGCGGGTGATCGACCCCGCCTGGATCGGTGCCAAGCTCCGGCAGATCGCCGACCTGCCGGAGCCGCGGGGGGACTTCCTGGCCCGCGAGCCGGGACGCCGGCGGCAACGCAACTACCCCTCCACGGTCGCCTACCTGGCCGCCCTGCTGCTGCACCGCTACGCCATGCTCGGCATCCTCGACGGCGAGGGCTACCCGATCAGGCCCATGGGGGTGGTCGAAGGCACCGATGCGCCCGGCTCCGGGGCCGGAGCGCCCAAGCGCCTGCAGGGCCGGCGCTGCGAGGAGTGCGGCGCCTTTGGCGTCATCCGCAAGGACGGCTGCGACTTCTGCACCGCCTGCGGGGCACTGGGGACCTGTGGTTGATCCTCGGCGATCCCGGCCGCGGGTCGGGCGTCATGGCCCTGGGGTGGAGGCGTTCATCGAGGGCCACGCAGGCCGGCGCGGCAACACCTCGACCTACGGCCGAAGCCGCAATGAGAACCCGGCCTACAGCTCGCGGGTGGCGAGGAAGCGGATGTCGGGCCAGCGCTCCTCGGTGAGGCTGAGGTTCACCCGGGTGGGGGCCAGATAGACGAGCTGCTCGTCGCCGTCCAGGGCCAGGTTCTCGTAGGCCTTCTCCGTGAAGCGCTCGAGCATCTTTGGGTCGTCGCAGGACACCCAGCGCGCGGTGTGGACCGGGACCGGCTCCACCACCGCGTCCACCCCATACTCGTCCTTGAGCCGGAAGGCGGCTACGTCGAATTGGAGTGTGCCCACGGCGCCCAGGATCATGTCGTTATTTTTCAAGGGCCGGAAGACCTGGGTGGCCCCCTCCTCGGCGAGCTGCACCACCCCCTTCTGCAGGGCCTTCATGCGCAGGGGGTCCTTGAGCACGATGCGGCGGAACAGCTCCGGGGCGAAATAGGGTACGCCCTCGTACTTGAGCTCCTCGCCCTCGGTGAAGGTGTCGCCGATCTGGATGGTGCCGTGGTTGTGCAGGCCAATGATGTCGCCGGGGAAGGCCTCCTCCACGTGACGGCGCTCGTCCGCCTGGAAGGTGATGGCATTGGCCACCTGGATGGTCTTGCCCGTGCGCACGTGGCGCATCTTCATCCCCTTCGTGTAGCTCCCGGAGCAGACCCGCAGGAAGGCCACCCGGTCCCGGTGGGCGGGGTCCATGTTCGCCTGGATCTTGAAGACGAAGCCGGTGAACTGGGACTCCTCCGGCCTGACCACCCGCTGCACCGCGGCCCGGGGGCGGGGTGGCGGTGCATAGTCCACGAAGGCGTCGAGCAGCTCCTTGACCCCGAAGTTGTTGATCGCCGAGCCGAAGAAGACCGGCGTCTGGCGGCCGGCCCGGTAGGCGTCGAGGTTGAGCGGATGGCTCGCCCCCTGGACCAGCTCCATCTCCGCCCGCAGCTCCTCCGCCTGGTCCCCCAGGAGCTCGTCCATGCGGGGGCTCGCGATCCCCTGGATCAACTCCCCCTCGACGATGCGCCCGCCGTGCTGGGCGCTGAAGAGGTGGGTGCGGTCGTGGCGCAGGTCATAGACCCCCTTGAAACGCTTGCCCATGCCGATAGGCCAGGTCACCGGGGCACACTGGATCTTCAGCACCGACTCCACCTCGTCCAGGACCTCGATGGCGTCCCGCCCCTCCCGGTCCAGCTTGTTGACGAAGGTCAGTATGGGTGTGTCGCGCAGCCGGCAGACCTCCATGAGCTTGATGGTGCGCTCCTCCACGCCCTTGGCCACATCGATCACCATCAGGGCCGAGTCCACGGCGGTCAAGGTGCGGTAGGTGTCCTCGGAGAAGTCCTCGTGGCCGGGGGTGTCGAGCAGGTTCACGATGGAGTCGCCGTAGGGGAACTGCATGACCGAGGAGGTCACGGAGATCCCGCGCTGCTTCTCCAGCTCCATCCAGTCGGAGGTGGCATGGCGCGCCGCCTTGCGGCCCTTGACGGTGCCCGCCATCTGGATGGCCCCGCCAAAGAGCAAGAGCTTCTCGGTGAGCGTGGTCTTGCCCGCGTCCGGGTGGGAGATGATGGCGAAGGTCCGTCGGCGCGACACTTGGTCCTGAAGCTTACTCATGGGATTTCGGCTCGATTGCGGCCGGTGCCAGAAAACCGCTTATGATACCGATGCCTCGCCCTCCTGGGCCAGGCCAAGGCCAAGCCAGCGCCGCCCTTGGCCTGCTGCGGCCGGGCCGGGCGTTAATTTCTGAACAACGACAGATCACTTCCGGCAGGTCGACGCCATGCGCCATACCGCGCCCGATACGGACGCACTGTACCGGTTTCTCTTCGAGGGCTCCGAGGTGCGTGGCGAGATCGTCCACCTAGACGCATCCTGGCGCGCCGTGCTCAGCCGCCACCCCTACCCCGAGCGGGTGCGCAATCAACTCGGCGAGGCCCTGGCCGCGGCCGTGCTCCTCACCGCCACCCTCAAGCTCGAAGGCGCCCTGATCCTCCAGGTCCAAGGCACAGGGCCACTGCGCACCCTGGTGGCACAGGCGACGCATCGCCGCACCCTGCGCGGGCTCGCCCGCTGGGACGGCGAGGTCCCAGACGGCCCCCTCGACGCCGTCTTCGGCAGCGGACAGGTCGTGCTCACCCTGGAGCCCGAGGGAGGCGAGCGCTATCAGGGGATCGTACCGCTGTCCGGGGCCAACCTCGCCGAGGCGCTGGAGGCCTATTTCCGGACCTCAGAGCAGCTCGGCACCCGCCTCAGGCTCGCTGCCGACGGCGAGCGGGCGGCGGGACTCCTCTTGCAGCGGCTCCCCGGTCCAAGCGCCCCGGGTGGCGAGGGGGACGACCTGGACTGGACGCGGCTGGTGACCCTCGCCAACACGGTGCGGGCGCAGGAGCTCATCAAGCTGCCGACCAAGACCCTGCTGCACCGCCTCTTCCATGAGGAGGATCTGCGCCTGTTCGAGCCGGAGCCCGTGGCCTTCCGCTGCACCTGCTCGCGTCAACGGGTGGAGGACACACTGCGCGCCATGGGTCAGGCGGAGGTGGAGTCTTTGCTTGAGGAGCAGGGCCAGATCGAGGTCGGTTGTGAGTTCTGCAACCGCACCTATCGCTGGGACCTGGTGGATGCCCGCCAGCTCTTCGCGGCTGCCACCCATCACCAGATGCCGGCGGGCCGACATTGAGCCGCCACGCCGACCGGGCGCCCTGCCGCGGCAGCGGCAGGGCCCAGGGTGAGATGGTGGCCTGTCGGGACGCGGAGCGACCCTGAGGTGAGCGAGGCCGACCTGCTGCGCCTGCAAAGCGTCGGGGGTCTCCTGGCGCTGGTGGCGGTCGCCTGGCTGCTCAGCGAGCAGCGCCGCCGCGTCTCACCGAGGTTGGTCGTCGCTGGGCTTGGCGTCCAACTCGCCCTGGCTGCGGTGCTCTTGAAGCTGCCCCAGGTGAAGGGGCTCTTCCTGGGGCTCAACGACCTGGTCGGGGCCCTCCAGGAGGCGACCCAGGCCGGCACCTCCCTGGTCTTCGGCTATCTGGGCGGCGGTGCCGCCCCGTTCGAGACGACCTATCCGCAAAACGCCTTCGTCTTCGCCTTTCGCGCCCTGCCGCTGATCCTGGTGGTCAGCGCGCTCTCCGCCCTGCTCTTCCATTGGCGGATACTCCCGGCGGTGGTACGGGGTTTCGCCTGGGCCCTGCGGCGCACCCTCGGTATCAGCGGCCCCCTGGGGCTCGGGGCCGCGGCCAACATCTTTGTCGGCATGACCGAGGCCCCGCTCATCATTCGCCCCTACCTGGCGGGGCTCAGCCGTGCCGAGCTGTTCGCCCTCATGACCACCGGCATGGCCACCATTGCCGGGACCGTCATGATCCTCTATGCGGGCATCATCGGTCCCGTGGTCCCGGATGCGCTCGGCCACATTCTGGTCGCCTCGATCATCAGCGCGCCGGCGGCCCTGATGGTCGCCGGGGTGATGATCCCGGACAGCGACGCCCCAGTGAGGGGTGCCGCCGCCCCGCTCTTGGCCCCGTCCGAAAGCGCCATGGACGCGGTCACCCGAGGAACCCTGGATGCCATCCCGCTGATGCTCAACGTCATGGCGATGCTGGTGGTGCTGGTGGCCCTGGTGACCCTGGCCAACCAGGTGTTGGGACTCCTGCCTGAGTGGGGAGGACAGCCGCTCAGCCTGCAGCGCCTGCTCGGCTGGGCGATGGCCCCGGTGGTCTGGGCCATCGGCGTCCCCTGGGCCGAGGCCCAGACCGCAGGGGCGCTGATGGGGGTCAAGACCATCCTCAACGAGTTCGTTGCATACCTCGACCTCGCGGCCCTCCCCGCGGGGGCCCTGAGCGAGCGCAGCCGTCTGATCATGACCTACGCGTTATGCGGCTTCGCGAACTTCGGCAGTCTGGGAATCATGATCGGTGGCATGGGTGCCCTGGCCCCGGAGCGGCGCGGGGAGATCGTCGCGCTGGGCATGAAGTCCATCCTGGCCGGGACCCTCGCGACCCTGATGACGGGGGCCATCGTCGGCATCCTCACTTAAGCTTTGGGCAGCGCGGCGATGTCAGGTTCGGACAGGCTCATGAAATGAGCCACCCTGGGGGCTAAAACAGAGGCCTGGGATCGCCCACCGGAGCCAGCCCCATGCCAAGCCCCCAGCCTCCTGTCCCCGCGGTGCATCGCCCGCCGGCCCAAGCCGTCTTGGATCTGCCCGAGCCGCCGCCAGCGCCCATCCGCGGCGTCGTCATCCAACGCAGCAGCGTCGCCGGGTTCCGCCACCACCAGGCGCCTCTGCTCTGGCCGGCGCTGCGGCCAGGCGCCGGTCTCGAGCTGGTGCGTGAGGCCGACAATGCTGCCGATGCGGACGCGGTCGCCGTGTACTGGCTGGGACTCAAGCTCGGCTACCTGCCCCGCGGCGAGAACCTCATGGCCGCATCACTGCTCGACCGGCGCCGGGCGCTCAGCGCGCGCATCCAGCGCATCCTGCCTCGCGCGGCGCGCAACCAGCGCCTGCGCATCGAGGTCCTCATGGGCTGATGGACCAAGACCAGGCAGCGCCCCCGGTGCATCCCCGCGGGGCGCGCCCGGTCACATGAGATGGCTCACAGCAGGTGGGCCACGTGGTCGCGCACCGACTGCGGACTCTGCTGGGTGAGGTCATGGGTGACTTCGCCCTTCAAGGCGTGCGCCAGGCCGCTGCCCATGCGATGACGGAGCAGCCCCAGGAAGTGGGGCGGGGCGACCACGCAGAGGGCATTGAAACGCTTGCCATAATGGTCCGCGTCCAGTTCATCGGCCACCTGTTTGGCAAAGCGGATCGCGACCTGCTCCTTCGGGTCCACCGCGGTGCCGACGGCATGACGTTGGCCGCCAACATGATCAAAGGCCCGTCCAGGTCTGTCCGACTTCAGTGCCTGAGACCGCAGCCGGTCCTCGGGGTTGACCAGGTCCTTGACCTCACGCAACGGCTCGCGCCGGCCATTCGCCTCGAAGAAGCGTGCCCGCGCCGCGCTTGCCACGACCACCCAGGTCTTCATGGAAAGCCTCCTCGTTACTGCCTTGCCCATTGTGCGCTCGCGGTGCCTCGGGATGGCGGGGGCCCTCGGCGGCCTCCGGCCTTCAGACACCCTCAACATAACTGTAGCTCGCCCTGTGCCTGGAGGTCGGCAGGCGCTCCGGGTCAGGGTTGGCGGGGAAGCGACGGCGGCAAAACCATGGACAAGCCTCAGCGGCTCGCCTAGCCTGAGCGGCCGAGTGGCCCGCCCCTGCCGTATGCACACCATGACGATCAGCGACAAGCTCAAGCGCGACGGTGTCCCGATCCTCCTGTTCGCGCTGATCGTTGGGGCCAAGGTCTACGCCCTGTGGCTCTACCTGCGCAGCCACGTCCCCGCTTGGGAATTGCTCCTGAGCGTGGGCGATGTCCCGGCGCAGGGCCCAGGCTCCCTGTACCAGTTCATCGACGAGCTCTCCTATGTCCTGTATTTCGTGACGGCGATCGCCTTTGACGCCCTGGTCTTCCTCAGCTTTGTCGTGCGCACCGAGGCGCGGAGCCAGCCTCAAGGGGCCTCGGAGCATGTCTTTCCGCTCATCACGGTGTTCATCCCGGTCATCGGCTTTACCCTGCTCGGCTTGCCCGCGGTGCGGCAGCATCTTCCGGGCTATTCGCCTGCGACCCTTGCGTGGCTGGAATCGGTCACGCCCCTCTACGGCTTCTATCTGAATGTGATCGGGTTTGCCCTGGGCTTCACGGGGGCGGCCTTTAGCATCTGGGCCGTCAGTCATCTCAGGCGATCCTTTGGCCTGCGTGCAGCCGTGCGCACCCTGGTGACCCACGGCCCCTACGCGCGCATCCGCCACCCGCTCTACCTGGGCGAGATCATCCATGTGGGCGGGATCGCGATCCTGTCGGCGAAACCCGTGGGCCTCTGGCTGTTCGCGGCCTCGGTTGCACTGCAAGTGGTTCGGGCCAAGATCGAGGAGCGCAAGTTCCTCCGCACCCTGCCCGAGTACGCGGCCTACCGGGCCAGGACGGGGTTCCTCTGGCCGGCGCTGAGGCCGACGCACCAGCCTAGGCGTGGCGGCTCAGCCAGCGGGGCCTGAGAGGTCGTGAATAAACCGTCGCGAGCAGCCCCGGGCGCAAGGAGCCGCGCAGTGAGCGACGAGACCGATCAAGTGGATCGGCGAGGAGCGAACGAGCACGCGAGGCCGCCATCGGGGCCCGCAGTAGGTGTATTCACAACCTCTGAGGAGGGCCAGGTCACCCGCCGCCTGTGGGACCGACCCCCGGCCCCCTGGCGGCGCACCTGGGACCGGATGTCCCTGTCCTTAGTCGGCAGAGGGGACCTGAGAAGATTGGGACAGCGTTAGCGGCAACCATGCCCTCCGCCATGTGCTGGGCACGTGCAGGTGTAGCGACGCAGAGCGGTATCAGCGTCGCGATGATTGCAAAAGGCTTTTTCACGTCGAGGTCTCCTGAATCGAACCCCGCTGTGCGCCTGTCCGGCGCGGCACGCACGGCTGGAGCCACAGCCATCCGCATGAATCATCCTTGCCAAGCTCCAGTCAGAAGGTGCACCTGGCTCAAGGTCTAGACCATGACATTCTGCAAGGTGCCCGGCGCATCCAGGTTCATGGAGGCGTCCCTGACCGATGTCGGCTGGGCGTTGGGGGCGTGCGCCTCAGTCACCCCACAGCCATGGTTGTTGGAGTCCTCCTGGGGGGCAGGCGGCGCGGACTGTCCGCTTGCTGATCGATAGGGCCTGAGCGCCCGCGATGGCTTGGCACCTGGAACAGGCCAACGCGCCCTCGGCAGACCAAGCGAGCCCGCCCCACCCCTAGCGTTCTGCGCCGTCTTGTGACGGCATGATGTTGGCGTCGATCGGGTACTGTTTGATCTCGAAGGAGGTGCCTGCCGGGGGCGGCTGGTCGGTTGCCTGCCATCGACCGCGCTGGTCGCGCCATAGATACAGCGGCTTGGTCTTGCTGACCAGGGTGTCCAACGGCGTCCCGCCCAGCCAGTGATGGGACAGCTCGGGAAAGGAGTGGACGAGCGCGGCCCCGATTCCGACCAGGGCCCCGATGACCGAGCCTAACAGGATCAATGCCCTCATGACCTGAACCACCACCTGTTGCTGACGCTGCGCAAAAGACCCCGATCCCGAGCGCAGACCCGAATCGGCGCCGGTCGGCCGAGCGTCCAGCCCACTGGACGGCCGCCCGGCTCTCACCTATCGTCCCCATCCTGTTGTGGGCCCGGCGGGTGGTGGGCGGGACGACGCCGAGGCCGGGCGATGAGGGGTTGGCGCGTGATCGGCCGCACCCGTGGCCAATCCCTGGCATGCCACCCAAGGCCGCTGCTGTGCGAGACCGACCATGACCGAGCCGGACAAAGAACACCACTACGTCACCCACGAGCCTAAGTTCTGCCGCTGCCGCGTCTGCCACGCACGCTTCTACGGTGAGACCGTCGAGGCGGCCAGGACGGCATGTCTGGAGCACGCCGAGCAGGAGCACCCGGACTGGGGCCCCAGCGCCTGCTACTGCCCAGACTGAGGCAGCTCGGCATCACGGAGCTAGGTGTGCAGCTCGAGCACGTCTCCGTCCTCCACCGGGTGATCCCGCCCGACCTGAGACACGGTACCACCGGCCTTCGGCCAGCGGCGGGCGTATTTCAGGGCCGAAGCAAAGTCCTTGTGCACCAGCCGCGCCACGTCGTCCACGGTGGCGCCGCGCCGCAGGGTGAAGGGTCGGTCCTGCTCGGGCGGCCGGCCCGGTGCCTTGGTGTAGACGCGCACGATGGCCAGCTCCCGGAACAGCCAGGGGCCAATCGCCTCCAGCCCCAGCCCGGTTTCCACGGACACGGGCAGGACCTGGTAGTCGAGACCGGTGAGCTCCCGGAAGACGGCGAGCTCGTCGGTGAGGTTGGCGGTCAGGTCCGCCTTTGTGGCCAACAACAGGGTCGGTAGGACCACCGCAAACGGGTCTTGGGGGACCTCCAGCTCCTCTTCGGGCGTGCTGCCCGGCCAGCGGGCGCTCAGGTAGACCCGGCGGCCGCGGAGCTCCTCGTGCAGGGCGGTCACCTGGTCCACGCAGCCGGGGTCGGACAGGTCCACCGTGAGGAGACAGGCGTCGGTGTGCTGGAGCGCCCGGCCGATCCAGGGGACAGGGTGGGCGGGATGGATCGGCGGCAGGTCCAGCAGCTGGAACAAGGCATCCTCGAAGGGCAACATGCCGGGCTGCGGATATTGGGTGGTGAAGGGGTAGGGGCCGGACTGGGCATGGGAGTGGGTGAGCGCCGCATGCAAGGCCGACTTACCTGAATTCGGCGGGCCAATCAGCGCGACCTGGGCGGCGCCCTCGGGACGGATGGCGGTGACCGGCCCTCCGTGGGCGGCGCCCGTCCGCGGTCCGGCGAGCTCATCGGTGAGCTCCTTGATGCGGGTCTTGATGTCTGCCTGCAGGTGGTCCGTCCCCTTGTGCTTGGGGATGGTGCGCAGCATTTCGCGCAACCAATGGAGCCGGTCCTGAGGATCCCTCGCCTGCCTGAGGCCCGCTTCTGCTGCCTTGTACTCCGGACTCAGGTTTGCAGGCATGGAACCGACCCTCGTCGCCGCCCTGCGCAACGTGGTGCAACCGCGTGGCGAAGACGATGACCCAATGGGGATGCGCACGCAAGCACAGCGCACCCGTCTGCCCGTCCTGGGCAGACAGCCACCCCGGTGGTGGGCCTGAGGACCCATGGCTGGCGCGGCGCCTGGGTGTTCGCTCTCCTGATGCCTGCCTCCCAGGGGCTCTCGTCAGGGCTCGTGGGTCCCGAGGCCGAGACAGTGGCGCCAAGGCTCCAAGACTCGATCCGGGCGGCGGCCGGCTCGGCTGCTGCGGGGGACTGCGCCGGTCGAGTTGGCAGGCCCCAGACGCAGCCGGTCGGCGGGGCGCTCCGGGATCAGCCGGCGCTGGACTTGACGCTTGGGGCCGACCTGCACTGGCTGGGCTCCAATGCGGGCGGATCGGCCGAGACGATGAAGGGCGCCGCCCTGCGCAGAGCGCTCAAACCGAGGATCTGGCGCGCATTACCTGGGAAGACGGCCGCCTCGACGTCGTGCAGCCAGCAATGGCCGCCGATGTTGGGCGCCGCGATCGCCTGGACCGGCACCGCGCGCGGCCATTCGCCAAGATACCCTGAAGCTGCTTGACATCGCGGGCGTGCCCCTTGCGCTTGAGGACCTGCAGGGGCTGCTCGTTGATGGCGGCATCGCCAGAACCGCTAGCCACCATCAGCTCCGTCGCGCCAACGCCCTCGAGATGGGCAGCAACGCACGAGGTGGCCGCGGTCCTTTCGGTCATGGCGATGCGGGTGC
>Ga0272446_1002956_pt1 | contig 22220 bp, 22 predicted proteins | sample YNPCB0061_FD_194587 | JGI IMG/M metagenome (GOLD analysis project Ga0272446, IMG submission 194587) | Hot spring microbial mat communities from Yellowstone National Park, WY, United States - YNP-CB-006-1 | ecosystem: Environmental > Aquatic > Thermal springs > Hot (42-90C) > Sediment | place... | reverse complement strand
TTCCATTTACAATGATTTTACAGAGATGTGATGTTGGTTCGGCTGGGCGTCAAGGTTAATCGCGCAGCCACGGCAGGCGGTCTAAATCCACGTTGCCGCCCGTGAGAATAATTCCAATGCGCTTGCCCTCAAATTTAAATTTCTTTTCCAGCAAGGTAGCAAACGGCACGGCGCACGACGGCTCAATGATGATTTTCATACGTTCCCATGTGTGGCGCATTGCTGCGATAATCGCGTCTTCGCTCGCCGTTACAATCTCCGAGACGAGCGATTGAATGAGCGGGAAGGTCTTATCGCCGAGCGACGTTAGAAGTCCATCAGCGATGGTTTTAGGATGAACGGATGGGACAAGTTCTCCGGTGCGCATTGAGCGAAAGGCATCGTCTGCGCCGGCTGGTTCAGCGCCAACGACAAGAGTACTCGGCGAGAGAGACTTGGTTGCAATGGCGGTGCCAGAGAGCAGTCCGCCGCCGCCGACAGGCGACATGACAATATCAAGGTCGGGAACAGCGCTCATCAGTTCCAATGCCGCCGTGCCTTGTCCTGCAATCACGCGGTAGTCGTTGTAAGGATGCACGACTTCGGCGCTGGTTTCCGCGACGACTGCTGCCAAAGTATCTTCGCGGGCTTGGAGGGTTGGCTCACAAAAAATAATCTTGCCACCGTAGCCAGCGACGGCTGCTTTTTTGATGTTCGGCGCAGTGCTTGGCATAACAATCGTCGCGCTGATTCCACGCAGTTTGGCTGCAAGTGCTAATGCCGCCGCGTGGTTGCCCGATGAATGCGTGGCGACGCCACATTTGGCTTGTGCCTCGGAGAGCGAAAACACTGCGTTACACGCGCCGCGAAATTTGAACGCACCAACTTTCTGAAAGTTCTCGCACTTAAAAAATAGCTCGGCGCCAACCATCTTGTTCAAGCTCTCGCTCGTTAGCACGGGCGTAAGATGTGCGTAAGGGGCAATGCGCTCGGCGGCAGCGCGAATGTCTTGTAGCGTTGGAACTGTGTTCATGGAGCGTCAAAGCTATTTGGAATTATTTTTCGATAATCGTGTATTGTTCGGCGGTTCGCACGGCGCGAAAGCCCGACGATTCAGGCGTAACGCTGTTAAAGCCCGTTGAGCCTTCCGCAATTCGGGCAGTAGCGCCGCCGACGGCGACTTGCCTATCCGAAACGCGCAGCCGAAACGATTGATTGCTCCAACTGCCGCCTCTGTATCCCATGCCATTGATGCCGGAGGGCCAACGCTCGACATTGGCACTGCCGTCAAGTTCAAGTCTGCCATCGCCATGTAGCGCAGTGAAGCGTCTGCCTTGGGGGTCGCCGACGGTAACGCACTGTTCCCACAAATTGCCAGAGAGTTCCATAATGCCATAGTAGCTTGCGCCCGGCTGCGCTCTGCCCAGGTTAGGCTTTTCGAGTAGCCCGCAGCGCAGCGGACCTCTGCCGCCGTCGCCGCCTTTGAAGTCGCCCATAGTTGAATTGCAGTTGGCATCTTCTGGCAGAAAGGTCTCTGTGCCGATTTCCTCGCCGATGATTTCCGCGATGGGAACAACGCTGCGCGCCCCCCAAGCATACTCATTTGGCGATGGACGTTGCGGGCCGCGACAAGCTTTTTCGAACTCGAACTCGGTCATTGGACGCAGACCTGCCCAATCCGAGAACGCCGCGCCGTGTCGCCAATCCAGATAGTTGCACGCCCGTTCTGGTCGAGCGGCGGTATAAGAAAACATTTTTCCGCGAATGGTGTATCGATATGCACTGTCGCCTTCGGGCGCGAGCGAAGCAGCTTGCAAGTCGGTCAGCGTATTCAAGAATGCGGCATACAAGCCTTGCGAAATTTCATACTTCATGCAGTAGAACGCCTTGGTGCCTTTCGGGAAATACTCTGGCACGACGACGTTGTTATAGACGCGCGGCACATCGTCGCTAATGAGCATACCTTTTCCTGAACTATTGCCGAAGTGATCGTTGGTGGAATTGCCGAAGAAAATTTCACGCTCGCTCTCGATGCGCGCTGGTCGATTGATTTCCTTTGCTTCCTTGGCTGGGGCGCGGCGAATGCCGGAGAATGTCGCTGTAACGCGGTCTTGTCCGGCGCGCGTTACGCTCTGAAATGGGTCAGCGAAGTGTCCTGCCACGTTGAAGAGCGAGCCATCGCCGATGAAAAATTCGCCGCCGGGAACATAGACCATTTCAATGGCGAAGACCTTGACAGACGATGTTGGCTTTGTAACCACGCCGTCGGTTCGGCTTTGCCATGCCAATTCAAGGTCTCTGACGGCGACGGTGCCGACGCCGTTTGTTTTTCGGTAAATGAACACGCCTTTACCGTCTTGCGCGGGCGCGACGTCGATGTCGGCTGGAAATTTGTAATGCGAGGCGTCGGTCGAGAGCGTTGCGTGTTCCCAAACGCCGTCGTTGGTTTTGTATTTGACGAACACCCAAGCCGCGTCCCAATTGACATCATCGCGCCATGAGTTGTCCCAAGAGAGATTGCAGAGAATCATCGTGCAGTTGAGCGCGAAAGAACTATCGGTTACAACGACGCGCACGCTGTCGATTTTAAGCCGACTTGCCTGTGTAAAAGACGCGCAAAGCATCAGCGCAACGAAGAAGACGATACTACGTGCCATATTGTCGTGGTCCGGATAGAATTTCAAAAAACTACGCTCTGCGCCGCGCTTTTACAAGGGTGCGCGAAGTTGCTGCTCGACTCAGAATGCAAACAGCCACAGTCATCCAGAAAAGATGAACGTCGCGTCCTGACAGATGGGCATGAGTTATAGTCATACGTCGCGGTTTAGCGCTTGGTTGATTTTATCAAACAAGTCGTGTGTTTCGTATGGCTTCGTCAGCACGCCTGCCAAGCCTTTTTTCCTCATGCGCGAGACAGCCTCTTCGTTGGCGTAGCCCGTTACCAAAATTACTTTCACGGTGGGCTTGATGCGTTGAAGTTCGTAGAAGGTTTCTTCGCCCGAAAATTGCGGCATGTTCATATCGAGCAAGACGAGGTCAATTGTGTCTTTATGCTGGCTAAAAACGGAGATGCCTTCAACGCCATTTTCGGCGAGCAGCACGTTGTGTCCTTCAGAGGCAAGCAAGTCGCAGATATACTCGCGCACCATTTCCTCGTCTTCAATCACCAGGAATTGAAGCAATCGTTCAATGGTTGTCTTCTGAGGTTTCGTTGTAGGTAGTGCTTCCGTCGCATTCGCCAGCGCAGGAAAGTAGAGATGAAACGACGTGCCTTTGCCAACCTGACTTTCCAGTTCAATTGCGCCCTGATGGCTCTTGACAATGCCGTATACCGTCGAGAGTCCCAGCCCTGTGCCTTTGCCGACTTCTTTCGTTGTGAAGAACGGCTCAAAGACTTTGTCTTGAATGTCCGCTGCAATGCCTTCGCCGGTGTCGCTGACAACAATGTGAATGTAGTCCTTATCGGAACTGAGTCCGAAGTTTTTGGACGGCGTTGCGTGAAACGGCAGCAATTCGGACGTGATGACAAGTTTAGCGTTGCCCGATTGAGCAACGACGGACTGCATCGCATCGATGGCATTGACAGCGAGGTTCATAAAGACTTGCTCGATTTGGTTTTCGTCGCCGAGAATTGCAGGTAAGTTCGATGCAAGGTGCGTCTCAATGTCAATGCGTCGGTCAATCGTGTGCGAGATGATGTTCAGAACGCTCTCGATGCGCCGGTTGATGTTGAGCGGTTGCGGATTGAATTTTCCTTGTCGCGCAAAGCTGAGCAGTTGTTTGGTGAGCGATGCAGCGCGAGAGGCGGCGGAATCGACGCGCGAAAGCGGTTTTTGCAGTTCGGGCGCTTTGTCGATGATGTATCGCATAAGCTCGACATTGCCCAAAATCACCGCAAGCAGGTTGTTGAAGTCATGCGCAATGCCGCCCGTGAGTGTGCCGATGGCTTCCATTTTTTGCGACTGCATCAATTGTGTTTCCAGTCGCTCGCGCTCGCTTTCGGATTTTTTCTTCTCCGTTACATCGACCGCCACGCCGATAGCGCCGATGACATTGCCTTCGGCATTGAACAAGGCGCGAATGTAAGTCTCGAAAAATGCGCCGCGAATGTCTAAAACATCATTGACCAAGTCGCCCGACAAAGCGCGCTGAAGCGCCTGAAATATCGGTGAACTGCGCGAGTAAAGTTGGTAGATGGATTTGCCGATAAATTCCTTTGGCTTGCGACCAATGTTTTCAAGCCCTTTGCCTTCGTAGAGCGTGAAGACGCCTTTTTCATCGAGCGCGAAGAGGATAATCGGCGCGTTGGTAATGACAGTCATCAAACGTTCTTCGGCGGCGCGCAGCGTTTCTTCGGATTTCTTTTTTGCGGTAACATCTTCTTGCACCGTGAGCAGTCCGACTGGCTTGCCGTTTTGGTCTTTGAGTTTGGTAAGCGAAATAGAGAGAACGCGCTCGCCTTGCTGGTCGGCATAAATGACTTCACCTTGCCACGCCCCGTCTCGTTCCAATGCTTCTTTGGCCGCTTGTCGAGCTTTCATGGACGGATAGCGGTATTTCATCAGGTCTTCCGACCTCATGCCGACGGCGGTGTCGGCTCGAGTGCTGTAGAATTTCTCGGCGGCGAGATTGAGATACGTAATTCGTCCCTGTAAGTCGACGGCGACGACGGCTTCGCTCATCTGATCGAGTGCGCTGGCTTGCAGGCGCAGTTTCTCCTCAACCTGTTTTTGCGCCGTTACATCGCGGATATTGACGACGGCGCCTGCAATGCTCGGCACGTTGAAGTGGTTACTTGCAATCGCACTCAAGGTGGCGTAGTTGCCATCGGCGCGCTTATATCGGAACTCTATCGAGACAGTAGCATCGGCGCGATTAAGCACACGTGCGAAAGCGTCCAGCGTGGCGGCTTTGTCGTCGGGATGCACAAAGGCAAACGCATCTGTGTTAATCAGTTCATCGGGTTTGTAGCCCAACTGCTTTTCAACCGATTCGCTCACATAAGTCAGCATACGTTTGCCGTTGATAACGACGGTGAGGTCGGACGAATTTTTCGCCAGCGCCCGAAAACGCTCTTCACTTTTCTCGACGAGCAAGGCGGCGCGCTTGCGCTCGTCGATGTTACTTGCCGTGAAACAAATCGCCTCTACGGTGCCGTCGCTGTTCGCAATGGGAACATACTCGAACTCGAACCACCGCTCCTCGCCATCTATCCCTTTGATGATGCGTTCAAACCGAATCGTTTCTCCGGCAAGCGCCGCGTCAAGATGGTGTTGTAGCTCATCAATGTCATCGGGATTGGCAAAATTAAAAATGGACTCGCCGATGCTGATGCCGCGCTGCCAAACGATATTTGCCCAAGTAACTGCGCTTTTGTTGAAGGCTTGAATAAAATAATTTTTATCAATGAGCAGAACGCTGTGAGAGCCGCTATCGAGAATCGCTTTTAATTTCGCTTCGGAGTCTTTGAGCGCGGCATCGACGCGTTTGCGCTCCGTGATGTCCACTGCACTGTAACAGATGCCGATCGTGATGCCATTCTCGTCGCGCACGGGCGCAAAAATGGTATCAAACCACTTTTCTATGCCAGAGGCAACGCCAATGCTTTGACGCTCGAATCGAACCGTCTCGCCAGCAAGCGCCCGTTCCAACGCGGCTTTATAGCGCGCAAGGTCTTTCGGACGAACAAAGTCAAAGGCTGAGTCTCCGACAGCGAGGTCGCGCCCCCAGCTTTCCTTGCAGTGGTCGGTAGCCGCTTTGTTGAATGTTTGCACGGTAAATTCGGTATCGAGGAAAACCAAGTGCGTGACGGTGCTGTCGAAGGTGGCTCTCAGATTGGCTTCAGCTTTTTGCAGAGCCAGCTCTGTGCGACGTGCATCGGTAATATCTCGCACGGTTCCCGTCGTTGCGGCTCTGCCGCGATATTCAATCAAGCTGACATTGAGCATCACGGTGATGCGATGCCCGTCTTTATGCAGCAAGCGCGTTTCGTATTCGCGTGGCGCAAGCAATCCATCAATTCGCGCCTGATAGCGGCGTGCGACGATATCGACCTCTTCGGGGGCGACAATGGCGCGAAAGTCTGCATCAATGAGCTGTTCAGGGTCATATCCCAACATCTCCGCCATGGCTTGATTGACGAACTGAATACGCCCGTCTTGAACAAGAAACACACCGTCGTGCATATTATCAACCAGCGTGCGGTATTGCTCTTCGGAACGCAGCAGGGCTTGCTGTGCGGCAAGTCGTTCAGTGATGTCTTCGACTTCGCAGACAAACTCGATCGGGTTTCCCGAGGCGTCGCGGATAAGTCCCACATGCAGTCTCGTATGCACCACGCTCCCGTCTTTTCTGATATAGCGTTTTTGCATTTCGTAATCGGGAAGGGCGCCAGAGAGCAACTTTGCGTTGAGGTTCTCTTCAGTGGCAATGTCATCTGGATGCGTGAACTGCGTGTAGGAGGCTTCAAGCAATTCTTCCACCGTGTAGCCGACGATTCGACAAAACGCGGGATTGGCGCTGCGATATCGACCGTTTAAATCTTTGGTGGTAATGCCAATCGGCGCGTAGCGCACGGTTTGAGACAAGTGTTCTTCGCTCAGCCGCAATTTTTCTTCGGTCTCGGCACGTTGAATCGCAAGACTTGCCACATCGACGGCGGAATCGACCAATTGAAGTTCTTGTGCTGTCGGCTGATGAGGTTCCTTGTAGTAGAGCGCAAAAGTTGCAATCACATCGCCGCTCACTCGATTGAAAATCGGCGTCGACCAACAAGCACGCAACTGATGCTGCGCGGCGAGCGCGGCGTAGTTCTCCCAGAGCGGACTTGTTGCAATATCCTCGACGATGACGCGCGCTTTGCGAAACGCTGCCGTGCCGCACGACCCTACACTATCTCCAATTGGTTCGCCGTCAACAGCCCTCGAGAACGCTTCGGGCAGCGACGGCGCAGCACACGAATACACGCGCCCGTTCTTGACCAAGAGAACAGAACAGAGTGCGCCGTCCAAGCGCGATTCAATGGAGTGGCACAGCGCATTCATAATGGCTGCAAGCGGCTCGCCCGACGCCAACATGCCGAGAATTTTATTCCGCAATCGCGTGATGTCGCCAAGAAATCGACGCTCCGTAATATCGCGCATCGTGATGGCGACGCCGCCGACAGCAGGATTGTCGAGTTCATTCGTTCCGCGAACCGAGAAGAGTCGCCAGCCGCCGTTTTTGTGTTTGACACGCAGTTCAATCGAGACGCGCGCAATGCGGCGTGGGTCAGCAAGCAAACGGGCAAACTCGCGCTTCGCTAAGCCAACATCGTCTGGATGCACCAACGCCCACGCCGATTTGCCAGAGACCTCCGACGGCGCAAAACCCGTATCTCGCTCAAGCGCGGGTGAGGCATAGCAAATCTCTCCTTGCGCGTTGAGCAACACAATTGTATCCGAAAGCCGCTCGATCAATGTCTGAAAATCAATGCCGGTGTTTGGGTTGGGTTTTTTGACAGTAGCGACAGTGTCCGTCTTTGAAGCGATAGGCGGCGCAATGGTCGGCAATTCCAAAGTTAATTTCTTTTTTGGCTTTGGTGCGGATTTGGTTCGCGCAACCGCGTCTTTCACGGCCGCCGCCAAATGAACCCGATGCTCTTTGAACACATAATCCGCCGCGCCCTTCTCCAACATTTGCAGGGCAACTGCCGTCTCCTTAACCTTCGAGACGAACACCAACGGCACGCTTGGGCACTCGGCTTTCATAAAGTTCAAGACGCCGTCGCCAGTGAGGGTTTTATTAGCACCATTCGATAATTGGTATTCAGAGATGACCACATCGAACTCGTCGTCTTCCAATGCTTCGCGGAGCTCGTCGAAGGTCGAGACTTGCTCAATGTCGCAGGCGAGCGACGCTTTGAGCGTCAGAAACGTGAGTTGCGCGTCTATGGGGTCAGGCTCGAGGTATAAAATATTCAGCGACATAATGCGTTTGCGCTCAGAGAAACAGTCGTTCATGAGATTACTCAAACAACGCCTCGACGAATTTTTCGCGGTCGAAGAGTTGCAGGTCGTCGATTTGCTCACCGACACCGATATATTTAACAGGAATGTTCAATTCGTTTGAAATGGCAATGACAACGCCGCCTTTGGCTGTGCCGTCCAATTTGGTCAAGATGAGTCCCGTTACATCAACGGCTTTCGTAAATTCCTTTGCTTGGCTAATTGCGTTTTGTCCTGTCGAGCCGTCTAAGACAAGCAAGACCTCGTGCGGTGCGTCGGGCAGCTTTTTTTGAATCACACGCTTGATTTTCGACAGCTCTTCCATCAAATGTGTTTTGTTGTGCAGGCGCCCGGCGGTGTCAATTAAAACCACGTCTGTATTTTTGGCAACAGCCGAACTGACCGAATCATACACGACTGCGCCGGGGTCTTTACCTTGCCCGTGGCTGACGATGGCGACGCCCGCGCGTTCCGCCCAAATTTCCAACTGTTCTGTGGCAGCAGCGCGAAATGTATCGGCGGCGGCAATAAGGACGCTCTTGCCAGCGTTTTTGTAATTGTATGCCATTTTGCCGATGCTCGTTGTTTTGCCTACGCCATTGACGCCCACAATCATAATCACATAGGGCGTTTTTGGAAGCGGCGCCGTGAAGTCAACCACGAGCGTTTTTCGAGCGTCTTGCATCATTTTTTGAATCTCGTCGCGCAGCATTGCATCTAATTCCGCCTCGTTCATATAGCGTTCTCGTTTGGCGCGCGCCGAAATCGACTCGACGATTTTGAGCGTCGTCGGCACGCCCACATCAGCAGCAATCAGAATTTGCTCAAGCTCTTCTAAAAACTCGTCATCGATTTTCGTCCTGCCTTTAACGAGCCGTGAAATTTTACCGAAAAGGCTCTCGCGCGTTTTTTGAAGCCCCTCTTTCAGGCGCGAAAATTTGAGCGCGTCGAAAAATCCCATTGAACTTTTGCTTAGATTTATGGCTTGAAATTGAATATAACGCTTTCAAAGATAGAATGTCTTTTACCCGCGTGTCCGATGTCGGCGAGTTCGGTTTGATTGACCGCCTGCATCGCATCGTTGCGCCGACTGAAAAAAAACTTCCCTCGCTCAAAAAAGGCATCGGCGACGACTGCGCCGTCATAGCGCTTCCTAACGCAAAAGCTCAGGTCGTCTCCACCGATTTGCTCTTGGAGCAAATTCACTTCGATTTGCTCACAACGCCGATGGAACATCTCGGCGCAAAGGCAATTAGCGTCAATGTCTCTGACGTGTGTGCGATGAACGCCCTGCCGCTCTACGCGACCATTTCCGTGGCACTCTCCGAAAAAATTTCGGTTGAGATGATGGAAAGCCTGTACAAAGGCGCCAGAAGTGCGGCAGAAAAATACGGCATTGCCATTGTCGGCGGCGATACATCAGCATCAACAGCAGGCTTGGTCATTTCCGTCACGGTCGTTGGCGAAGCGGACGCCGAGAAACTTTCCTATCGCAACGGCGCTAAGGTCGGCGACTTGATTTGCCTGACAGGCGATGTTGGACGCTCATTTGCCGGCTTGAAAATTCTCATGCGAGAGCGACAACTCATGGTCGAGTTCTACAGAGATAATCCCGACGCCAAAGCCGTCGATTTTGAACCCGACATTGAAGGCTACGAAAAAGTCGTCGAGAAACATCTCTTGCCGTCGGCGCGGCTCGACATCGTGCGGTACTTCGCCGAAAAAAATATCGTGCCAACATCGATGATTGACATTTCCGATGGAGTTGGCTCCGAATTAAAACACTTGTGCAAACAATCGGACGTCGGCGCGCTCATCGAGGAAAATAAACTTCCGATTCTCTCCGAAGCGCGTGAAGTCGCCGATGAATTCGAGGACGACGCGCTTACCTATGCGCTCTTCGGCGGCGAAGACTACGAACTGCTCTTTACCATCAATCCGAAGGATTTGGACGAACTGACGGCGAACTTCGACATTGCCATCATCGGCGAAGTCAAGCCAAAGGACTTCGGCGTCAAGCTGCGCGACATGTATGGCCATGAAGAAGACCTCTCGCAATACTCCGGCTTTCAACACTTCAAGAAACCAGACGACGACCACAACCACCAACACGACCATGACCACGACGACCACGAGCCTCTCAACAGCGACGATTGAGTCCTCACCGACCAAACGCGATATTCAAGCCTACATTGAGTCGCTTCAAGACCGTATTTGCCAAGCCCTCGAAGCGGCCGACGGCAAAGCCACATTTCAAGAAGATGTATGGCAGCACGCCTCGGGCGGCGGCGGCAAAACGCGCGTCATCACGGACGGTGCGGTCTTTGAAAAAGGCGGCGTCAATTTTTCTGCCGTCAGCGGACTCTTGCCCGAAAAAATGGCGGCGAAAATGAACACCGTCGCTGCCCCGTTCTTCGCCACAGGCGTCTCGCTTGTGCTGCATCCCTATTCACCGATGATTCCGACCGTGCATTGCAACTACCGCTACTTTGAGCAATACAACACCGATGGCTCGCTTAGAACCCAATGGTTCGGCGGCGGCGCAGACCTGACACCATATTATCCGTTTCTCGACGATGTCAAACATTTTCACCAAACACATAAACGGGCGTGCGATAAACACAGCGCCGTGTTCTACCCAACGTTCAAGAAGCAATGCGACGAGTATTTTTTTCTGCCCCACCGTGGCGAAACGCGCGGCGTCGGCGGCATCTTCTTCGACTACCTTAAACCAACGGACGAGACTCGCCTGGCCGACATTTTCGCCTTCGTGCAATCGTGCGGCGATGCTTTCATTAATGCCTACCTTCCCATCGTCGAGCGACGCAAAGCTGAACCCTTTGGCGAAAAAGAAAAAGAATTTCAACTGTATCGGCGCGGACGCTATGTCGAGTTCAACTTGGTCTATGACCGAGGCACGACATTTGGTCTGGAAACAAAAGGGCGCATCGAGTCCATTTTAATGTCGATGCCACCGCTGGCTGCATGGCGTTATGACTACAAGCCGCCCGAAGGCTCGCGCGAAGCTGAGCTTTACAAGTTTCTGACGCCACGCGACTGGCTCTCGACAGAATAAAACCGATGCGGCATTCATAGGTAGTGTCGTGGATTAAATGTGTCCTGCATTGCTCTCTCTACGTTACCTGGACGGCGTCAGTCGCGGCGCTCCGTCGCCATGACAGGCGGTCATTGCAAGCGTAGCGATGCAATTCATTGTGCCGTCATGATAGCGGCGCTTGACGGTCAACACCGCTTTGATACACGACCGTTGTTCGGATGAAATTCTGCGAGTAGAGGACGCGGCTGTCGCCCCTCCTGAGGACTTAAAAAAAGTTGTGCGGAAATTTTGAAAATTTAAGTCGATGCCTTACTTTTGCAGTCCTTTTTGTATTGCATATCAATCCAAAAGCGGCTTGAACGTGTGAAAACGCCCGTCAAATCAGGCGCTTCGGGCGGTTAAGTGCTTTTGAACGAGTTAAGAAGAGATGCCAACGATTCAACAATTAGTCCGAAAAGGGCGTTATACGAAGTTAAGCAAGACATCGTCTCCAGCGTTGGAGTCCTGCCCGCAGAAGCGCGGTGTTTGCACAAGAGTGTACACCACAACACCGAAGAAGCCGAACTCGGCGCTGCGCAAAGTGGCAAAGGTGCGTCTCTCGAATGCGCAAGAGGTCATTGCCTATATTCCGGGCGAAGGGCATAACCTTCAAGAACACTCGATTGTTCTCATTCGCGGTGGCCGCGTGAAAGATTTGCCCGGTGTGCGGTATCACATCGTGCGCGGCTCGCTCGATACGGGCGGCGTGGCAGATCGCAAACGCAGTCGCTCAAAATACGGCGCAAAGAAAAATGCCGGTCCGGCAGCCGGCGCAAAAGGCGCAGCGCCCGCTAAGAAAAAGTAACCTCTCGTCAAGAGAACTTTAAGAGAAGCGACATCTGAATTATGAGCAGAAAGAAATCAACCAGCAGACGACCGATTGAACCCGACGCGAAATACAACGACCCGGTCGTTGGGCGCTTGGTGAATACAATCATGGAAGGCGGCAAAAAAAACATCGCCCGAAAAATTGTGTATGGCGCGTTTGATATTATCGAGCGCAAAACGCAAGAAGCGGGCGTGGAGGTCTTCCGAAAAGCGGTGGCAAATGTCGCACCTGTGGTGGAAGTGCGCGGCAAACGCATCGGTGGCGCGACCTACCAAATTCCGATGGAAGTCCGCGCTGACCGCCGAATGGCGCTGGCAATGCGTTGGCTTAAAACGTATTCAGCTAATCGCGGCGGAAAAACAATGTCGGATAAATTGGCAGCCGAACTCATTGACGCTTCAAATAATCAAGGCAATGCCGTGAAAAAGAAAGAGGAAATTCACAAAATGGCAGACGCTAACAAGGCGTTCTCGCACTTCCGATTCTAAACGACCAAGTCAAGAACTTAGATAAAAAGGTAACTTACAACAAGAGGTATGTCCAGACAGATTGCGTTAGATAAAGTCAGAAACATTGGTATCTCTGCGCACATTGACGCAGGAAAGACCACTACAACCGAGCGTATTCTCTATTACACTGGCCGAGTGCATCGCTTGGGCGAAGTGCATGACGGCGCGGCAACGATGGACTGGATGGAACAGGAAAAAGAACGCGGCATCACAATTACATCTGCTGCGACGACATGTTTCTGGACGCCGAACTACGGGCTGAACAAAGGCAAGAAACATCGTATCAACATCATCGATACGCCCGGGCACGTTGATTTTACGGTTGAAGTGGAGCGCTCACTGCGCGTCTTGGACGGCGCTGTAGCTCTGTTCGATTCCGTCGCTGGCGTCCAGCCACAATCTGAAACGGTCTGGCGGCAAATGAACAAATACCATGTGCCGCGCATTGCCTATGTGAATAAAATGGACAGGATTGGCGCGAACTTTTTCAATGTGGTCAAGATGATGCAAGACCGCCTGAAAGCGCGCCCTGTTCCAATTCAAGTGCCGATTGGCGAGGGCGAAAACTTCAAAGGCTTTGTCGACCTTGTCAGAATGAAAGGGATTATCTACGACGCCGAAGACGGCACGACATATCAGGAAGTTGATGTCCCGGCTGAGCTGATGGAAACCGTCAAGCACTGGCGCACTGTCATGGTGGAAGCGATTTCAGAAGTCGATGATTCGCTGCTTGAAAAATATCTGGGCGGCGAAGAACCGACCGAAGAAGAACTGCGCGTTGCCTTGCGCAAAGCCACACTGCAAATTATTCTGACGCCGATGCTTTGCGGCTCGTCGTTCAAAAATAAAGGCGTGCAGTTCATGCTCGATGCAGTGGTCGATTATCTGCCAGCGCCAACCGACCTCAAGACGGTCAAAGGGCTTGACCCGAAAACGGGCAACGACCTTGAACGCAAAATCGCCGATGAAGAAGCGTTTGCTGGGCTGGCATTCAAAATTATGACTGACCCATTCGTCGGAAAATTGACATTCATTCGCGTCTATTCAGGTAAGCTCACTGCGGGCAGTTATGTGCTAAATACGGCTACGGGCAAAAAAGAGCGCGTTGGTCGCGTGCTTCAGATGCACGCCAATCACCGCGAAGATTTGGAAGAAGGTCTGGCAGGCGAAATCGTGGCTGCCGTCGGCTTGAAAGACACGCGCACAGGCGATACGCTCTGCGATGAGGGTAAGCCGATTATGCTTGAAAAAATGACCTTCCCAGAGCCGGTCATTCAAATTGCAATTGAGCCGAAAACGAAAGCCGATTCTGAAAAAATGAGCATCGCGCTGCAAAAGTTGTCGGAAGAAGACCCCACATTCCGCGTTAAAACGGACGAAGAAACTGGGCAAACGATTATTGCGGGCATGGGCGAGTTGCACCTTGAAATCATCGTCGACCGGATGAAGCGCGAATTTAAGGTGGAAGCCAATGTGGGCAAGCCGCAAGTGGCATACAAAGAGACCATTCGCAAACGCGTCGAAGCCGAAGGCAAATTCGTGCGCCAATCGGGCGGTAAAGGTCAGTTTGGGTTGGTAAATCTCTATGTTGAGCCGTCAGAAAAAGGCAAAGGGTTTGAGTTCGTGAACGACATTAAGGGCGGCGCGATTCCGAAAGAATACATTCCGGCGGTTCAGGACGGCATTCAGGAAGCGCTGCGCAATGGGGTTCTCGCAGGCTATCCTGTGCAAGATGTCAAAGTAACGCTCTTCGACGGAAAGTATCACGAAGTCGACTCGTCTGAAATGGCGTTCAAAATCGCAGGGTCAATCGGCTTCAAAGAAGGCGCTCGCCGCGCTAATCCCGTGTTGCTCGAGCCGATTATGGCAGTAGAAGTGAGCACGCCAGAAGACTACATGGGGTCGGTGATGGGCGACTTGTCAAGCCGCCGTGGGCGAATCGAGGGCATGGAAGCCCGAGCAGGCGAGCAAATTATTACGGCAAAAGTGCCGCTGGCCAATATGTTCGGCTACTCGACCGACCTGCGCTCAATGTCGCAAGGGCGTGCGAACTATACAATGGAATTTTTCGCTTACGAAGAAGCGCCAAAAGCCGTCGCCGAAGAAATTATCGAGAAAAGCGGCGCGAAAGCAACAGCGTAATACTCTAACACAACTCAACGGGTAACATCATAACCGGAGGAAACTCAAACAATGGCAAAGGAAAATTTTAAGCGCGACAAACCCCATGTGAACATCGGCACGATTGGGCATGTCGACCATGGTAAAACAACGCTGACCGCCGCGATTACAAAGGTGTTGGCAGAACGAGGCATGGCGCAAGCAATGGCTTACGACCAAATCGATAAGGCGCCAGAAGAAAAGGCGCGCGGCATCACAATTTCAACCGCGCATGTCGAATATGAAACGACCAACCGGCACTATGCACACATTGACTGCCCAGGTCACGCGGACTACATCAAAAATATGATTACGGGCGCGGCGCAAATGGACGGCGCAATTCTCGTCGTTGCCGCTACCGATGGTCCAATGCCGCAAACACGCGAACACATCTTGCTTGCCCGCCAAGTGAATGTGCCAGCAATCGTTGTCTTCCTCAACAAAGTCGACATTGCTGACCCGGAACTCTTGGAACTTGTTGAAATGGAATTGCGTGAGTTGCTCACCAGCTACGGTTTTCCGGGCGATGACATTCCGATTGTCAAAGGGTCGGCACTCGGCGCATTGAACGGCGAAAAGCAATGGGTTGAAGCCGTCTTGAAATTGATGGAAGAAGTCGACCGCTATATCCCGACGCCGAAGCGCGAAGTCGATAAGCCGTTCTTGATGCCGATTGAAGACGTTTTCACGATTCAAGGGCGCGGCACGGTCGGCACAGGTCGTATTGAGCGCGGCGTCATTAAAATCAACGAAGAAGTCGAGATTGTCGGCTTGGGCGCGACGAAGAAGTCGGTCGTTACTGGTATTGAAATGTTCCGCAAAAACCTCGATGAAGGTCAAGCAGGCGACAATGCTGGCATTCTCTTGCGCGGTATCGAGAAATCCGACCTCGAGCGCGGCATGGTTATCGCAAAACCCGGCACGATTAAACCGCACACGAAGTTCAAGGCGGAAATCTATGTGTTGAAGAAAGAAGAAGGCGGCAGACACACGCCCTTTATGAACGGTTATCGCCCACAGTTCTACTTCAGAACGACCGATGTGACCGGCACAGTGAGCCTGCCGAGCGGCGTTGAAATGGTGATGCCCGGCGATAACATCACGGTCGATGCTGAACTCATTACGCCCGTTGCCATGGACGAAGGCTTGCGCTTCGCTATCCGCGAAGGCGGCAGAACCATCGGCGCAGGTGCCGTTACCAAGATTATTGAGTAAGCAATAGCCGAAAGACGTTGAAAAGGAGTGAATGAACCACCATTCACTCCTTTTTTGTCCTAAGAAAGTTTAAAAAGTTTGAAAGTAACAGATTCGCAAGTTCAAAAACGATTGAGTCGTGGCTGCACAGCAGAAAATTCGCATCAAGCTCAAATCCTACGACCACAGTTTGGTCGATAAGTGGGCTGAAAAAATCATTGATGTCGTCAAGCAAACCGACGCGATTATTTCAGGACCGATTCCGCTGCCGACCGAATCGGCAGTTTATACGGTGAACCGGTCGCCTCACGTGGATAAAAAATCCCGCGAGCAGTTTATGGTCGCTTCACATAAGCGTCTGATTGAAATCATCAATCCGAGCGGTAAGACGATTGACCTGTTGATGAAATTGGAACTGCCGAGCGGCGTCGACGTCGAAATCAAGAGCTGAGTCGAAACGAAACGTGAAAATTAAAACGGCACATTGTCCGCCGCGAATTGAACAACAGCAACTTGAATAACAGCAACTTGAATAACCGTTGTTTAGTCCGGAACCGACAATCCAAAATCTGAAACCAAGCCATGAGCGCAATACTGGGTAAAAAATTGGGAATGACGAGCATCTACGATGCAAAAGGCAAGGCGATTCCCTGCACGGTGATTGAAGCTGGACCGTGCTTTGTCTCGCAAGTCAAGACGGTTGAAAAAGACGGCTACGCTGCCTACCAGTTCTGTTTCGATGAGAAAAAAGAAGAACGGACAGCGAAGCCGCAGCAAGGTCATTTCAAGAAAGCAGGCGTCAAACCTGCCTATAAAGTCAAAGAGTTTTATGTCCAAGAAGTTGGTTTAGACCTCAAACCGGGCGATGCGCTCAAAGCCGATGTGTTCAAAGAAGGGGATTTGGTTGATGTAGTCGGCATTTCGAAAGGCAAAGGGTTTGCAGGCGTTGTCAAACGCCATCACTTCGGCGGCGGCAGCAGAACGCATGGACAGTCCGACCGATTGAGAGCTCCGGGTTCAATGGGCGGCTCGTCGCACCCCTCGCGCTCGTTCAAAGGGCTGCGCATGGCCGGCAGAATGGGCAGCGACCAAGTTACGGCCAAAAATTTGAAAGTCGTCAAAGTGCTTGCCGACTCGAACCTCATCGTCGTCAAAGGTGCCGTGCCGGGCAAGAAAAACGCTTACTTAGAAATCAGCACAGCAAAGGGATAACAGAGTTATGCAAGTCAAAGTTTTGAAAAAAGACGGCTCTGAATCGGGCGAGACAGTGGAACTTAATCCGACGGTTTTCGAGATTGAGCCAAACGACCACGCGATTTACATGGACGTGCGCTCGCTGATGGCAAACCAGCGTCAAGGCACACACAAAGTCAAATCGCGCGAAGAAGTGCGCGGCGGCGGCAAAAAGCCGTATCGTCAAAAAGGCACAGGCGGCGCCCGACGCGGCACGCAACGCTCGCCTTTGATGCCCGGCGGCGGCGCGATTTTCGGTCCGAGACCACACGACTATGTGCTTAAAGTGAACCGCAAAATGAAAACGCTGGCGCGTAAATCGGCGCTCTCATACAAGGCAAAAGAATCGGCAATTGTCGTCGTCGAAGACTTTGCGCCGGCTGCAATTAAAACGAAAGAGGTGGCTGCCGTGCTGAAGAATTTGGGCTTAGACGGCAAAAAAACATTGATGCTGACTGCGGGCAAAAATGAGATGCTTTACAAATCGGGCAGAAACATCGACCGCTTGCACATCTTGGAAGCAAACAAAGCGGCAACGTATGACATTTTGAACAGCAAAGTGCTCTTGTTTCAAAAAAGTGCGGTCAAGATGCTGGAAGAAACGCTGACGAAACAAGACTAATCGCAGAATCAATTTTTAGAACAGAGGAATAATAGAACGACAATGGCGACCGAAACAAAAACAGCCGCGACGGCAGAGCAAACAACCGCAAAAGCGATTAGCCCGCTCATTCGTCCGCTCTTGACGGAAAAAGTGTTGAAGCTCACGGAAGAGAAAAATCAATACGCCTTCGAGGTGCGCTTGGACGCTGACAAAGAGGAAATTAAAAAAGCCGTTGAAGAAAAATTCGGCGTGAAAGTCCAGTCGGTCAGAACCGCGACTATCGGCGGCAAACGCAAAGTGCAATTCACGCGCAAAGGCGTCAGAGCAGGGAAATCGTCCGACATCAAGAAAGCGTTTGTAACGCTGGAAAAAGACGACAAAATCGATTACTACGCCAACGCGGTTCAAATGCCGAAATCGTAACGCAGACGCCACAAAATTTTTTGACGACGAATAGGAAACAAGATTATGCCCGTTAGAAATTTAAAACCAAGAACCGCCGGAACGAGATTTTTCTCGTATTCCGCGTTTGACGAAATCACAAAGTCGACACCGGAAAAGAGCTTGATTGAGCCGCTCAAAAAGACGGGCGGACGCAATAACCTCGGTCGCATCACCAGCCGAGCCATGGGCGGCGGACACAAGCGCCATTACCGCATCATCGATTTCAAGCGCAATAAAGACGGCGTGAACGCAACCGTAGCAGCCATTGAGTATGACCCAAATCGCTCGGCGCGCATTGCACTCTTGGAATACACCGATGGCGAAAAGCGATACATCCTTGCGCCCAACGGCACAAAAGTCGGCGATAACATCGAGACGGGCGAGGGCGCGGACATTAAAATCGGCAATGCGCTGCCGCTTAAAAACATTCCGGTCGGCACAGAAGTGCATAACATTGAAATGAAAGTGGGTAAAGGCGGGCAACTCGCACGCAGCGCTGGCGCGTTTGCGACCTTGCTTGCCAAAGAAGGAAATCATGCCACGCTCAAAATGCCGTCGGGCGAACTGCGCAAAGTGCGCGTCGAGTGCAAAGCGACCATCGGCGTCGTTGGAAATTTGGAACACGAAAACATTTCGCTCGGCAAAGCGGGACGCTCGCGCTGGCTTGGCATTCGTCCGCTCACACGCGGCATGGCGAGAAACCCGGTCGACCACCCGATGGGCGGCGGCGCAGGCAAATCCAAATCGGGCGGCGGACGCCAACACCCCGAATCGCCTTGGGGACAAAAAGCAAAAGGCTTGAAAACTCGACGCGGTAAAAAATCCTCGAGCAAGTTAATCGTCAGAGATAGACGCAAGAGTTAATCCAAATTTGTAAAACACTTATGCCACGCTCGCTTAAAAAAGGTCCATTCATTCAAGACCGATTGCTCAAACGGGTTGAAGACCTCAACAAGGCAGGACAGAAAAAAGTCCTGAAAACATGGTCGCGTTCCTCGACAATTTCGCCGGACTTCGTCGGACACACCATTGCGGTGCATAACGGCAAAACGCATGTGCCTGTGTATGTAACTGAGAACATGGTGGGACACAAGTTCGGTGAGTTTGCGCCAACGCGCACATTCAAAGGGCATACAGCGGGCGGCAAAGGCGAAAAAGGCGCTTCCGCGCCGGGCAAAAAATAAACCGGACTCAATCAAGATAGGAGAACGAAAGATGGGGGTCAGAAAACGAGCCGCCGCCGACGCGAAAAAAGAACAACGCGCCGCCGAATCAAAATCAATGGCGAAGTTGAACCATATTCCGACATCGCCAAGAAAAATGCGGCTGGTCGTCGATTTGGTACGCGGCAAAGATGTTGAGACCGCAACGGCAATTCTGCAAAATGCCACAAAACACGCGGCAAGAAATGTGCTTCAAACGCTGAAATCAGCCGTGTCGAACTATATGCAGAAAAATCAAGACGGCGTCAGCGAGCGCGATTTGATTGTTACCGAAGCGTTTGTCAATCAAGGCGTTACGGTCAAACGCATGCTTCCAGCACCGATGGGCCGAGCGTATCGACTGAGAAAACGGTCGAACCATTTGACCATCGTCGTCGACCGCAAAAAAGAAACAGCAGCAACCAATTAAACGAAACGGAGAACATCTTGGGTCAGAAAGTTAATCCGAACGGGTTCAGACTCGGCATCATCAAAGATTGGGACTCGCGTTGGTATGACAACACGCCGATGATTGCTGAAAAGCTCAAAGAAGACCAAGTGATTCGGAACTATGTTATCACGCGCCTCAAACGCCAAAAGGCTGGCGTATCAAAGGTCGTTATCGAGCGCACGTCGAAAAACGTGAAGTTGTATATCTACGCGGCGCGTCCGGGCGCAGTCGTCGGCAGAAGCGGCGAAGAAATCAACACGCTCGGTCAAGAACTCGGCAAGCTGACCAAAAAAGATGTCAAAATCGATGTCATCGAAATCAAGCGACCAGAATTGGACGCGCAGCTTGTCGGCGACAACATCGCCGCGCAGCTCGAGGGGCGCGTGGCGTTCCGCAGAGCAATGAAACAAGCATTGCAACAAGCCAATCGCGCTGGTGCAGAGGGCATTCGGGTACAAGTGAGCGGACGGCTTGGCGGCGCGGAAATCGCCCGAATGGAGCAATACAAAGAAGGCAAAGTGCCGCTTCACACGCTTCGAGCGAACATCGACTACGCGCAATCGACCGCATTTACAATCACTGGCACGGTCGGAATTAAAGTCTGGATTTACAAAGGCGAAGTGCTTGGTCAGCGCATCGAGGCGCTCGAGGAGGAAGAACGCCAAAAGGTCAAAGACCGACGCGACAACGCCAAACAACGCAATAGACGCGACGGCCAAGGCGGCGGTCGGCGAGATGGGCAAGGCGGCGGACGCGAAGGCGGTCGTCGCAGACGCAGACGCGGCGGCGGTCAGCAAGGCGGCGGCACAACGGAAGCCTCATCGGAAGGTTGAAAAACTTAGAACAGAAATTACAATTCGGAGATTTGAGTTATGATGATGCCCAAGCGCGTGAAATATCGCAAAACGCAACGCGGCAAAATGAAAGGCAATGCCACACGCGGCACCGAAGTCAGTTTCGGTTCGTTTGGCTTAAAAGCATTGGATACGGCTTGGATTACCAGCCGACAAATCGAGGCGGCTCGCGTGGCTATGACACGCTTTATGAAGCGCGACGGCAAAATCTGGATTCGTATTTTTCCCGATAAGCCAGTAACAAAAAAACCGGCTGAAACGCGTATGGGCTCTGGAAAAGGCGCACCGGAATTTTGGGTGGCGCCCGTGCGTCCGGGCTGCGTGATGTTCGAAGCCGATGGCGTGCCGCAAGCCACCGCCGAAGAAGCATTCCGACTGGCAGCGTCAAAATTACCAATTAAAACCAAATTCGTCGTGCGCCCAGATTACGAAGCGCCAGCAGTGAAAAAATAAATTTGCGAAACGCTTACAAACTGATTACGAGATTATGAAGAAGCATGAAATTGCCGCACTCGCCGAGAGCGAAATGCCAGAACGCATCAAGGACGCTAAGCGGCAAATCGCCGAGATTGTCTTCAACAAAGCGATTGAGCCGCCGCAAAATCCAATGGCGGTGCGCAATCTGCGACGCGACGTTGCACGCATGAAAACGCGCTTGCGCCAAGCCGAACTCGCAAAGGAAAAAGAAGCCAAAGGCACAAAAAAATAGAGCACTCAACGAAATTTTAGAGAAAGCTATTCAACGAGAATCATGTCCGAAGAGCAAAAAATGCCTGAAGAGCAAAAAGTAGAATCGCTGGAAACGCCTGCACCTGCGGAAAGCGCAACCGAAGCCGTCGCGCCTGTCGCTGACAAAGCAGGACGAAACGCACGCAAAGAAAAAATCGGAAAAGTCGTCAGCAATAAAATGCAAAAAAGCATCGTCGTTGCGATTGAACGCCGTGTGCAACACCCGATTTACAAAAAGTATTTCAAAAAGACGACGAAACTCATGGCGCACGATGAAAAAAATGACGCTAAAATCGGCGACGTGGTTCGAATTATGGAAACGCGCCCGCTGAGCAAACGCAAAAGTTGGCGTTTGGTCGAAGTCGTAGAGCGCGCTAAGTAAAATTTTTGTCGGGAGACATAGAACAATGCTTCAGAACGAAACAAATTTAGTGGTTGCCGACAACAGCGGCGCAAAAAAAGTCCGCGTGATTCACGTGCCGGGCGGCACGCACCGACGCTACGCCCGCATCGGCGACGTCGTTGTTGTCTCTGTTAAGTCGGCAATTCCGGGCGGCACGGTCAAGAAGAAAGAAGTCTCGCGTGCCGTCGTTGTGAGAACGAAAAAAGAATTTCGCCGTAAAGACGGGTCGTATATTCGCTTCGATGAAAACGCGGTTGTGCTTATCAACGCCGTCGGCGAACCGCGCGGCACTCGTATCTTCGGGCCAGTTGCCAGAGAACTGCGCGACCGCCAATACACGAAAATTATCTCGCTCGCGCCCGAAGTGCTTTAAGCAGTAGAACACTGAACGCCGCAAGCAGATTGCTCTTTTCAAAAATGGAATTAACCAGATAAGCGGGAGTAACCAGAGCTGGTAGAGTCACCGCCTTCCAAGCTGTTGGTCACAGGCAAAAGTGTCAAAACTGTTCTTTTCAAAAATGGAATTAACCAGATAAGCGGGAGTAAC
>Ga0272446_1002955_pt1 | contig 22228 bp, 19 predicted proteins | sample YNPCB0061_FD_194587 | JGI IMG/M metagenome (GOLD analysis project Ga0272446, IMG submission 194587) | Hot spring microbial mat communities from Yellowstone National Park, WY, United States - YNP-CB-006-1 | ecosystem: Environmental > Aquatic > Thermal springs > Hot (42-90C) > Sediment | place... | reverse complement strand
CCACCCGCCTGGCTCCGAAGGTCACACCGGAGTGTACGCTTTGCAGCCAGTTGCTGATCCGTGAGCGGAAGCGCTCACCGTGCCCTCCTGGTGTCGGCGGATTATCCTCTGCGCTGTCACCTATTTGGAGGAACTTCCTCCAAAAACTTCAAGGAGCCGGCGCACTCTGTCCCTCCCCATCCAGGTGATTGCCGCTCTGAAGCGGCGGCATGAAATCCAGACCAGGGAAAAGCTCGCCGCCGGCGATCATTGGCAGGACACCGGATTCATTTTTACAACCCAGTTCGGCAACCCTATTGATTACCAGCCCTTGAGAGAACGGTTGAGTGCCGCCATCAAGGCGCTGGGCCTCGCAAAGTTCACCATCCACAGCTTCCGCCATGCGACGGCTACTTACCTGCTGGCCAGTGGGGCTCAATTGGCCCAGGTGCAGCATCTGCTCGGCCACAGCCAGGTCGGATTGACCGCCAACCTGGACGGCCATGTCGTTCCGGGTGCGAGTGATGCCATCGTGCAGGAACTCGCTGATGCTCTGGATCCGTCTCAACGCGGGCTCTTGATCAACTAACCAACTGATTTTTGGCCCGGATAAGCTGTACCTGGATCCCTCTGCGGTTTTTCATAAGCTGTACTTAAGCTGTACCAGGCGATCTATATTATTCCGGTCTGGATTCGGATTTTCTTTGTTTTCAACGGAAAGTGGAGCCGGCGGCGAGATTTGAACTCGCGACCCCCTGATTACAAGTCAGGTGCTCTGCCAACTGAGCTACACCGGCCCTCTTCTTGAGAGTAACAAAGCAAAGGGCGGCCTGCGTTGCGCCCACACTTTGCCGTCACCTGCAGCGGATGGGGAGCATCTCAGGGACAGAGGGGCGCTCGAGTGAAAGAAGCCTTTGACCTGCTGCCTTGGCCGGTGCTGCTGGCCGTGATGGCGTTGGGCGTGACGCTGGTTCTGATCGCGTGCCTGCCGACGGCATGGGTGGACCGGCTGCTGCGCTACTTGCGTGATCGTTTCGGCGAGCCGGCTTCCTGAAGGCCCGGCGAATCTGATAGGTTGGCTCACGGAGCCAGTGTTGCCTGCCTCCAGGGAACTGATCTCATGAGCCACGCATTCTCCCGCCGGGCGCTGGCAGCGGCGCCTTTCATCCCCCTTGTTCGCGCCTCGCAGCAGCCCAAGCCGAACATTTTGTGGATCACTGCGGAAGACATGGGCCCGCACCTGGGCGCCTGCGGCGACCCGTATGCGGTGACCCCGAACCTGGACCGTCTCGCCTCGCGCGGCACGGTCTACATGAACGCTTGGTCCAACGCGCCCGTGTGCGCGCCGGCGCGCACGGCCATCATCAGCGGCATGGACCCGTGCGCTCTGGGCGCGCACCACATGCGCTCGCTCGTGCCCATGCCGGCGGGCATCCGGATGTTTCCCGCCTACCTGCGCGAAGCCGGCTACTACTGCACGAACAACGTCAAGGAAGACTACAACCTCGTCAAGCCGGAGGGCACCTGGGACGAGTCCTCCGACAAGGCGCACTACCGGAACCGCGCCAAGGGGCAGCCCTTCTTCGCCGTGTTCAACCACACGATCACGCACGAAAGCCAGATCCGACGGCGCCCGCACACGCTCCAGCACGACCCCTCGCGCGTGCGCGTGCCCGCCTACCATCCCGACACGCCCGAGGTGAGGCACGACTGGGCGCAATACTACGACAACATCACCACCATGGACGGGCAGGCGGGGCGCTTGCTGGCGGAGCTCGAGAAGGAAGGGCTGCTGGACGACACGATCGTGTTCTTTTATGGCGACCACGGCTCCGGCATGCCGCGCAGCAAGCGCTGGCCGTACAACTCCGGGCTGAACGTCTGCGTGGTGGCGTCGATCCCCGGCAAATACCGGCATCTGGCCGCCGCCGGTTACCGGCAGGGCGGCAGGAGCGGGCGGCTGATCGAATTCGTCGACCTGGCGCCGACGGTGCTGAGCCTGGCGGGCGTCGAGCCGCTGAAACATTTCCATGGAGAAGCGTTTTTGGGCCCGTTCGCCGCCCGGCCCAAGCAGTATCTGCACGGACTCCGCGGCCGCATGGACGAGCGGCTGGACAGCGTGCGCTCGGTCCGCGACGACCGTTACGTCTACGTGCGGAACTACATGCCGCACAAGATCTACGGGCAGTACCTGGCCTACATGTGGGAGACGCCGACGACGCAGGTCTGGGAGCGGCTCTACAGGGAAGGCAAGCTGAATGCGGCGCAGCGGAAGTTCTGGGAGCCGAAGCCGCCGGAGGAGCTGTACGACCTGCAGCAGGACCCGGATGAAGTGAACAACCTGGCGGCGTCGCCGGCGCACCGCCGGATTCTGGAGCGCATGCGCGCCGAGCACCGGCGGTATGAGCTCTCCATCCGCGACGCCGGAATGCTGGCCGAAAGCGAGATGCACGCGCGGTCGCGCGGCGAATCGCCTTATGACATGGCGAGGGACCCGAAGCGGTTCGACGGCGAACGGCTGCTGGATGCGGCGCAACTGGCTTCGGGGATGGATCCCCAAGCCGCGCCGCGGCTGGCGCAGATGCTCGGAGACGCCGACAGCGGCGTGCGTTACTGGGGCGCGATGGGGCTGCTGATGCGCGGCGCGAAGGCCGTGGCAGCGCATGCGGAAGTTTTAAAGAAGGCGATGGCGGATTCCTCCGTGGCGGTGCGGATCGCCGCCGCGGAAGCGCTGGCGCGGTTTGCCGGTGAAGAGGAACTGAAGTCCGCCATGCAGGCGCTGGTTCCCCTCTGCCACCCGGTGCAGCATGGCGCGTATGCGGCGGTGGAGGCGCTGAATGCGGTGGAGGCGATCGGCGAAAAGGCCAAGCCGTGGCTGGGCGCGATCCTGGCGATGCCGGACGAAGACCCCAACGCGCCGCAGCGCGCGCGCTCGGAGTACATCCGGAGGATGCGCGAGCTGCTCAGGAAGAGGCTCGCCTGAGCAGCCTTTTCAGCTCTTCTTCGTCAGCTTGCCCGAGCGAAACGCCTCGACGAAACGCTCGGGGTCGTCGATTTCATGCTCGATCCGCAGCGTGCCGTCGATCAGATAGAGCACGGCGAACGGAATGCCGATGACGGTGAGGCACATCAGCCAGAAGCGGAACCAGCTTCCCATGAACTCGTAGCGGATGATCTTCGACATTTCGAGTCTCCTCCTTACTCCGGCAGGCGGCGGGCCGACCACAGAATCGCGTTGCGCACCAGCGTCTGGTAGCCGGGATACAGCAGCGTGGATGCGTTGTGTCCGAACTGGATGTAGACGCTCCGGGCCTTCGGGTGCGGGCCGATGTAGACCACGGGGCCGTCGTTGTCCGGGTGGCTGACTTCCATCAGCACCCGGATGCGGGGCGAGTGCCACATGTTGCGGTACGCCTCGTCCCGGACAGCCAGCGGAGGCACGCCGCGCAACACCGGGTGGCCTCCCGCTCCTTTCGCAGCAGTGGCAACCATCTCCACGTCATCCTTGTAAACCGACTTCGGCCTTCCGGGCGCGTCCTGCGTGAAATATTTTCCCCCGATCACCTCCTGGTACCACCACGGCCAGGAAGTATAGTTGACGATCGCGTGATGCGTGGAGACAATTCCCCCTCCATTTTCGACGAATTCCTGCAGGTTTTTCTGTTCCTTTTCACCAATGGATTCCCACATATCGTGGAAGACGACGACATCGAAGCGGCCGGCGAGCTTCTGGCCGAAGGCCTCGGCGGGCGAGCCGGCGTGCGTCCACGCGATGCGCGGGTCGCCGAACAGGGAGAAGAAGGCGGAAGGATAGGAATGGCCGCCGGTGACGACCAGTGCGCGCACCGGTTCGGGCTTTGGCGGCGCGTCCGGCGAGATGTCCCCCGTGGCGGCCCATTCGAGCAGGCGCGCCAGCAGAGTGAGAAACCCCGGTTGGGCCATGGCGGAGAGGTCGTGGCCGAGAGGGGTATGCGCGGTGCGGCCCTTGCCGAACGGGGCTGTCCAGGCCATGGGTTCCTCCTTGCCGGTGCCTTGCAGCGCGGGGTCGCTCCAGGCGCGGGCGAGGACGGTGACGCCGGGCTCGAGATCGAGCTTGTGGTACAGCTCGTCGTTGGCGAGGAATGTCTCGGCCAGGCCGCGGGCTGCCGGATGGCTGCGCTCCATGTATTTCACGGGAAACGCGTGGCGGAGCGAGTGCCCGATGTTTTGCACCTTCCACGACGCTCCCACGAGCTTGCGGAAAGCGGGCCAAGGCTCGGCGTTCTGCTCCCACTTCATGTCGGGGCGGCGGGTCTGGCCGTGCGCGGCGCCGTAGGTGACGCCGTGAAAGGAGACGAAGCCCTTGCCGGAGGAGACGAACTCCTCCACGGCCTGTTCCGCCTCCTTCGGCAGGCGGGGCCCGTTGTAATGCCAGAGGAGGACGTCGTAGCCGGCGAGAGCGCTGCGGTTGAGCCCGCGGGGTTCTTCCAGGACGCGGATGTCGAACCGGCCGGTCTTGCCGAGCTCCTGCCGGAGGAACGGGACGGACTCGCGCCAGTCGTGATACGGCAGGTCGGTCTGGCCGGTGACGATGAGAACGCGGATCAGGACGGTTGCAAGGAGCATAGAAGTTCCCTCACCCAGGCGAGGCTTTGTTCGATCATGGGGCCGCCGGCGCCTTCGCACTCCAGGCTCAGCACGCCTTCATAGCCGCTGTCGAGCAGCATCCTGACGCACCGGCGGATGTTGTCCGCATTGACGCCGCCGCCGATGGCGCAGTGGCTGACGGCGATGCCGGTGAGTTCTCCGCGCGCGGCGGCGGCCAGCGACGGGCTGACGTCCTTGATGTGGACGTGGCTGACCCGCGGCAGGAAGCGGGACAAAAACGCCACGGGATCCTGCCCCGCGATATAGGTGTTGCCAGTGTCCATATTCATGCGGAGGAAAGGCGAATCGCAAAACCCCAGCATCTCCTCCATGAACTCCGGCCTGGTGGTAAACCAGCCGTGCGGCTCGATGTTGATGATGATGCCGTAGGCTTCCGCCACGGGAACGATCTGCCGGTAGATGCGGCGCATATGGTCGAGCGCTTCGCGCGGGGTCATGCCCGCAGGGGCGTGGCGGTCGTCGGTGGTGTCGACGCAGGGAACGCCGGCGAGCTTCGCCCAGCGGACTGTATGCAGCACATACTCGGCGCCGAGCGTTGCGCCCTCGGGTTTGGAGAGCGGAAAAGCGGCGTCAATTTGGGAGAATTGCACGCAATATTTCTCCATTTTGCGGCGCAGGAGCAGCGGGTCTTCCCAAAGCGCGACGTGAGGCTGGTAGCCGAGCCCGTGGATCCAGCTCACGCCGTCGATGGCGCCGCATTCGATGCGGGAGACGCCGTTGCGCTGCGCCCAGGCGAGGCAGTCCTCGAAGCTCCAGTAACTGGAGTTGAACGCGTCGGTATGGAAGCCGATCTCGATCATGACAAGCCGATGCTATCAGAGCCGGCATCCTGAAAAAATCGGCGCCGCGCGCCTCAGCCGAAGGCCTCGCGCAGCACGCGGTAGGACTTCTCCACTGCGGTGCGCGGCTCTTCCCTGCCCTCCATCTCCAGGCTCACCCAGCCGGCGAAGCCGGCTTCGCGCAGAATGCCGGCGATGCGCCGGTAGTCAAGATCCAGCGTGTACCACTCGCCTCCGCCGTAATAGGTTTTCGCCTGCACGATGCTGGCGTGAGGCGCAAGCGCGCGGATGCCTTCGTAGGGGTCGCCTGGGTAGTTGCCGGTGTCCAGATTGACGCCGAGCCAGAGGGAGTTCACGGCGCGGTGGATCCGCAACAGCGTGTCGACGCTGGTGGTGAGGCCCCAGTGGTTTTCCAGCGCCAGCATGACGCCGAGCCGTTCGCAAACCGGGATCAGTTGTTCAATGGCGGAGACGCACCAGCCGATGGCGTCTTCTTCCTTGTAGCCGGGCAGGGGCGGCTCCTGGCCTTTGACTTTCATGAGCTCGTCGAACGACGCGATGGTCTTCCAGCGGCCGGAGTTGAGGCGGACGCACGGAATGCCGAGGCGCGCGGCGAGCTCCAGGCACCGCCGCGTGTGCTCGATGTGGCGGCGGCGCTCGTCGGCGGCGGGGAAGACGAAGTCCTGGTGGATGGAGAGCATGGGCAGGCTGAGCCCGTGGAGGAACGCGCGGCGCTTCAGGGCATTCACGTAGGAAGGCGATTCGTCGCGCATCTGGCGGTGCAGGATTTCGACGCCCTCGAAGCCCAGCTCGGCGGCGTGGTCGATGACATCTTCGATCGGGAACCGGGGGCCCCGGAAATGCCAGTACGAATACGTCGAGACGGCGAGGCGGATCCTGCCAGGCGATTTCGGCTGTGCCTGCAAGCGGGCGGACGGCGCAGCCAGAAGAGGCGCGGAGGCAAGGAGGGAACGGCGTGAGAATGCCATGGCACTCCCATGATAAGCGCGTCAGGCAAGGCTCAGGATGCAGCCGGCATCCGTGGCAGCCCACAAGACGCCGGGGGCCGGCGAGGCGAGCCAGGCGCGATGGCCCTCCGCGCGGTAGTCGACGGCCATCTCCGACCACTGCACGCCGTCGGACGAGTGCAGCATGCGCAGTTTGCCCGGCACCGGAGAGGCGCGCATGGCGCCGCTCGTCTGGATGGCCGCCAGAAGGATGCCGCCGTCATCGAGCAGCAGCGCGTCGTGCACCCAGAAGTCGGGGCGGCGGAAGACGGTGCGGCTGGCGCCGGTGCGAAAATCGAGCCGGTATACTTCGCTCGGAAAAGGAAAACTCTCCGAATACTGGTAGACGGCGAGGCCTCCGTCTCCGCCGGCGCGCAGGCGCACGGCGCGGCCGAAGGCGGAAGTGACGGAGAATTTCCAGCTCGCGCCGCCGTCTTTCGTTTCGCCGGCGATCGTCGAGATGGGAGTCAGCCTGCGGCGGACGGCGCGCTCCGGGAGCATCCAGTCGGGGAGCCGATGTTCCTCGTTCAGGCGCGGATCGGAGAAGCCTGCGATCAACCCGTGGCGGGAATCGAGAAACACCATGGAGGTCCAGACGGTGTTTTCGTCCTTGAGCTGGAGGGATTGCGCCTCGGCGACGGGCTTCCAGGAGACGCCGCCGTCGGTGGTGGCATGAAACGCTCTGCCGGGGCCGAAGGCCCAGCCGCGCAGCGGATCGAGGAAATGCACCTGGAAGGGCCGGTAACGGCGCGGTGTTTTCGGCAGGGCGCACTTGCGCCAGGAATAACCGGACTCGGCGGAAATCCACAGCGATTTTTCACTGACCGCCCAGATATGATCTGCATTTATGGAAAAAATAGACAGCGGTTTTTCCGCAAACGGGACCTCTTTCCAGGAAGCGCCGGCATCGCGAGTCACGAGCATGGCGCCTCGCTCGCGGCTTTCGGATTCCAGCCGCAACGCGGCGATGGCGCGTTCCGCGGAGGGGGCGCAGAAGTCCGCCAGCAGCGCGGCCCACTTGTCGTCGTCATGAAGATAGCGGAGCCTCCAGCGGCGGCCGGCGAACGGGCCTGAACCGCGGGAGGCGGGCGCGGGCGCCTCGGCGGGGACAGGCTCCAGCCGCGGCCGCTGCAGGGCGGCCGCCGGCGCGGCCAGACAAAGAGAAACGAACCGGCGGCGGAGCATGGTCAGCCGCCGGCCGTCTCCTTGACGGCTTCGTCGGGACGGGCAATGTGGCCGTGCGAAGTGACCAGTTCGACGTGATTGGCCTGTTCCGCCAGATCCGGGGACATCCGTGCCACCACCAGCAGGCAGCCGACCTGTTCGCCCACGGTGGTGAGCAGCTCCATCTCGGCGCCGGTGTGGCGGTGCGGCGCGCGGTGCTGGACATTGATCACGCCGACGACGCGGTTGCGGGCGATGACGGGCGCGGAGAGGAACGCTTCGTAGGAATCTTCAGGCAGATCTCTGAAGCTCTTGAAGCGGGGATCCTTGTAAGCTTCCGCGCTGATGGCGAGGAGCTTCCTCTCCCGCGCCACCCAGCCGGTGAGCCCTTCCCCGATGTGCAGGCGCACTTTGCCGATGTGAGAAGGGTGGGGGCGGAGGCTCGAGCAGAGCACGAGGTCCTCTCCGTCGATGAGATAAATAAAGCAGGCGTCGCAGCCGGTGAATTCCTGGACGAGCTTCACAATGGCATGAAGGGTGTCCGCAAGACTGAGTTCGCGCACCATCAGCCGGCTGATCCGTTGATAGACGGCGAGCTGGTGCTCGAGCCGCTGCAGCCGGTCTTCCAGGTCTCTGGCACGGGTCACAAATGCCATTATCCCACCCCGGCGCCGGCTGCTTGCGGCCGGGCGCGGATTGCATTCCGGCGCTTGCGGCCACTACCATCATAAAGAGCAAACCGGCTGCGCCCTCCGCGGTCAAGGACCGCATCCGGAGACAGGAGTGCAACAGCAGAATGTGGTACCGAAGCAAACGAGACGAAGACGCTCCGGCCAGGCAAACCGGCGGCGTACCTGAACCTGAGACTAAAGAGGCAATCCCGATGGCGACCCACCCCACCCGCACAGCGGATTTCGGCACGGTGCGTTCCGGCGCGCTGATTGGCAAGACGCTCACGATCACGGGAGAAATCCGTGGCGAGGAAGATCTGGTGATCGACGGCCGGCTGGAGGGCGATGTGGAACTGCCCCAGCACCGGCTGACGATCGGCCCGTCGGGCGTCTTGCAGGGCAAGATTCGCGCCCGCGAGATCGTGGTGTACGGAACCGTGCAGGGCAATCTCCACGCCAGTGAGCGGGTGGAGATCAAGAAGCACGCCAAAGTGATTGGGGATCTCAAAGCGCAACGGCCGGTGATCGAAGACGAGGCCTACTTCAAGGGCAACGTGGAGACCATCCGCGCCGAGACTCCGAAGGCCGCCGCCGCTGGCGCAGCGGCCACTTCTGCCGCAGCAGCCGCGCCCACAGCTCCGGCACCGGCTTCCGCTGCGGCAGCTCCCTCCGCAGGCGCCGGATCGCCTGCCGCCCGCCAGGAGAGCCGGAAGGGATGAGTGCCACGCCGCTGCCCAGGTTTTCGGCCGACAAGCGGGGCGGCGGTTCGTCAGGCGCCCGGAAGTCGTATGCGCTCGAGCAGGTGACCGAGTATCTCGGCAGCTTCGAGTGCGGGCAGGTGGTGGACCTCGGCGGCGCCTGTCAAAGCAACATCGATTACGCAACTGGCATGGGGCACAGGCTCTATGCAGAGGATGTTTTGCTGACCCTGGCAGGCTGGCAGGGAGCGCCGCAGGACGGGGCATTCCCCGCGGACCGGGAAGCAGAGAGCCTGCCTTCCGGCTGCCTGGAATTCCCCCGCGGCTCCGTGCATGCGGCGCTGTGCTGGGACCGCCTGCAGTTCCTCTCCGAGGGCGCGGCCTCGGCCCTGGTGGCGCGGCTGCACAGGATCCTGGTTCCCGGCGGCGTCCTGTTGGCCCTGTTCAATCCGGATCAGGGCGCGCGTGCGCCCTTCGCCTGCCGCGTGACGGGCGGCAACCAACTGCAACTGGATCCCTCGGGCGCGGCGCGGCCTTACCGGGGCCACAGCACGCGGTCCATCGAGAAACTCTTCCACGCGTTCGAGTCCCTGAAGTTCTACCTGACACGGGAGAACCTGCAGGAAGTGATCGTGCGGCGCTGAATGACGCAGACCACGGCAACAGACCGTCCGGCGCGGATCGCCAGCGTGCTGGCGGCCCTGTTGTTGACAACCGCGACGCTGTATGTCGGCCGCGTGTTTTTCATCACGTTCCTGGCGTCGGTGCTGCTGGCCTTCCTGCTGGAGCCGCTGGTGCGCGGGCTGATGCGGCTGCGCGCGCCGCGCGGGCTGGCGAGTTTCCTGGCCTGTTCGTTGATGCTCGTGGTGCTGTACCTGCTCGGGCTCGGACTCTGGATGCAGGTCCAGGGGCTCTGGGAAGACTTGCCCAATTACAGCCGGCGCGTGTCGGAACTGGTGGATGCGGCGGTGCAGCAGATCGAGGAGGTCGAGGCGAAGGCCCGGGAAATCATCGTCCCGAAGCGGCTGCGCGAGGCTCCGCCGCCGGCGGAACCGTCCGCGGCAACCAAGGCCGCCAGGGCCCGCAAGCGCCCTTCGGCGGAGCAGCCTCCCGCTCCGCCGGCGGTGCAGGAGGTGCGCATCCGGCGCGAGGAAGGACAGCTCGTGAACGCCATTTATCAGCGCCTTTCCGCTTACACGGACGCGCTTTTGATGGCGTCTTTCGTGCCTTTTCTCGTCTATTTCATGCTGAGCTGGAGCGATCACATCCTGAAAACAATCCTCAGCGCGCTGCCGGGCGAGAGCGAAAGAACCAGCCTGCTCCATGCGGTAAACGGCATTGCCGCCGTGGCGCGGGCCTATCTGGTGGGCAATTTCATTCTTGGCGTGCTGCTTTCCGTGGCCAGCGCCAGTTTCTTCTGGTTTGTGAAATTGCCCTACTGGCAGGTGGTGGGGCCGCTCAGCGGATTTCTGAGCCTGGTTCCATACCTCGGGCTGCCGCTGGCGCTGATTCCTCCGATCGTGGCGGCGCTGCCCGTCTATACGGCTCTGCCGGCCTATCTGATCATCGGTTCCACGACGGCGGTGTTCCACCTCATCGCGCTCAACCTGCTCTACCCGAAGCTGGTGGGCGCGCGCGTGCATCTCAACCCGCTGGTGGTGACCGTGGCGCTGATGGTGTGGTACCTGCTGTGGGGCGCGGCGGGGCTTTTCCTGGCCATTCCCATCACGGCGGGGCTGAAGGCGGCATTCGACAGCGTGCCGTCGCTGCGCCCCTACGGACGCATCCTGGGCAACTGAGCCACGCACGGGCCCGGGCTGTTAGTCTGGAAGGAAGAAGACAGCCAGGCAGCGGACCGGCTGGATTGCGTTGCTCTCATTCATCCCGCTCCATGGACGACGATCATGCCCTTTGTGTCTGAACACAACCCTGCCGGCGCCCCGGACGCCGCGCGGGAAAAAGATCTGATCCGGTACATCAACCTGAAGCTCGCGGCGCTCGGCGAGCCGCCTGCCGAGGATGCCGCCGAGGAGCCGTTCCTCGATCTGGCGCGGCCTCTGCTCGAAAACTATCACGTCCGCGACCAGATGCTGGAAGGGCTGTACTGCCCCGCCGATCAGCGCATCCACGCCTTCCTCGACAGCTACCTGGCCGACGTGCGCCCGCAGGGCGCGCCCCGGCTGCCCGCCCACGCCTTCGTGCTGGACCGGGCAGGGCTGGCCAGAGTCATGAGCTTGCCGCGCAGGAGCGACCACTTCTCCTCGCCCTATCTGGACTCTTACCGCGTGGCGCAGGGAGTGCTGCACAACCCGCGCAGCGACCGCCGCACGACGCACGGGATTTTTCATGTCACCGAAGGCGGCTTCCCCGTCCCCGCGGACAAGATCGCCGCCCCGAAACAGACGTTTGCCGCGCTGCTGGAGCGGGCGCTGCAACCGCCTCCGGAAGCGCTGCGGCTGCCGTTCACTGCGGAACAGGAGCGCGAAGCGCGCGTGTGGGTGTCGCTGCTGCTGCGCCCCGTCGTTGTGCCCGAGGCGCCGGGGCTGCAACGGCAGAGCATGGAGATCCGCTTTTTCGCGCCTGGCAGCCTGGTCAGCAACCTCGATTTTGTCGAAGGCATTTTCGGCAACGCCGGCGATCCGTTTCTCCCGGAAAACGACGCGGCTCTCGATTGCGACGGCTGGACCGGACACACCGGCTGCATCATTCTCGCGCCGCATCTGGCAGGAATTCCCAAGAGAGAACTGGGCCTGCCCCGTTGGGAGGACGCCACGGACCGGCAGCGCCGCGACGGCATGTGCTGGCGCGATCCCGCCGAACGCTACAACAACGGCGGGGCGTTCAAGATCACCTGCCGCGATCAGCGCGGCGTGATCGTGACGATCATTGCCGACAGCTATTATGGCTACTGCAAAAAGGAGATCAAGACTCAGATCAGTTTTTCCGCAAATCTGGCCGGGCTGGCGGAAGAAGAGCATGCCGGCGGCGCGATCGCATTTCCGGCATACATCCTCGGGCAGGATTTCTTGGCCGACAGGACCGTGCCGCTGCAGCGCGCCACCTTCGAGCAAGCCATGCGCCTGCTGGGCGGCGCCGTCGAGATCCGCCCGGAGCGCTATGCCGTGGACCGGAAACATCCGGACGTGTATTACGTGCCCGAAGACAGCGTGTTTGACGTGCGCGCAGGGGAGATCCGCTGGCGCCACGAGGGCGCGGAGCAGAAGCTGCGCCTCCGCAAGGGAGATGTTTACGTTCTGCCGTCCGGCTACCGGCTGCGCCTGGAGAAGCAGATGAGCGGATCGCTCTGGCGCCTGGTGGGAACCCGGGCGGACGGCACGCTCATCCACAAGCCGTGCACCGTCTCCGGCGCCGGCAAGAGCGAGATTTCCAAGTCGATCAGCGGATCCCTGTTGAAAGGCCCGGTTTTTGTTCGCGATTACCGGGCGGATATGGACGAAGTGGAGAAAATCCTCGCGATGGATTTCTCCGGCATCTACCGCGCGCCGCAGCCGCCCGAGCGGGCGCGCCGCCCCATTCTGAGCGTGGAGCGCAGCCTGGGATCGGTCATCAAGCTGCTGACGCCGTCGGCTGAATACACGGATGAATACAATGCCTGGCTGCGCCAACTGCCGCAGACGATCCGGCAACTCGTGTTCACCGTAAAGCGCTACTACCGGCCGGAATGGGGCCGGAACTGGCGCCAGCATTTCACCGTGGACAGCGTCAACGGCTATCTGGGCCACGAGCTGAAATACGACGACCAGAAGCTGGTGGCCAACTACCTGCGCGTCGGCTACGACGAGGATGGCGCCTGGCGCATTTTCAAGTTGAGACCCGATTTTTACCCGGCCGACAAAATCCAGGTCGAAGACGACATCAGCGTTTCGGTCACGCTGCCAAGGAACGCGTTCCGGGGTCTCGACCCGCGGGAGCTGCATCCCTCGGTGAAAGTGCTCGAGAATTGCGAACGCCTGCTGTTCCAGCGTCCTGACGACGCCATCGAGCCGGGCGCCGACCCGCAGGCCGAGGCGGACATTGCCGGCCAGGGCGTCTTCCTGTCGAACTTCGAACCGCTCAGCCGGGAGCAGGTGCAACGCATCGCCGATCACGTGGTGCATTTCGACCGGTTCACCGAACCCATGAAGCGGCGGCTGGAGGAGTTTCTCCGCAGGGACTCGCCGCGCTATGCCGTCTGCTCGGCCAACCCGCGCATCGTGGACGGCAAGCCGAGCAAGAACCCGCGATACCAGCAGCCCCGCCCGGATCTGATGCATCCGCGGGAGACTTATCTGGCCGAAGTCTGCGCCCGCCTGGACCGCGGGCTGCCGCAGGGCGTCCCGGTGGATTTCGTGGTGAATTCCGTTCTCCCGGGACGCCGCGCCAACCCGCCGCAGCCCGAAATCGGATTGCCGCCGCTGGCCGTTTACGGGCCGATCCATTACCAGGAATTACCCGAATTGTTCATGGATTTCATCAGCAGCCTGACAGGAAAATCACCTTCGACCACCGGCTTTGGCAGCGAAGGCGCGCTGACCAAGGGGCCGTTCAACGCCATGCCTCCGGTCGTCGACGTCAACAACGCGCTGGTGTCGGCGATTCTGACGGGCTACGACGGCTACAGCAGCGTCGCCGGCTGCGTCGGGCCGCGCTTCCGCGTCGACCACGATCTGAGCATGCTCGTGCCGGAGCTGTGGTGCCGCATGAGAGTGACGGAGAGAGACCCCCGGTATCTGGCCGAAAACGGATACTTGGAAAAAGTCGAGGATTTTGAATTCGAGGGCCGGACGGTGGCGGCCAGCCGGCTCGGCTACCGCATCACGCGGCAATTTGCGGAGCATTTTCTCGGGCGGATTTTTGAAAACCCGGATGCCGTTTTCCCGGAAAGCTGGCTGAGGCCGGAGACGCAGGACCTGCGGATGTTCGCACAAGGCGTGGACGCGATTGTGGAATCGCAGCGGCGCGTGGCGCTGCTCTATTTTGAGGACGGCAGCGTGGAGATGGCCTGCCCGCCCGTCCGCGCCCTGCTGCACATCATGGCCTACGGCCATTTTGAAGGGAAAACAGCGTCCGATCCCGCCGTCCGCGCGCTGTTCACGCGCGAGTCGCTGCTCGAAAGCGGCTGGTACCGCGAAAGGCTGCAGGCGAAACAGAGCCGCGATGCGGCGCTGTGGCAGCGCCATGCCGCCACGCTCGAGGCCGCAATGGCCCAGCCCGGCTCGGCGCGCCTCTACAGCAAGCAGGCGCTCCGGCAGAAACTGGAGGCCGCGCGGGCCAGGCTCGCGGCGGTGGAATCGCCCGCGTATCTGTCCAGTCTCGAGGGCACGATCGGACTGGACCCGGCCTGCCTCGCCGCGCCCCCGCGCCTGTAGAAGCAGCGGTGCGCCGTCCTGCTGTTAGGATGGACGGCATGATCAGACGCACGATCCTCTCTTGTGGCGCCGCCGCCCTGGCGGCTGCCGTCCTGTTGCTGGCCCAGCGTCCCGCTGCGGATCCGCTCGTGGAAGGCTTCCGGCTGGTGGAAGTCGCCTCCGTGGCCGACGCCATGGAGCAGTTGTACGGCAAGCGCGCTCATATGTCGCACCGCATGCGCCCGGTGTTTCCCTGCAAGTTCGCGGGGCCGGCGGTAACGGTGCTGATGGAGAAGGCCGAGCACTCGGAAGGCAGCAAGGCCTCGCAAGGGATGCTGGACGCCATCGACGCCGCGCCGCCCGGCGCCGTGTATGTGCTCGTGCTCCCCGACGGCGCCGACATCGCGGGCATCGGGGGACTGATGGCGACGGCCATGCGCTACAGGAGCCTGGCCGGCGCGGTGATCGACGCCGGCGTCCGCGACGTGCCGCAGATCCGGCGCATCCAGTTTCCGGTCTTCAGCACGGGCGTCGTCCCGTCCACCTCGATCAATCACTACCGTTTCAAGGCGGCCAACGTGCCCGTGATGTGCGCCGGCGTGGAAGTGCGCCCCGGCGACATTGTCACGGCTGACGAAGACGGCGTGGCCGTGGTGCCAAAGGAAAAAGCGGCGGAAGTGCTTCAGCGGGCGCAGCAGCTCGATGATACCGAGCACCGCATGTACCCGTTCATCGAAAAATTCCGCAGCATCCGAGAGGCGGTGGAGAAGTTCGGACGGATCTGAAGCGCGCCGGCGCAGCTATGCGGCGGCTTCTTCCTCGGCCGGCGGCTGCTGGCCGAGGCGGGCCACCTGGACCTTCTTGGCGATCCCGAGCCAGGCCAGCAACTGGATCTGCAGCCACGTCAGGTCCAGCTCTTTCCAGGTGAGGCCGTGGCGCGCGGAAGCGGGATGCGCGTGGTGGTTGTTGTGCCAGCCCTCGCCGAAGGTGAGCAGGGCCACCCACCAGTTGTTGCGCGAATCGTCGCGGGTCTGGAAGCGCCGCTCGCCCCAGAGATGCGTGGCGGAATTGACAAGCCAGGTGGCGTGCAGTCCGGCGACGACGCGGGTGCAGACGCCCCACAGCAACAGGGACAGGCCGCCGAATCCCAGCAGCACGAGCGCCATGATGACGAGCGGGACGTAATGATAGGTGTTGAGCCAGCGGTAGAACGGATCGCGGCCCAGATCCGGGGCGTACTTGCTCATCATCGCGGTGGCGTTGTGCTTGGACTCGCCAAAGATGATCCAGCCTACGTGCGCCCACCAGGGGCCGTCCTTGGGGCTGTGCGGGTCGCCGGGCTGATCGGACCGCTGATGATGCAGACGGTGCGTGGCGACCCAGAAAATCGGCCCGCCCTCGAGCGTCAAAGTGCCGCAGACGGCGAAGAAATACTCCAGCCATTTCGGCACGCGGTAGGAGCGGTGCGTGAGCAGGCGGTGGTAACCCATGCCGATGCCCCAGCCCACGCAGGTCCAGTACAGGATGGCTGCGATGGCCACCGACTTCCAGTCGAAATAGAAGAAAGAAGCGACGGCTCCGATGTGGAGCACGATCAGCGCGATTGTTGTTACCCAGTTGACGTTATCCAGGCGATAAGGGGAAGCAGCTTTGGTGTTTTGCACGGATCTCTCTGTGAAAGGCGATGGCCCGGCTCTGACGTTGTCAGAAGCCAGTATATCAGGCCTCGCTCCATTGGACGCGGCCGGCGGCGCGAAGATTCAAGCCGGCGGCGGATTTCCGGGAGCATTCCCCCTGAGCCAACGTTTCCACCAGGGCCGGCGGGCCGGCGGAGGGCGGAAGCCGTCCAGATCCAGCGGCAAGCCTTCCACGGCGCAGCGCGGGTGATCGACGACGAGGCGGCGCGCGTATTCCACCCCGTAGCGCTTCTCGAGCCACCGGTAGGCCAGGTCGAGCCGCGGCGGGCGGTACTGGAGATCGTGCGCATCGGAGGCCACGAAGTGCGCCAGCCCGGCATCCAGCATGCGGATAGCGAACCGGCGGGCTTCGGCGCCGAAGTCCCCAAGCAGGCTGCCGGCGGTGATCTGCATGAGGCGGCCCTCGGCCACCCACTGTTCAATGAGGTCGAAGCGAAGGCGCAACAGGGGGCTGCGTTCCGGATGGGTGAGAATGATGCGCAGCCCGGCCTGCTCCAGCCGGCTCCACAGCGCGCCTGTGTTGGAGAACACGGTCAGCTCGGACAACTCCATCAAAAGCCAGCAGCGGCCGTTGATGGCATAGTCCGACGGCGAACGAAGGGCGTTTTCTACGTTAGTGAAGGTGAGGTGAAAATCGCAGCCGCGGATCAGTTGCAAACCCGAGGGAGCCCGCGCCCGGAGATCCTCGAGCAAGTCTTCCGTCCGCTTCAGGTCATAGCGAAATGACGGACTGGCATGAGGGCTGGCCACGAGCACGGAGGTGCCGTGCCTGCGGGCGGCTGCCATCATCGACACCGATTCTTCAAGCTCGGCGGCGCCGTCGTCCACGCCGGGGAGGATGTGGGAGTGAATATCGACAAATTCCGGCAGCTTTGTTCCCGATGGTTGCGGATCCGATGCCGTCTGTTGCGACACGGACAAATTGTCCCACGCAAAACCGGGATGGGACAAATTGTCCCCCGTTCGCTGGAATGGGGCTTGCAGCGGCGGCGCGAATCCTGCGAAGATGGGGCTACTACGAGGGGCCCGCACAGGAGGAGACCGTGAGGGGACTTTGGCCCGCAGCGTGCAGGCTTGGCCGCGAAGCCAGGAAGCGAGCCGAGCCGATGTATATCAGCTCACGGACCTTTGAGTGGATCGTCGTAGGCACGGCGATCGTGTGGCTCGCTGTGCACGCCCTTCTCGATGCCGACAGCGGCACGCTGCTCTACCTGACGTATCTGTTTTGCACGGCCGCTGCCGCGCTCGGCAAGTTCGGACTTCCCTCCTCCTCGGGCAACATCCCTGTCGGTTTCATCTTCGTGCTGGCCAGCCTGCCCGAATTGCCACTGAAGGAGACGCTGGCGATCGGCATCACCGGGGCGGGGATTCACGCGCTTCGGGAAAGGGAGCCCGGCGCCAACTGGCTGAGAACCCTGTTCCTGATCTCGGCCTGGGTGCTGGGCATCGCCGGGGCGGACTCGGCCTATCGCGGCATCACGTCGGCCGTGCCGGGTTTTGCTCCTACCGGCGCGTTGCCGCTGGCCGCGATCGTGCTCTTCATCGTGACCGCCTTTCCACTGGCGGCCGTCAAGGCTCTCCAGGAGAGAGAGCCGCTGCGGAGGATCTGGAAGAACCGTTTTCTCTGGTCCCTGCCCTACTACATGGCCGGTTCGGCGGTGGCGGGGCTGTTGACGACGCTGCCCAAGATCTCGGTTGGGTATTCGGCCCTGATCCTGATTCCCGTGGGGTTGCTGGTTTATTATGCGTACCGGCTGCAGTTGGAGTCCCTGGCCCGGGAGCGGCAACACGCCGAGGAGCTGGCGTCGCTACAGCTTCACATGGTGGAGGCGCTCGCGCTGGCGGTGGAATCCAAGGACGTCACGCCGGTGGGCGACCTGCACCGGATGGTTCATTTTGCCGCCGGGCTGGGCGAGGCGCTGGGGCTGCGGGACGAGCAGATCCGCGCCCTGCGCGTGGCAGCGGTGCTTCACGACATCGGGCAGGTGGCTGTTCCCGACCACATCATCATGAAGCCGGGACGGCTGACGCCGGACGAATACCAGCGGCTGAAGATCCATCCCGAAATCGGCGCGCAAATCATCCAGCAGGCGGGGTTCCCGAGCCTGGTGAGCCTGATCGTGCGCGCCCACCACGAGCGATGGGACGGCACCGGCTATCCGGCGGGCCTGAAAGGCAACGAGATTCCGATCGAGGCGCGGGTGCTCTCGGCGGTGGATATGTTGCTGGCGCTGAGCACGGAGCGGCACTACCGGAGAGCGATCCCCATCGACGAGGCCATGGAGATTGTGTCCCGCGAAGCCGGCCGCGGGCTGGATCCTTTGGTTGTGCAACGGTTGAGAGAGGTCTACCGCGATCTGGAGCGGGGGGCTTCCTTCCGCGGGCCCAAGCCCTCAGACGCGTGGGAACGGCCGGCAACGCTCGCGGCCCGGGGCGAGTTGCCCGCATTCTTGCGCGCGATCGCCGACGCGCGGCGGGAAGAGCAGATGGTGCTGGAGTTCACGCAGATTCTCGGCTCTTCGCTCGACCTCGACGAAACGCTGAACGAGCTTTCCCGGCGCCTGCACGGCCGGATCGAGTTCGACACCATGGTTCTCTTCCTCCGCAACGGCGACCGGCTGGAAGCCGCCTTTGTCGAGGGGCAACATTTCACGCTCTTCCACAACCTGTCCTTGCAGGTGATGTCGGGCATCACCGGGCATGTGGCGGCGACGCTGCGGCCCGTCATGAACGTCCCTCCCGCCGAGGATCCCATTGCTCACCGCAATCCGGTGGCTGCGGCCAATCTGAAATCGGCCATGATCATCCCGCTGGACGGCCCTAACGGCCTGGTGGGGACGCTCAACCTCTATTCGACGCTCCACATGGCCTTTACCCCTTCGCAACTGAGCCTGCTGATGAGCATCGCCTCCAAACTGGCGGTGACGGTTGAGAACTCGGCCAAATTCCAGCAGGCGGAAACACGGGCTTCGGTGGATTTCCTTACCGGTCTTCCCAACGCGGGCGCGCTCTTCCTCCATTTGCAAAACGAACTCGCCCGCTGTGCGCGCACGGAGACTTCGCTCGGCTTGCTGGTTTTCGACCTGGATGGGTTCAAGGCCGTCAACGACCAGCACGGGCATCTCACGGGCAACCGGCTGCTGCAACTGGTGGCAAACGGGCTGCGGGAAAACTGCCGCGAGTACGATTTCGTGGCCCGCATGGGCGGCGACGAATTCGTCATGGTGCTGCCCGGCGTAACCCCGGAGGCCGTCGGCCACCGGTTGCAGCGGCTGCGCGCATACGTTGAAAGGGTGGGCGCGGAGCTGTGCGGCACGCCTTGCGTTTCGGTCAGCGGCGGGCCGGCGTTCTATCCCCAGGATGGAAGGACGGCGGAAGAGCTGTTGGCGCGAGCCGACAAGCGGATGTACAGCGAGAAACACGATCGCAAGCAGGCGGGCAAGGAAACGCCGCCCAAGACGCGCGAGGCGACGGCCTGATCTTGTCAGCGGCGGCCGGATTCGGCCGAGACCACCACGGCGCCGTCTGCGTCGTGGATGCGCAGTTCAAAGCTGCGGCGTGATTCCAGCGCCTGAACGGGAACGGAAAACGAGGCCGCCACGGTGCGGTCCGCCGTCTGGCCGCCGCGGATCCGTTCACGAAACATCAGCACCGGATTGTAGCGCGGCCCGGCGAGCGGGTAGTAGCCGAGCGCGCGGTCCAGGTCGGTCTGCGCAGCCACCAGCCCTTCCTGCCGGTTGCCGCTGCTGTCGGTGAGCGCCGCTTCGACCTCCTTCACCTGGAACAGAACGCGGGAGGGGTTGTGCACCCGGATATCGAACACAGCGAGCGAGGACTCAGGCCCGGTGGCGATGGTCCGCACTTTCAGCCACTGCACTTCCAGCCCGGCCTGCGAACCCAGGTTGAGCCAATAGCCGATTGCGGCCAGGACGGCCACGATGGCCAGCCCGGCGGCGCTCCACTGCACAAGCGCAGGGATCTGCATCCGCGGCATGGGTCAGGCCTCGCCGACGAGCTTGAGGATTTCCCGCATGCAAAGATGGGCTTTTTCAATCAGCGTGCCGTCGAAGACGTGCGTCTCCAGCCCGATCTTGCCTTGGTAACCGTCCCGCGCGAGCACCCGGAAAATCTCTTTCCACGGCACCATGACGGGCCCCACTACCAGGCCGCGCGCTTTCATCTGCACGTTGCCCAGGCGATCGAGGGGCAGATGGCCGTAACCATCCGGCCAGGGTTGCTCCTGAAGGCCGATCGCGTTGACCGGATCCCAGTTGATCCCGAGTCCGGCATCCGGCGCAAGCTCGCAGATGCGGCGCAGTTCGGCGGCTGTGGCCACATTGCACGACCCCTCGTTTTCCACCAGCAGCTTCATGCCACGCCGCCGGGCTTGGGCAGCCATCGGCGCCAGGATTTCGGCCACGCGCGGCAGGAGGGCGGCGGGATCAGCCACGCGGGTGAATGTGAAGACACGCACCAGCGGCACTTCGAAGATCTCGGCGGCGCGCAGAGCCTTGGCCAGCTCTTCGTGGCGGCGCTCGAAGCGTTCTTTCTCCCGCGCCTCGCGCTGCTGTCTCTGCTCCGGCGTCTCATTCCGCCGCCGCGCAGGTTCGGTGCCGGGCAAAGTGAACTTCAGCATGGGCGTGTTGAGGAACGAAACGCGCAGGCCGGCTTCCTTGAGCTCTCGCGCGGCTTTCAGCAACACGGGTTCCTCGAGACGGGCATACGTGCCGCCCCCGCCAGGCACTTCTCGCAACTCCACCCAACGGACGCCGTACTGTCTGCAAAACGCGATGGCGTCTTCGGGCGAGCGCGCGATCTCGTCGGTGAGAAGACTGATGCGATCCAGCGTGATCCCGGCCTCGGCTGCTGCGAGCGGATGCACCAGCGCCGCGCCCAGAAATGCCCTGCGGTCCAAAAGCATGCTCTGAGTGTATCAACGCGGGGAAGACTGGGGATCCCGGCGCGATGCCCCAGGCGCGGCGGACAGGAACAGAGCGCCGCTCATCAACGGCGGCAGCGAGAGCAGAACTGCCGTGCCCAGACCCTGCACCACATGGTCTCCGCTAACGCTGGACCAATAGGCGCAGAACACGACAAAGGAAAGCACCAGCAGGATCGCGCCGCCGGCGGCGGGGTTTTTCCAGGCGAACAGGGAAATCCCGATGAATATCAGCCCCGGCAAGGACTGCAGAAACACGTCCCCGAAAGAGGCGTATTCGGCCACGCCGGAGGCGAACCCAAACCAGGCCCAGAACACGCCCCACCCCAGAGACAACACCCGTGCCACCATCCGCTCCCATTCCTGGATGCCATACCAGTTCAGGTGCAGTTGCCGCATCGGAGGAGCCTTTGCGCATCTTACGGGGTTTCCCTCATTTTGACAAGCAAAGAAAAAGCGAAAGATTTCCTGTCACGGTACAGCGCGACCCGCCCCGGTTGCGGATTCTCGCAGCACACAGGTGGGAGCAAGTGGAACAGCCCCTCCGCCAATCAGCCGGCTCGGCCTGGACGGAGTAGAAGTGCCGCAGCGGCGGTTGTAACCCTCAGCCGAGGCGCGCCGCCCCTCCTCGCTCACCCGGGAGCTGGCGTGGCGCCGCCCGGGGGTAAAAACAGAAGGACGCAAGGATGTTTCCGGCTGGAATATGGCTGTTGAATATCCTCTCTGCCGGAGCCTTGCCTTGTGCTCCCTCTGTGATGAAAGGATCCGTTCCCACAATCCAGGCTTCGATTTGCGCCATCGGCAAAGAGACGCCTCAACGGGCCCTCGGCGCAAGGAGTGGGTCAAACAAACTTCAGGCGCGTTGCGAGGGCGCGTCAGATAGAGTTGTGCTCTCACACCCTTTGGCTGTGTTGCGGTGGATGCAGGAATGGGGAGAGCGGCCCTCGCCCGAGCGCGAGGAGAAACACCGGGGCGAGGAGGAACCATCGAGTGCGATGGGAATGATGCGAGTGCGAGGGGAAATTCGTTCTCTTCGCGCCTCTCATTTCTCGGGTTTCCGCCCGGCCTTGGCCGGGGGCTCCCCTCCTGGGGGCCTTGTATCCTCCGTTATCCAGCGCGTTTCCTCGAGACGTGCCAAACGCACATTCCGTTTGAGAGTGGCCGCGAGGGCAGCACGGTTGGGGCCCTCGCGCGAGCGCGAGGGGAAATCCGGTGTGTGAAGGCGGCGCAAGGAACCCCGCTTCTCTTCGCGCTTTTCATTCCCCGGATTTCCCCCCGGCCTTGGCCGGGGGCTCCCCT
>Ga0272446_1002954_pt1 | contig 22230 bp, 29 predicted proteins | sample YNPCB0061_FD_194587 | JGI IMG/M metagenome (GOLD analysis project Ga0272446, IMG submission 194587) | Hot spring microbial mat communities from Yellowstone National Park, WY, United States - YNP-CB-006-1 | ecosystem: Environmental > Aquatic > Thermal springs > Hot (42-90C) > Sediment | place... | reverse complement strand
AGTTTCGAACCGCGCTCGCCATCGCTCTAGAAATGGACGTAAATGAAATGATGGCGGCGCTGGGGTATGTGGTAACTGACGATGAGCGAAGTTCTGATGCTATGTTGGCTGCTGCGATTATTGACGGTCTCCCCTCAAAAGCCCGACAGTTGGCGATAGACTATCTTCGTCTATTGCAAAACCATTTTCCCTGAGCATGATGAGGGGGAGGGATGATCCTCCCCCTTTTATGCTTACCGTTGGCGGCGCTCCCGTGCGTGGCGGTAGGCCGCATCGAAAGCGTGTCAGATTGACCTCTTTTGACCTCTCGTTGACCTTAGAATAACTTCCCGATAAGACGGTTTATCTGCCCTTTATCGTGATTCTGTGTGGGTGTTTTAGGCTTATGATTCCAGACTCATTATTCAATCCTCCGGGTAAAGCTCACCTGCTTGACGGCGGTCAGCGGGAAACAGTTCTCATTGGCTGCGTCGGTGATGTACACGCAAAAGTAGTCCTCTCCGATTTTCGTAATCGTGCCCATACTGGATGGCTCCGCCTCCGTGCGGACGATGGCGAACAAGCTGGAGTCTCTCTGCATTTGTGCGTGTGCTCGCCACAGCAAGGCATTGAGGGTCTGCCCCGTCTCCGTCGACGGTAGGTTCTCGACGTGGGCAAACACGGCTGGCCTTGACACCGCAATCAGCAGGAAGAACGCGGCGATAAGGCTGAACAAAAGCGTACCCGGTAGCGATTTCATGGTTACTTCCTTGTGCTATATCCGACGGGATCGCGCCCGTCTTTGGTGAAGCTAACGGGTAACCGGATAATGACCCTCCGGCTCCCGACTAAGGTTCCCAACCAAAACATGAACATGGGCATGAGGCAAAACAAGCCGCATGACAGGGCCCACGGTGCGAAGTCCATCAGGCAATCTCCTCTTTCTGTGCCAACAATTTCACGCCCCTCCACCCGCGCACCCGCCGCGAGCCGCGCTGCTGGCGCTGGTATCCCATCTTTGTAAGATGTTCTCCAAGTGTTCGGGCCGCAACAGGCGCAACGCGCCCCTTGCACCATTCCACATAAGCCCGATAAATGTCATCACTCGATGTCCATGATTCCCAATCGGTTACGATGCAATTGGAGACAAACATCTCTGCCCCTGCGGGGCCGTCTTCTGGCGGCGGATAATTAGGCGCTGGTGCGTTGTCCCACGTTGGTTCGGTTCGCGGGGGAGGCAGTAGGTACACTTTTGGTGGTGAAGAGAGTAGGGGATAGGACATGTATGGACGTGCAGCCGTTTGGTTCGGTGCGTTCGGTTCGCCTTCAGCCGCCTCCGCGTCCCAGTCAATGGGCGCTCCGGTCAGGGGTTCGACGTGGTAGCGTTCGCCCTCTCGGACAACCTTCCACCTCCGCCCATTGGCCTCAAACTCTTTCGCGGCGATAACGTCTTCGACGAAGGCCTGCACCTGCCGCCGCGAAATTCCGAAATCCTTGAGAATTTTGTACAGTACGTCTACATGCAGGCGGCCCCGAATATCAAAGTTACCCGTCACGGCCCCTAGCAGCTTCTCGCGGTTGATAACGGGCTTCCACCCGTCCAGATCGACCCATCCGAGGTGACGGCCTTTGGCAATCCGTATCGCCATGTGGATGTCTTCTTCGTCCACATAGGGCGTTTGTATCTCGTAGCGGTAGGCGTCCTTCCCGTAGACCATCCGTCCGGGAATGGCGGGCAAGTTGGCCGCGTCGCCCGTCCCCAAAATCACACTGCTCTCTACGGTGTTCTGAGTCTTCCCGGCCAAGCGTATCCACATGGATACCTTAATCGTGCTGGGGATAACCGACACAACGGGGAGCTGTGTACACAAGATCAGGTGGACGCCGACGGCACGGCCTAAGTTCGCCAGTTGCGTCAACTTCTTTTGTACGAGTTCAGTTTGCTTGCGCCCCTGCATGAGCGCCGCGAGTTCTTCGACGACAATGACCACGCGGCTCATGCGCTCAGCGGGGAATCGTTCGTTGAACTCGCTCAATTTACGCGCCCGACCCTCCAAAATAGTCGTGCGCGTCTTCACCTCTTTAATCATCTCGTCCAACACTTGAATTGCTTCTTCCACATCGTAGACGATGGGCATGAGCAGGTGTGGGGCGGTGCGGTAGAAGGTCAGTTCCAGCCGCTTCGGGTCAATGAGAACAATGGATAGCTGGTCGGTTGTGCAAAACCGAATTAGGCTACATAGGAAGTGGTTGAGACTGTTACTCTTGCCGCCGCCCGACGCACCCGCCACAAGTAAGTGTGGGTAGTGTTCTAAGTCGAAGCTGTGGACAACCCGATGTTCCCCAATGCCCAAGACGATGCTGCCCTTCTCGCCCGCGTTGGCGGGGTAGTATTCCAACATCTGGCGGTGAGTCACATACTTCGGGATGGCGATAACCGTCTCGTTGCGGTGGACGACAATCCACACGCCCCGCGTTGAGGATTTCTTTACCGTCACTGGCCTGCCACAGGCGAACGACATTTCGTCGAGCGTCTCTGGAGAGATGAGGTCTTTTATCAAGACCTTGTGCGGAATCTTGTTGCGGTAGCCAAACATCGTCCGCACCCCTACTAGAATTTTGAGGTAGATGGCCTCTGGCGTGCAGATGATCCGTTCAAAGCGTACCTTTTCGGTCTTCTTGCGCTTCTTCTGGGCTTGGAGCGTGGTCTGGTCAACCTTCCAACGGAAAGCGTAGTACGCGCCGAGCCGCGTCCACTGCTCCACCAAGATCGCCGCGTATAGCTTGGCTTCCTTCTGTAGTTGTGCCTTGATGTTCCTGATGCTGGCGTTGGCCTGCATCTGGGCGATGGTCATGGCCTGACGACGTTCCAGTATTTCCCGTGCCGTGCCGCGCTTGATGCGGTGCAGGATGGGATAAATCAACATCTGGATAGGCGTTAGCGGCTGCGCAGTCGTCATTGACCGATGGTCCTCAAGTCCAGCAGGTACAACCTATCGGTGTGGAAGGCATTGCGCGGCGTCTCTTGGATGAGCCTGGGCGGGTACAGCGCGAACAAGGCTTGTGTTTCAAGCAGTTCATCAGCGCGGTTGAACGGTTGCTCCGACACGATGACCCATGCCCGGCGGTAGCGCTCCGCCAGTTGCCCGATACTCAGTGTTTGCCAGTGCGTGGCGGCCTTCACACTGTCTGAGACAGAAATCAACGTCCCTCTGGCTGGTCGTATGGCTGAGTCGTAGCCCTGCGCGTACCAACCGAAGATTACTTGTGTGGCTGGATCAGGGTGGTAGATCACGTCGCCGACCTGCCAATTCTCCCGGATGGGAGCAAGCCAGCCGTACACGTCCGTGCGTCCGGTGGCCCAATACGCAATGACGGCGGCTACCAACAGCGGCACGAACATCCGGCGGGCCACCATGCGGTTAAGGCTTGTTAGGTGGTGCAGGGGATATGCCCACACCATGAGCATTAGCCACGCCGACGGTTGGAAGGCACGCCACACATATATATTGGTGAGCGTGGCGGAGATCGCGGCGGCGGCCAACGGCACACCGACCATCGCGGCCAGCACGGTCAGGCCGCCCCGCGTTGCAAGCCACTTCCGCGAAATGAGAAACCCTGTCCCGGTCATTGCGACAGCGGTTCCAATGCCTGCGATACCAAGTAACGGCGAGAACTGGTTGAGCCACATGCTAAAGGTGTTGCCAAATAGGGTTTCCACGATCTGCCCTACATGAAACGGCGGTAGCCAGAACTCCTTCATGGCAACAGACTGCCTAATAAGGTTGGGCAACCAAGGGCTATACAGCCCGGCGGCAAAGGCCAACGTCACCAAGCCGCGTACCGGAGTCTTGGTGGCGAATATCCCCGCCAACCCGATGAGGGCGACGTACAACAGGGCGATATTGTGGGTGTACAGGGCGGCGAGGGCGGCGGGAAAGAACAGATACCAGTTGCCCCGCATCACGGCGTAGACCATGACCAATACACAGGTGGTAAGCAAAGCGTACATGCGGGCGTCCTGCCCGAAGAAGATCATGCTTGGCATAAATGCGGCCAACAATCCGGTGGTGAGGGCCGTGCCGCGCTCTAGGCGCAAGCGGAGCGCAATCCGCCAAAGAATCAGGACGTTGGCGACCCCGAAAATGAGGGGGAACAGCCTGAAGGTGACCTCGCTGAAGCCAAATAGCTGTAGGTTGAGTTGCTGAATCAAACTCCACAACGGCGGGTGGTTATCCCCCGCCATGACCTCAACCATGCTAGAACCAGAACCGCTTACCCACGCCTGCCATGCCTCGTCATACCACAAGTTGTTGCCCAGATTAGGTAAGCGGGCGGCAAGGGCGGCCCCCAGAATAATAAGCCAATGCGGGAGTCTGAGCAGGCGGGCAAGCAGGGTGTTCATCGTACCCCCCCGAAAGCCGCCACAAGATACATGAACAGGGCAAGGTACGGCACGATGGCACGGGGCAGTTTCGGATATACCCACAGCGCCACGACGACCATTAGCACGAGCGACGCGACGGCTAACACCGCCCCACTGCTTCTGAAGGCCATGTCGTAGTATTCGGTCAAAGCGGGGTACAGGCTGGTCAAGCTGATTCCTCCTGATAAATGGTTTGCAAGATCAACCGAGTGCGGATGACTGGTTGGACTTCAAAACGGTACATGTGGCCGCGCCCAATCTCGTCGCGTTCGGCGCGTATCCATCCCAGTTTGCGAAGGGCCCGGATCGCCCGCTTCACGCTTGCATGGGAGCAACTTGCACGCTCCGCGAGTTCCTCAAAGTTGAGGGTGCAGGGAGACTCCGTTACAAGGATGTTCAATACGGATTGGTAGGTAACGGGTAGGGTCATATGGCTAAGTACCTTATTTATTCTCACGCTGTTATTGTAGTATCTGACTTTGCAAAAAAAGGGGTCAGACTTTGACCCCTTTCTAGTGAAGAATGTCATATTTTTGGCGGGGGGCGTGCTATTGTGAGGGCATGAAGTCGCTCAAGTTGCTGGCCGCCCTCTCGCTTTTTGCCGTCCTGTTCGGGGCCTTCCCCGCCCGGGCACAAAGTTATGCCTACCGCCAAAAGGTGCAGGCCACGCGCAGCGCTTCTTTATTGGCCTACTGGCCGCTTGACGAGACTTCCGGCGGCACGGCCTTTGACCTGTCGGGGAACCTGCGCCACGCGGCCTACTGTGTTAGTCCGGCCGCGCCTGCTCTTGGTTCTGGAGTTTTCTGGGATCAGGGGGTTGCCCCACGCTTTGACGGCGGGGATTGCGTCAATGCATTCACCTCCTCACTTAGCTCTGTCTTCGATGGGAATGAAGGCACAATCTCGTTATGGTTCCGCCCCTTCGATGGGAGCGTCTGGACAGATACCGCCCTGCGCCGCTTTGCCACCTTTACCAGTGCGAGTCATGCTGTCATCGTGCAACGTGCGACGAATGCGGGTTCCACAATCGCCGGTATTCGCGTTGCCACGACCACGGCCAGCGTGACGAGCAACACGCCTAACGTAGCGTGGTATCACGTCGTGTTTACGTGGCGGCAGTCATTCGACCCAAGTATTGCGTTCTACCTCAACGGTTCCCGTGTCGGGAGTGTGCCGCAGATAGCCGCCTTCAGCGGGCCATTGACTGGCGCGGTATTGGGAGCTGGTACAACGGCGGGCGGTAACGGGTGGAATGGCTACCTTGCTCATGTCGCGGTGTGGAACGCTTCGCTTTCGGAGTCCGAGATAGCCAACCTCGCGCAGGTGAGCAACCCCACGCCCACGCCCTCCGCGACGGCCACCATCACCCCGACCCCGACGAATACGTCCACCCCCACCCCGACGGCAACCCCGACGCCCAACTACTTTGTTGACCTGACCTTGCCGAGTGGGCAACAGGCCGCTGTAGATTTTCGATTCGGTGCGGGCGAGTGGCTCTTAGTCGTCCTGAGCGTCTTGCAGGGTGGCCTCCTGCTGACGCTGGTCATTCTGTTTATGACGGGACGGCGCAAATGACAGATTTCCTATGGGTACTGGCCCTGCCAGTGATTGGAGTTGTTATCGGCCTCATCGGGTACATCGCTTCGTTGCTCTTGGAAGGGTGGCTAGATACATGAGTTTCGCCCTCGACCTGCAAGCCCTTACCGTCCTGATGTTGGGGGATGTCGTCCCGATCTTGACGGCGTTCCTTATCGCAGTGCTTCTCGTTGTCGCTGTTGTTGCAGCAATCGTCCGTTACCTTCAGTCGGAGTGAACTAAGATGCATACGCACCTGTACAAGTTGGTTAAGTTCCTCGTGGAGGGTCTCCGTTCGTGGAACCCGTACCGCATCCGCGTCGCAGCTTTCTTTGTTGCCCTCGTGACTGCCGTCGGCATGGCTACGCCCGCCCGTGCGCAATCCTTCAACATCACTATGACGGGGCTGATGGAGTCTGCAGCGTCCATCTTTAACGGTCTTTGGCCCGCGTTCGCCATCATCGCGGGGTTGAGCCTCGGCTTCGTGATTTTGAAGTTCGTGTTGAGTGCCATTCGTGGCGCTTTCAGTGGCGGCTAAGCTGGTTTGGCCGGGTGGCCCTCCGTGTGGGGGCCACTTGATGGAGGCATCATGAAGACCTTGCTCATCATTGGGATTGTGGTGGCTGTCAGCGCGTTCATGGTCGTCCCGGCCCAAGCCCAAACCTCCACACCGCAACCGCCTCCGGCCAACGTCGGGGGCGGCACGGTTAGCGGCTTCAACTTCACCCTGACCGGGTTAATCGAAACTGCCGCTAACCTGTTTAACAACCTGTGGCCTGCATTCTCCATTATTGCAGGTGTCTCTCTTGGTTTTTTGATATTGAAGTTTATCCTTTCTGCCGTTCGGGGCGTGTTCAGTGGCTGAACAGGGGGCGGCTACCGGAGAGCCGCCCATCTTGGGAGATTTTCATGCGCTATGGCATATTGGTCAGCCCGGTGAAGATTTGTGCTGCGGTGCTAGTGGTACTGGTCGGGCTAGTGCTTCTTGGAACGGAGCGTGTTTTTGCAACAACCGAAACGGCCGTGACGTTTGATCCGGGTGGGTATGGCGGATTTATTATCTTTAGCGGGAACATCGGCCCAACGCCGCTTGTAGACAATTTTCGGTCTACAGGAAACGCCTTATTAGGCCGCATTCCCACAGAAAACAGTTGTGGGGATGCTGGCTTTGCAAGGGCAGAGGTAGAGGTTGTCCTTCCCCGCACGGAAGTTATCCACGTTATGGCCAATCTGCGGATGGCTTGGACTAGCAGGTTCATCGGCCGTTACGGGTACGTCATTACTGTGCGGGATGATTCGCAAGGGGTGGAACGAGCGCGAATTGATAAACAGGGACAGATTATTACGGGCCTGTGGGGGACAGAAGACATTTACTTCGATCCCCCAGTTTATATCGACCATGTTAGGGTAGAGGTCGGGGCCTGCGGGGATATGAGCCTCCGCGCCGCGATTGACAATATCAAAATCTATACAGAGGGCGATCTGTTCCCGCCTACCGCGACACCTTCACCTACCCCAACGGCAACACCGCCCGGTGGGTGGGCTTACCCTGTTCAGTCGCCCTATCCGAATGGTTTCGGGGGCGGCGAAGAATTTTGGGACATGGAAACGCCCTTCACTGATATGCGGTCTATCGACCTGACAGATCCGGGCGTGATGGTGATGTATGACGACAATGCGATTGCCAATGTGATGGTTGCAACGGATGGAACAGTCGTTGGGGTAGACCCCATCAGCGAATGTCTCTATCCCCCGCCTCCACTTGATGTGATTCCCCCCTTTGGGTTTTGCCGCGTGCGTATCTCATTTCCGAATCCGTCTGGGGTTACTCGTCTGTTCTCACGGGGCTACTTAGTCTCTATCCAGATTGAGGGAGACAGAACACTCCGCTATGTGGTTGGTAGCCCTGAAGTGAAAGTGGGCGATACGGTTTCGATGGGGTGTATTATTGGGCAAACCCTCCCTGTGCAAGAACGTACTAGCTCACTGAATTATAGCGTGGTGACGTATTCGTATACGGCATTTCAGGTGGTTGATGCGGGTGGGTGGAGTGTGGATGTGAAAGACATGTTCACCATTGCCTCACCGCCCCGCAAATGTACACGCACCTCGCTTTCAACGGAATGTAAATTAGTCGGCAACCCGGCCTTTCATGATTCCAATCCGTTCACGACGGGGCGGCCAGACTTTGCCTATTGGGAGCAAGAATCCTACAACGGGAAATTTCCCGGTAAGTACGCCGGATGGGAAGGCGTTGTCCCGACAGGACGGGTATATCAACAACTCAATTTGGATCCGTCCGTCGAATATGGACTCTTGGTACGCTACACCCCCTATGCGACAAGCAAGACGCCGTTCAGTTTCAAAGTGTCGCTAGGAAACACCGTCCATACCATCACATGGCAGCCGGGCGATAGTGGGGTATTTGAATCGCCGCCCGCGTTGTATACCAGTGATGCGAGCTTCTATGAGTTGGCGGTATTTGACCTGCAAGGCGGGGCAGGGCTAGTGGAGTTCGTCTGCGTCTACGACCCCAACGAAGACAAGCCGCCCGTGCCCGGCGGGTGCATTGTGCGCGATCCGGACATGGACAACTTCTCACCGCCTGCGTGGACAGCACCCGGTGTGACTTTCCGCAGCGGTGTGGCCCTGCTCCGCGACGGCCAAAGCATTACACAAGACGTAACCCTCTCGCCCAAAGCGGGCGGCGCTGCTCAACCCTATAAGTTGAGTGTGACCTACCGACGGGCGGGAATTACAAGTATCACCGCGGCGGTAGGCGTCAACTGGTCATTGGGCGCTGCTGGGTCGGGGAGTTTCCCCGATAAGCAAGATTACGATTTCGCAACGTTCTCGGCTGACTTCACCATCTCGGCACGGGGCACGTTTAGCCTGATCTTGACGGCTGAAGGCACGGACGCCAACCAGACCGCCCAGATTGACCGCGTGTGCATCGTAACCGCCGACGGTTCCGACACGCCCGGCTACGTTGACCCGGTGATTGTCCCCGTCTGTAAGACCTGCACGTACCTCCCAACGGGTGATCTGTCCACGGACTTGGCCGAACTGGTCGGCTGGCTGGCGTGCTTTTTCATCCAGTTGTGGGAGTGTCAGGTCAAGGTGGTGTTGATGGGCATTTGGACGGCCATCGTCAACATCTTGACTTTTCTCAGCTACTTCCGTATGTGGCTTGGCCTGACGATTTCAGGCTACGGCGGGTGGGCCAACAGCACGGTGATAACTTTTGCCAATTACCTGAACGGACACTTCCACAATCTCATTGCCAGTGTGAACGGCATCACGGCGGTACAGGCCGGGTCGTCTGGCGGCGGGCTGTGGGACTTTCTGGGGTTGTTGGTTACGGCCATTGGGAATGTTATCAGTTCGGCCATGAATGGAATCAAGGACGTGATCCTGTCCATCATCAATGGCATCTTCGGCCTGATAACCGTCATTGTGGAACTGGTCGCCTCGTTGCTCGGCTTGCTCATCAGTGCCGTGACCAGCTTTGTTGCCAACTTCGCCGGGCTGATCATGTCGTCGCTCATTGGCCTCATCAACGGGGTCAACACTGCGCCAACGGCGGTCATGCCGGAGTGGTTCCCCAACTGTGCCGACCCTAACGACGGGTTCGCCACCATCTGTCAGGGCCTCGTGCTGTTTGAGGATTCCATCAGCACTGGCCCCGCCCAATACTTCGCCCCGATCCTGATGGGCCTCGCCTCAATGAGCCTGCTCATGTGGGGTGCGGAGAAGCTGCTCGGGGTGATTAAGGGGGGCGGAGATGATTAAGGCGTACGGCGGGTTGGTGGTCGCGCTGTTGGTGGGGGCGCTGCTACTGGCTCCGAGCGTGGCGCAGGGGCAAGGCTCCCCGACGCCCTCCCGCACCCCGACCCTAAGTAACGATGACCGTATCCGGCTATCTACGATTGCCCCGCCCAAGTCGTGCGGGATGATGTTCATGCCGTGCGGCCCGTTGCCGTTTAATGTACCGAAATTCCCGACCGTGCCGTTGCCCTCGCCAACTGAAGTGTTCATCCTGAGTAATCCGGCGACGGAGACTCCGCACCCGTCGCTCACGCCACAGGCCACGAACACCCCGACTACGACGGCCACCAGCACCCAGATTATCAACACGGGGCCGATGTCCACCTTTGCGAGTTCCGTTTCACAGCTCGGTGCAACGCTCTCGTTTCAGTCCACTCAAAGCCTTGACGTGAACGGGACACAAGTCAGCGTGCCCCAGATTATGGAGGCGTTCGGGCAAAACATTGGCGCTCCGCTGTCTTTTGTTCGTGCTATCCAGTATTCGACCAGCGGGCTAGGCATCATTGGGAGCCTTATCAACCTACTGTTCATCGGCATGGTGTTCGTGATCTTCGTTAGGATCATGACGCTTACGCTTCCCGTGATTATCTCGCTGTTCCGTCTGGTCATGCAGGTCATTCAGACCTTGAAGCCGTTCTAGGTTCTAGGAGTCGCTATGCGTGCCGTCCTGATCTTGTTGCTGGTACTGGGTGGGCCGGGCGTGCTGGTGGCGCAGGCGCAAACCCCGACATCGACGCCTTCGCCCACCCCGATCCCCATTCCCCTGCCCACGTCTACGCCGTCGTTCACGATTGGCATTACGCGGATTATCCTCCCGACGATGGCCGCCCCGCCGCCCGGCGCAGGGCTGTTCAAGACGCCTATCCCGTTGGACTGGGACGCTATCAATAACAACCCGTTGTCGAAGATTCAGATCGACCCGGTGGAGATTGTGGCAGAGACAAACGCCATGTCCGGCATGTTGTTTCGCATCATGGGCGGGGCGGGATACTTGCTGCACTTCATCACGGCCCTTATGTTGGCGTTTGGGATTTTCTTCTACGTGACGCGCATCTTCAAGCGTGGGCAAGCCATCTTCATGGCCGTCCGTAACGATGTATCCTTCCGGCTAGAACACGGCATCGGCATGGGCATGGGGATGCCCGATCCCTTCGGAGGGGGAAATCGGGGGTTTGATAGGGGCGTGCGCGACGCCATCTCCGATTACAACACCCGTGAGCTGGCTCGCGAGAAATACAAGAACGATATTGCTGAGGCGAATAAGGTAGGTGACCTCCGATGAAGGCAAGAATCTCTTACGCGCCGCCCGGCTACGACCCGACGGAAGACAACCTCCCCACCGAACGGCCCCGACTATCTGCGGGTTGCTTGGTGGCGGGTGGGATTGTCTTGGTGGTATTCCTTGCGGCGCAGGCCAGCGCGATTGCTGCTACCCCTCCGCTTGTCCTGCCTACAATGGCCGTGTTGCCGTCCGTGACCATCACCCCGACCAACACGGATACGCCGACGGGGACGCCTACTCTCACCGTCACGCCAACCCAGACTGAGACTCCTACCGCTACGGTCACGGCGACCAATTGCTGGACCCAACATTGTATGTACGCAACGCCCGAATTTCTCGCCTCTTTAGTGGAAGGGGCCTATGCCAGCGCAACGGTGATGGCACTCGGCGCGACGGCCACCACGTTGGCCCTAACGCCGACGCGGACTCCTGTCCCGCCCACGCGGACGCCCCGCCCGACCCGCACCCCGCGCACGCGCACGGGGGGAACAAGTGGACGGGGTAGCGGCGGTCAGGTTGCTCCGCCCGTCGATCTGGGGGGAGCTGGTGGCCCGGTCGCGCCGGAGCCGCCCGTCCCAACGCCCGTGCCGCCCGTCGTCAACCCTGACTTCAAGGCGGACTGCTCCAAGCCGCCGCAGTGGACGCTAGACGGCAACCTCACGCCTGTGCATTGGTACTGGCCTACCCACTTGTGTGGCCCATATCCGTATGGTGCGCCGCCTACCCCCACCGAGTGGTATCCCGTCCTGACCGCCCGCGCTCCTGTGTCTGGCCCAACGGCAACGGCCACCTTTGAGGGCCGCGCTCCGTCGTCTGAAATGTGCCTGTACGCGATTTGTACAGGTCAAGGCCTGCTGCCCGGCTGCGTGCCGCCGCCGCCCGTCACCACTGACCAGCTTTGCCGCGTCCTGACGCCAACGGCTCCGCCTGCTGACGTTTGCCGCGTCGCCATCTGCACGGGGCAGGCGCTCCCGCCCGGCTGTCCGCCGCCGCCGGGCCCACTCCCGCCCGATTTCTGTTCTGTCCTGACCCCACAACCCGGAGGCTGATGCCTATGTTTCGTCGTGTCTTTTTGTACTTCTGGCCGCGCCGGACTCTCCGGCAACGGCTGCCCTTGCCACCCATTCGGTACACGTCAAACAATAGTCCGTGGGGCGACCCGCCCCATGAACTACGGAATACCATTGAACTTCTGAAGGGTTACGGGGTGGCCCGCACTGACCACGATGCGTACAGGTTGCTCCAGCGCCATCCGGGGATGACGGCGCGGCAGATTGCCCTCCTCATGCGACGACCTCGACGCTTCTGGCCGCGCCTGAAACGGGCGTGGGAAAGGTTTAGGCTAATCTGGTAAATCACAATTTCAGTGCCCTCATGGTGGGGGGAATCAAAAGCGCCGGAGACTCTCTCCGGCGCGGGGTTTCTTCGGGTTGTGGGGTAATGCTCGGCACGATGGAAGTTTTGCAGACCTCTGCCTTGCCACTTGGCTACGACGCCTTGCATCGGCTTCTTCGTCTGTATACAGGATTTTACCCCATCCCTCAGTTCTGTCAATCCTCTGCTGGTTCCAGCCTGTCCAATTTCACTTCTTCGACGGGGATCGGTTCTTTGTACCAATCTTCATCCGTCGGGTAGAAGTTCATGATCCCGATGTGGGCCTCGCCCTCACACGGGGCGAGTACCACAACAGGCAGGCCGGGATGCGCTTCAGCGAGTCGCATCATCCACTCAAACAGTACCGCGGGGTCACGTTTCATCCAGATTCCTCATCGGGCTAAATTGCTCATGAATCTTGGCGATCCGTTCCTCATCGGCAACGGCGTAGAAGCCAATGGTGATGTCGATGTGGGTATGGCCAAGAATCTCTTTCAAGTCCCATAGGTTGCCGCCTGCCCGCCGGAACTGCCGAGCGAAGCCATGCCGGAAAGCGTGCGGGTTAGCGCGGGTGTCGTCCTCTAGCCCGGCCTTCTTCTTCAAGCGGCGTATCATCCAATACACACCCGACATCGTTAGCGGCTTGCCGGGCGTATTGCCTAGACTACAAAATAGGTTTGAACCTCCCTTCGGACGGATGCTTAGCCATTGCTGGATCAGGTCGGCAGTGATTGGGGTGAATGGCACATAACGGGCCTTATCAAACTTGCCAATGACCATCGCCCGCCGACGGCGCATATCGACATCGGCCAAGCGTAGCCCTAGCACCTCGCTCAGTCGTGCGCCTGTATCCCACAGCATAGCGAGGAAGGCCCTGTTACGGATACCCTCTTGCGACTTGCCCGCCGCTACAAACATCTTCTTCACCACGTCGGGATCAACGGCGTTGTCTCGCCGGATGGGTGGCATCGGGCTTTTCAAGCGTAGGCCCGGATTCTTTGCAGGGATCAGGCCGCACTCCGATTCCTCATACACCCACTTGAAAAATGACCGCAAGGCTTGGACGTGTCCGCGCACCGTCCACAAACTCCGCTGGCCGGGAACGGCTGGATGGCGGCTCCGGCCACTTGCGAATAACTCCGCTTGCTCCCGTAGCGAGATGATGTAGGCACGCAAATCGCCAAGCGTCAACGTGTTGACCGGATAATTGCCGTAGCGCTCCAACAACGGGCGCAACCGGACTTCATACCATTTGAGGGTAACGGGTTTTACCCCGCGATTGAGCCGATCTGTAATGAAAAGTTCGTAGGCGGCTGCAACGGTGAGCATGGTACTAGCCCTGCTCTGACTTGAAGCGGCGAACACCCGGCCCACCAAGCTGAAGGCCTTGTTCAATCCACGTCTCAACCATCTTGACGTCCGGCGGGACAAACCGGGCGAAGGCCGCTGCCACATCCCCATCATCTGGGCGGCGCTTGTCGTGACGTTCAATGACTAGCAACAGGTATTCCGGCTTCTCCAGTACGGAAACGTCTAGCGTCTCCGTGACGAACCGCCGCCACTCCTTCACGTATGACCCTATCTCGTAGAACAGGATCGGCATGATCAGGCCTCCAGTGATAGTTGGGTGGCGCGGCGTTTGGCCCGCCGGATGTCTTGCTCCGCCTTTAGGTGGCAACGCTGACACAGCGCGGCGAGGTTCTCGCGGCGGTTGTCCATCTTGTCGTCGGGGTCGCCCGGCCGCCCGTCGGCGTGGGCCTCGCCCTTGTGGTGGACGGTAAGAATCACAATGCCGCCGGAAATTGGGTGCGGCTGGCCCTGCGCGGCTCCGCACCACTCGCACCGCCACCCGGCCTCGCGCCGCACCGATAGCGAGATTTCCTCCCAGTTCTTGGGATACTTACTGCGTATCATCGGCATGGGACCACCTTCCACCCGGTAGAAAAAGGCGGCAGCGTCTTTTGGAAGAGTCGCGGGTTCCGCAAAGTGTCACCGTATTGATCGACGCCAAGTTCGATGGAGGCGGGAGGGTACCCCGCCTGCCGCACGTACTGATAAGCCTGCCGCAGAGAAGCACAGCGGGCATAGGGAGATTTCCACATCTCCCAATCGGTGTATTCATATACCTCGTAATAGCCGTCGCGCTCCATAATCGCTATGAGAAGCAGGCCGGGACACCAAGGTTCGATCCACTTGCGTTCTAGCGCATCCCATTCGCACCCTTCTTTGATCAGCGCTGCGTACAGCCCTTCCTTGTTCACGTTTTTATAAATTCCGTCCAGCCCGAGTTCTTCGCGGATTGTGGAATCGAGCAATCGATTCCCAATCTCAATGGCATCATTCAGTTTTTGGTCATTGCGACGCATACTTCACCATCCTGACTTTCCGATTTTCTTGCTACGCGCTGCTAGCTGGTCGTTAGTGAGCGTTGGGACAGCGGTTGTGGCTGTCGTGGTGGCGCCCCCGCCGACAACTGTCACTTTTGCGAGTTCCTGCCGGATCACTCCCTGAAGGTCGCTGAACATCCGGCTGACGGTTTGCTCCAACCGAATGACTGGATCAGACTGGCTACGGCCCTTGTAGGCCCGCAATGCGGCCCTGATTGTCTCGGTGCGAGTTCCCTTCGCCATTGTGTTGAACCACTCAATCAGATCGTCGTCCTCCCCGGGGCGCAGGTGAAACGACTTCAAGATTCGAGTTTCGGTACGTTTCTTGTTCATGGGTATCTCCGTAGGGACGTGGAATACATTCGGAATACACCTGCGGAATACATTTGTATTCCACGCCCCTAATTGGTTACTGGCCGTCCGTGGCGGCGAACATGGCGTAGTTGCAGTAGCCCTGCGCGTTAGCGGTCTGGGCGGCCTGCACAACTTGGGCTTGTGGATAAGCTGAGCGGATCGCCTTCTCTACCAGTGCGGCCCCGCCACCGCTGAGCCAGATCACGTCAAGGCGACCCGCCTCTTTCCACAGGTCGGCGGCCTTCATCACGACGCCATCGGCCATCTGGCTGACGTACTCATCTACGGTTTTCGTGAAATCGACGGGCTTCCCGGCAATGTTGAGTTTCTTGCTCCGTAGAACCTTCTCGATGTCGTGGAGGGGGAATTTCTGCTTGTAAGTATCCTCCAGATTTACCGCGATCTTTTCCTGAACTGTGTACACCCCTGCTTCGATGCTCCCGCTGTACTGCGAGATGTACTCGCCATCATCGTCAACGGCGAAATCGACGCTGTACGTGCCCGTGTCGATGACGCCCGTCAGCATGTAGGTGTAGGACGGGTCTAGCTGGCCATTGGGGAGAATCTGCTTAGAGTAGATCGTCCCGTAGGGTTGCGGCATGACCATGACCTCTACCACGTTTGCAATGAAGTGAGTCTGATCGGTGTGGATAACGTGCTTGCCGAGCAGGGCGGCCTTCAACTGGCCCGCGTCGGGCATGTGGTCAACGGGGAGGCCCGTCGCCAGCCGCACATGCACCACGTCCGCGCCGTTGCGGAGTCCGGGCAGCACCTTGCCAAGCGCGGCCTTCATCATGCGTACACGGAAGGCATTGCCTACGTCATTGCTGGCGCGGGCACGGAGTTTCAGAATTTCATCGGGCCGGAGTTGGCGCAGGGCCAGATCGCCCACGAACCAGTTCCCGTCCTCATCGGTGAGCTGGTCGCCAGGGTGCTTCTCGGTGATCTTCTCGCCCTGAAATTTGAACTCACGCGCCACGCCGCACACGGACGGGAACAGTACCGACTTGCCCGTGTGGGTAACGGCCTTCGTGACGCCAAAGCCAATGTCAATCCCGACAGTGACCGCACAGATGAGATCGGCCAACGGGCTAGGCTTAGCGTCACCGGCGGGAGTTTGGGCGGAAACGACAGGTTGTTGATTCTTGTTGCGGCTGTTCGCCATTTTAGGTATCCTCTTATTGATAGTTTGTGGTGGGCGGGTGAGGGTCTTCTGGGCCTTCCCCGCCCGTTCTCTTTACTTGCCTAGCGTGATTGAATACTTGCGGAGGGCGATAGCATCGAACTCCGTGAGGGGGACGATTACGCCGCGTGTGACCCACCCCTCGTTGGGCACATCGACAGACGGGTACGCCTTGAGCCAGTGGTTTAGGTGATTCCGCATGGCCGTCAGGCGCATCACGTATACAACGGCGAGCACGGGCAGGAAGTAGACCAAAATCTCAGCCTGCGATGTGAAGGCCCACCCTAGCCGCTTCTCGGTGCTTTGCGTCTCTACAAACGCACGGCCCGTGTTGTGGTAGTCGGTCTTGTACTCCACGTAGACCGGGCCGTTGCTCCCAGTCATGAGGCGGTCAATTCCGCGTAGTTGCAGTTCCTCACCGACTGGCTCCACCACGTAGCCCAATTCAGCAAAGAAACCGTCTAGGAAGGTTTCCCCAGCTTGCCCGTCGGCAAGCTGGGCCGCGAAGTTGTAGGTGGTCATGCCTACCTCCACATGATGTAGATGTCGCCGAGTGTCTTAAAGGCCTCTGCGAAGCGGTTTAGGTCAGTGCCCAAGTAAATGGCCACGCTAGGGAAGGTGGCGGTGCTGGACTCCCCGTTCGGGCTGAGAAAGCGCAACCGTCCTGCGATGAAGCAGCGTGGGTAAGCCGCGAGGCGGCGGAACCACGCTGTATCGGTACGCGCCGCGACCAACGTGATTGCCTCGCCAATGTTGCCCGCCTCGTACTCGTCGGCTAGCCTCGCAATGAAGCGGTCTACAAGTGAGAAGGGCGGGTTCATGTACAGGGTGCTGGCAGTCCAGTTCTGATTGAGGCCGTCATCGTGTTTGTCGAACCAACGGTTGGCAGGGACGTTGGGGCGCGGGCTGTTGCAGGGGTCTAGGTCGATCGCTCCGCCGAGCGCTTGCAGCACCGCCGCGATGATGTGCTTGGGCGTGTACCACTCGTCAGAGTCACTGGTAAGCAGCGGATCAACCGGCTGTTCTGCCGCTGGCGCGTATTGCGGCAGGTAGACGTAAATCTCGTTGTTTCGGCGCACCGGAATTAAAGCAGTGACGGGGTAGCCGCCCATGACCTCCCGATACAGCTCGGGAAGGGCGTGGATGTTGATCCGCGTCTTGCCGTCCCAGATGCCTGCCACGTGAAGACGCGAGAGAATCTCATCCCCCATCTGCTTATCGGTGAGGGGCGCACCGACCAAGATCGGCGTCTGAGTAGGCTGCGGCTTGCGCCCGAAGCGCGAAATGAAGTCTTCCATCTTCATGATGGTGTAGGGCCGCCGCTTGCGGCTGATGTGGTCGATAAGCACGTCGCCGTAGCTGACTGGGCAGAAGAAGCCCATCACGTCTTGCGCCCACCGTGTAGCAGCATCGGCCTGATCGAACGACATGATGCACACATAGGCATGAAGCGGGTCGGTGGCCGCCTCGCGGTGTTCGCACCACAGGTAGGCACGATTTGGCTTTAGGTCGATGGGCGCGGCGGGGGGCTGCTCGTCCTCGTCGATTTCGTCGTCGTCGTCGTCAAACCCGCCCGGATACTCGGCGTCGTTGTCGTCGTAGTCGTCCTCATCGTCAAAGCCATCGTTATCGTCCTCAAAGGACTCGTATTCTTCGCGGGTGATGCCACGCTCGCCATCGTCGCCCGGCACGTCCGCAATGTCGGACATGTCCGGCGGGGTGGGCGGGGTGAAGCGGTTTGGTCTGCTGCTCGGTGAAGGCAACATCTTAACGAGATCGTCAAAGCCCTTGTGGAAGGGCTTCAACTGGTAGCCATCGCGCAGCATCGCCATGCCGATGGCCGCGTCGCACCAGTCGATGACCAAACGATCCGCGTACCGAATGACTTCCCCCCGGTCAGTGAACGCCCGATCATAGATAACATGCGTCGTCTTATTGAACAGGTAGTAACCATCGGCTAGACGCTGCGGCTTGTGGGCGGCAACGATGGCCTTCGCGTCTTTGTGGCCGATGCTCTCGCCGTTCGCCGCCCGGCTCAGCGCTTCCTCAACCGCTTCGTTTGGGGTTGAGGGTGCGGCGAGCAGGTAGAGGGCGGACGGTGCAAATTCCGCAATTTGCGGAATTTGACCTGCGAAGCGGCCAGCAACATTGACGAAGCGATTGGCTGTGTCTTGTGACCAACCAAATTCCGCCTCCAACCAAGTTTTGTAGTTACCATGCCCAAGCCGTTCTTTCACCTCGATCAGCTTCTGGCCGATCTCGATGATCGTCTCGGCGGTTTTCTTCACAAGCGATTTGATCTCGCCCGTTTTCTGCTGCACCACAATGCGGGTTTCCGCGTCCAGTGCTTGGTAATCGAAGGTTTGGGTTTGTAGGTCACTCACTGCGGTTAGCCTCCATTTGAGTAGTAGGTGTCACGATTGATGTACTTAGCGAACAACGATGGCTGCTCCCCGCCGTCCCTTTGGTTTGAATTCGTAAACTCGGGGTTAGGATTTGGTGTGATCGGGGTGATCGGGGGGTGATCGGGGGGGTGATCGCCCCGAATCCCTAGTGCTGATCGGCAGTGATCGGGGTGATCGGGTCGAATCGCACTTTTTTTTGTAGAGAGTGATCGATCGCTCGATCCCTGATCAAGCAAATTAGCGCGATCACCCCGATCACTCACCCCTGTTTGCCCCGTAGTGGTCGGTAGTGATCGGCCTTTTTCCGGTGATCGATCACCCCCGATCAGATCGATCACCCCTAGAGACTGATCCCCCTTTTCCTTCGCATATCTTTCAAAGATTTCTCTTCCAGACTCGGTGATACGGTAAACGTTCTGGCGGTCTGCCTTTTCGCGGACAATAAAACCGAGCCGTGCCAGGCGATCTGTAATCCGAGGTAGAGAGGACTTATTGATCTCCGTCGCCTCTGCAATTTCGGACTTGGTGGCACCGTCTGTGTTGTCATCGAGGGAGAGGAACTCCAGCACCTTCATTTGGTGCGGGGTCGGTTTGTCTGTGGGGCCTTGCACCACGAGGGGCGCTTCGACCAGCACCATGCTGTCGCCTACCGTCGTACTTACTGGTAAAAGCTTCATCAATCTGGTCGGAAAGGGAAGTGCGTCTTTCGTCTTGCTGGATTCGATGCGGATCACGTCGTCCTCTGGGCTAACTCGGATGATAGTGTCGCACGCGCCGCGCAGGACGGAGCTACCGCGCTCCCTTTGTGTGGTAGACCATCCGCTGTGATGGATGACCAATACGAGACCGTTGATCGCGTGCTGGATGGCTTGGCAGGCCCGCACGAACCGCCGTATCTCCTTATCGTCCGAGTCGCTGCCCTCGATGCAGTGGGACAGCGTGTCGAGGATGACAACTTTGGGCTGAATCGGCTGGATGCGGTTGATGAAGTGCACTACGTCTGCATCGTCCCACGTCCAGACGGCCCCCAAGTGGAAGAATAGTTTTCCATAGGGGGCATTGTAGTGCTGACGCCACGCAGCGGCTCGTTGCATCATGCCACCTTCGCCTTCGGCAGCGACGTACAAAACGGTGTGAATACGCGCAATGCGTTGGGCGTAGTCGATGGCAAGGAAGGACTTCCCCGCGCCCGACGGCCCAAAAATTGTGCATAGGCCGGTGGTAGGCAGTTCACCCTTTATGTACCACTCCACTTTCGGCAGGCGCCCAAGCTCCGATTCGTGCAAAATAGGGCGTTCTGGTTTGAAGGTGTCAAGGCTTTGGGCGAGCGGCAGCGCTTCAGCCTTAAGGGTCGGCAGGGCTACAAGTTTCGCCATGACGTTCTCTTTGGCCAACATGCAGAAGTCGGCCAGATCGCCACCATCGGTGAGGTTCAGGTCAACCGGGCGGGCATTGAAGCCCGCGTCGGTGAGCTGCTTGGCGAGGGCATGGGCAGCGGCCCGGCCTTTCGCGTCGCAATCTAGGGCAATGAGGATGTCGCCTTCATTCCATTTCGTGATCAGGGTATCCAGCAAGGGTTCAGGGATGGTTCCCTTTTCCCCCGCTGTGACGCATAGGGCGGGGACGCCGTAAGCGTGGGCCGTCACCACACTGATCTCACCATTGCACAGGATAACCGGGGCTTCCATGCGGCGGGCTTCTTTGACCGCCTTGCCAATGCCGTACCAGCACGGGCGGTAGCCTACTTCGGATTTGTAGTGGGGTTTGTTGCCGTCAAGGAAACGCCACCGCTTGCCCGTCTGGGTGTTGAAGGCCAGCGCCGGGCGGCCCTCCCGCGTGACTTCGCTCCACCCCGCCGCGACGAGGGTATCGGTATCGATCCCGTGTGCGCGGGCGTATTCTTCAATGCCTGAATAGGCCCGCTTGGTGCTGGCCACCTCTTGCCGCTTGGCGGCCACCGGGACGCCGAGCAGCTTGGCGAGTTCGTACAGGCTGCCGCCCTGCTCCGTTACGTGATCCTTCCACGCTCCGTGTTCCCCGTCCGGGTCAATTTTCAGGCTGAAGGCGTGGCTATCCGATCCGGGCCGCAGGGGGCTGTTACAGCGCCACCCGGCAGCCTCCTGCTTCAGACCGTGCGATTGGAGGGCGCGTAGGACGCGCTCCCCTGTGCTGTCTGCTGCGACGGCGGGACTCATTGCTGGCCATCCAATCGGGCAATGCCACGTTGGAGGTAGGTGGCCGCCATGTTGAGGGCTGACCATAGCTCCGAGTACACGGGTTCGGCGTCGCGGCGGTTGAGTAATGAGGCATGGAGCCGCTTTAGGCGGGCCAGCTTGACCAAACGTGGGTCTGGGGCGGGGCGCGGGTGGGCCAAGCGTTCCCGCCGCCGGATGACGGCGGGAGCGACGGCGCTGTAAATGCGGTGTCTGGGGCGGTCTAGTGTAGGTAGCATTAGTTCTTCCCTTCTGGAGCAAAGTAACGCGGGGAGCGATCCCGTTCATCTAGGGCTTCTAGGGCGAGGTCGGTGAGGTATTCGCCGCAGACATACCACGACATTTGAATGAATCTGCAGGCCTCATCGAAATTGCCAGCATCTTCTGCCCGGCGGATGCAACGTGCGTAGTGCCATGCGTCCGACCACATGTTTTTGAGAGCATTAGTAGGGAGTTTCAGCGCGACCAGTTCGGCGCGGTTCGTGGGAAGTGTGGTATACTTGTTCATGTTGAAGTTGATCCTTTCGGCGTTGCTGCGCCACCTTCCGCCCCCCTGATTGCCGTCTGGGGGGCGGCTTCGTTTTCTACGCTTGAATTTCTTTTCCGTCTGGCCCCGTTAGCTTGACCGTGCAGCCAAGCGCTTCTAAATCCGCCTTCAGCGCTCTGGTATCTCCTTCGTGTAACTCAGACTTGGGCTGCGTAGCTGCCGCCCGGCGGCGACACAAGGGCCAGTCGCCCAACTACCCTTATGCCGCCGCCGGGAGACAGGCCTTCGCCTGTCGTTACTCTCCTCTCATTCCCTGCTTTTTGTAGAGAAAGTGTTCAAAAAAATAGCAATGGCGGTGCGGTAGACATCACTTTCTGTTAGCCTCTCGTGTTTGCTATATTCGCGGGCTAGTTGCTTGGCCTTCTCTCTTTGTGCTCTGGGCAGGCGTATCATGACTTGATCCAGCCGCTCGCGCTTAACCAATTGCTTCAAGGACTTGATTGGCTCGCTCATGTCTTACCTCTACATATTGTAGAGAGACTATAGCATATGTAGAGAACCTTGTCAACTCATTGAAGTTTACAAAATGTAGTTTTTGGTTATGATTCAGCGTAGAGATTGAGAGGTGCGCTATGGAAGTCAAAGACTTTTTGCGAGCGCGTCGCGCACAGCTAGGAATGACGCAGGAGAAACTTGCAACCCGCCTAGAGGAACTTGGTCAAGAGACAAGCTATGCG
>Ga0272446_1002953_pt1 | contig 22238 bp, 18 predicted proteins | sample YNPCB0061_FD_194587 | JGI IMG/M metagenome (GOLD analysis project Ga0272446, IMG submission 194587) | Hot spring microbial mat communities from Yellowstone National Park, WY, United States - YNP-CB-006-1 | ecosystem: Environmental > Aquatic > Thermal springs > Hot (42-90C) > Sediment | place... | reverse complement strand
ACATTAGGGAAATTAATGAAAACCTGAGGTATCCGCCCGCGTCCTCGCCATACCGAGTCATCATTATCGATGAAGTCCACATGATCTCGGTCAACGCCTTTAACGCATTGCTGAAAACGCTGGAAGAGCCGCCGGCCCATGCAAAATTCATATTTGCCACCACCGAGTCCCATAAGGTGCCCGCCACCATCAACTCGAGGTGCCAGAGGTTCAATTTCCGGACAATCTCGCTGAGAGAAATTATCTCCGGCATGGCCGCAATTCTCGAAAAAGAAGGAATCAAAGCATCTGAAGAAGCGCTGGCGTTGATAGCCAGGGAAGCGCAAGGGTCTTTTCGCGACGCCCTGAGCCTATTGGATCAAGTGGCGGCGTTCGGCTCAACCCGCATCACCGAGGAAGACGTACTTGCAGCGCTGGGAATTTCCGGTCGAGCGAGTTTCTCCCAATTGGCCAGGGCGATCATCGAGAGGCGAGCTGACGAAGCTCTCCTCATACTTCATAGGCTTTTCCAGGATGGTTCAGACCCAGAGCAGTTCCTGTTGGACTTCATTCATTACATGCGAAACATGCTTATGGTGAAGACCCTTCCACAGAGCTCCCAAACAGAGGGCATTTTGGATGCGCCGCAATCTGAGCTCTCCGAACTCGAGGAGTTGGCTTCTTTGACCTCTGCTGAGCAACTGCAACTCTTTTTTTCGTTGTTGCTCAAGAGCGAGGGTGAAATTCGGCGTTCTCTGGATCCTTGGATTTTCCTTGAAATGACTGTGCTGCGGGCGATACACGCGCCGGATGTGGTCGATTTGAAGGAGCTGCTCCAGAGGATCGACGGGCAAATGGGTCGTGCGAGCACGAGGCCTCCTCAGAATTATGTCGAGCGCAGGCCTGTTCCCCAGCGGTCCCAACCTTCGGTCCCAGTGACATCTTACGAAATTGAGGCGACGCACAAAGGACCGCAGGAACACACTGAGACAGACGCACAAGGCGGTTTCACGATCACCGGCATCATGCCCGTTGCGTCAGGGCCGCCGGACGAGGTGTGGCTGGAACTGCGAAATCGACTTGCGGCAAATGGTTGCGACCGCTTCATCGTGTCCCTCATGGAGCATGGCAGCCTCATATCTTATGGTCCTAAAAAGGTAGAAATTGGTTTTCACAAGGCTTTTTACAGCAAGGAATTTGAAAGCCGTCTGCAAAACAAGGCCGAGGTGAAAGAAATATTCAATGAATTTTTTGGCGGCGCACAAATCAAAGTGCTCAATCTTACTTCCGAGACCACCCTGGCAAGTCCGCAGCCTTATGACGTCCCCTCGGACGGTCAGTCCGATCTGGATCGCGCCCTCAAATCAGAAGCGCTCGAAAATCCGATCACCAAGGCGGTGCTCGCAGAATTTGACGACGCAGCCATTGAAGACATCAGAATTATAGCTCCCAAAGGCTGATTTCTGGCCTTCTGCTTGACAGGCCGCCATGAACGCCTTAACTTAGAGTGGTTTTTCAGGGCATCTGAAGACACACAGCGTATAGAGGAGAAAAAGATGGCGGGATGTACAAGTTGTTCAGGTTGCAATCCCTATTCTGCAGCCACGAAGAAGCCCGAACTGGAGAAATTGGAAAAGGGAGAGCGCTCTCCCAACCCTCGATATCCACTCGTCTTTGTGGGCAGGCAGGCCATCTATACGGAAAACGGCATCCAAATGATCGTCACGGTGTTGGAAGATCAATGCGATGATCAGTGCGATTGTTTCGTCCTGAAACCGGCGCTCATATTAAAAGATCCCAAAGAAGAATACGCAGTAGGCAAATCTTTTGAGGTGAGTCAAGCGGCTGGAGCGAGTCTTTGGAAGCTGCAGGGCTTGATTTAGGGCGTCGAGGCGCCGCATTCGAAGGAGCGCACACTCCGCGGAATACAAATTGTCATAATGAAGCGCTTTACTATCCAACAATTGCAAGACCATGAGCGCAACGGCGGGCGGCCGGTGCTGATCGCGGTGGGGGGCAAGGTTTACGACGTGTCTTCCAGTCAGCGGTGGACAGCCGGCGTTCACATGAAGCGACATCACGCATGGGCAGACCTCACCAATGACATCAAAGCCGCCCCTCATGGAATGGATGTACTTGACCGCTTTCCGCTGATCGGAACCGTCGAAGAACTTCCTCAAAAACAGTTCACAGGGTTTCGTAGCCGCGTCGAGCTTTGGCTCGAGGGGCATCCTTTTTTCCGACGACATCCGCATCCAGCGATCGTTCATTTTCCGCTTGGTCTGCTGCTTACCGCGCCGCTGCTGGCCGCCTTGGCATACTTTTTCAATTCCGCGGCCACCGAGTGGGCATCCTTCTGCTGCCTGGTTCTTGGCGTCGCTACGGTCCCAATGGCTATTGCGACAGGATACGTCACATGGTGGCTGAATTATGAGTTCGCCCCTTCCGCGCTTATTCTCAGAAAAAGGTTCCTTGGCTGGATCGCTTTGTTCCTCGGCGTCGCTCTCATATTGATTCGAGCGTCCTTAATGTGGGACCCCTTTTCGCATACTTTTGGCCAGCGGCTGGGGTATTTCTTCGGCTTGGCGCTGCTGTCCCTCATTACCGCGTACATCGGATACCTAGGTGGAAAGCTCACCTTTCCGTATGACTAGCAGCGTTTTTCGGGACGAGAGACGTCTTGGCGCGTGGGCGACAAACAGGGGATGAAGTATTGACGTCAGGCGATATGAACGTTGTACAACAGAGTCGGTGGCAGCTTTACCTTGGCCTCTCCAGGACGCCTCACGGGCTGCTGGACGTGGCCACGCCCGCCATGGCCGCCCTCCTCTGGCTTGGCGACTTCCCGCCGCTTGCAGTCATCGTCGTTGGATTCGTCACCGCGTTTGCCGGATACAACGCAGTCTATGCCCTCAACGACCTAATCGATTATCGCATAGATTGCGACAGGCTCGCGCAAAAAGAGGACGCGTCCACGTTCTTTCATGTGGACGAAGTGTTGGTGCGGCATCCCATCGCCAAGGGATTGCTGAGTTTTCAACAGGGCCTGATCTGGTGCGTGGGATGGGGCATCGTTGCGGTTATTGGGGCTCTGTGGTTGAATCCTTTGTGCGTGGCGGTCTTCTTTGTGTCGGCTTGTTGCGAGGCGCTGTATTGCCGACTCTTGAAGGTCACGCATCTTAAGATCATCCCGTCTGCTATCGTCAAATCTTCCGGAGGACTGGCCGGCGTGCTCGCCGTGGATCCGAGCCCTGCATGGGGTTTTCTCGCCGCGCTTCTCTTATGGCTGGCGGCCTGGGAGGTGGGTGGTCAGAACATCGCCAATGACATCGTGGACAGGGAAGATGATCTGAGGGTTTCCGCCAAGACCACTGCGACCGTCCTCGGGGTTCAGGAGGCGGTGTTTCGCGTAGTGGTAGCCGTTTCCATGGCGTGGTTTGGCGGGGTCGTGATCTATTGGTTTGCAGGCGACGGATTAGGACGGGTTTACCCTGTGGTCGCGGTGTTGCTGGGCTGGTATCTCCTCATCGCGCCGGCAAGGCGTCTTTTCTTTGATCCAGGGCCGGGAACCGCTGCTGACCTCTTCAACAAGGCAAGCTACATGCCGGTGTGCTTCCTCGCGCTCGCGGCCGTCAGCATACTCGCGCCGGTGTGATTCCTGCCGAGCGCGCGATCGACTGCCACAGGAGTTCTTCTGATTCAGCCCGACGAAAAACAAAGCATGCTCATGAATTGGCCTGAACGGGTCTGGATACACAGTCCTGTTCGCCGGTTCGTACAAGCATTGGAAGTCAAGACGTGGCTGAGGTTATGCGGCCGGAGGAAGGTTCATCTCGCCCTGGAGATAGGCTGCGGCGCGGGACGCGGGGCGCAAATGGTCGCTCGGATGATGGGCTACGAAACTATCGTCGCGTTTGACCTCGAAGAGCGTCTTGTCAGAAAGTCCATCCGCAATCGGCCTCGGGCTTTGGCAGAGAGGCTCGAGTTTTTTGTGGGAGACGCACAAGACCTCCCCTTCCCTGACGTGTGTTTTGACGCAGTCATCAACTTTGGCATTATCCATCATGTCATCGACTGGCGGCGTTGTATAAGAGAACTGGGGCGTGTGACAAAGCGCGGCGGACTTTTTTGTTTCGAAGAGATTTTCCCCGCCTTGTACGCGAACGCCCTCCTTGGCAGGATGCTGAGGCATCCGACGCAAGACCGATTTGATGAAAAAGCGTTTCTGGAAGAATTGAGGCGCAACGATTTTCGACTTTTACCCCAGGTCAGGACTGGATCGAAGTACAGGATTATAGGGGTTGCGGAAAAAATACCGGAGTAGCGCCTGAGATGAAAAAAATTCTCCTATGGTTGGCGCCGTTTGTTATGCTCTGCGGATGCGCCCTTGACCTGCAATCGATCAAGGACGAGATTCGTATACCTTTTGTGAGCGATCAGGGCGCCGCGCAAAAAAGACAGAGCTCCCATGAGACCCAAGATGGCCATTCTCAATCTTCACAACTGGGCGCCGATAAGCAAGGCCAACGGTCCGGGCGATAGATTTGTGTTGTGGTTTCAGGGCTGCTCTTTGAAGTGCCCGGGTTGCTTCAATGTCCAAACGCACTCGACCGCGCCCCATATTCTCATGGCCCACGACGACGTCGCAGACATGATCCGCCGAATGGGCGATAAAATCGAAGGCGTGACGATTACCGGTGGCGAGCCCATGGAACAGAGCGTCGGCTTGCTGGAACTGCTTGAGGCCCTTCACAAGAGCGCATCCCTGTCCGTGGTTCTTTATTCCGGCTACACATACGAAGAAATACGCATACTCCCTCATGGGCCGGAAATATTGAATCACGTGGATATTCTCATCGCAGGACGTTTCCGCCGATATCTCGCAACGCTGAAAGGCATCGTTGGCTCTTCAAACCAGGAGATCCTCTTCCTGAGCACGCGATATACGCTTCTTGACCTTGCCGACTGGAGCGAGGCGGAACTGATCATAGACAAGAAAGGGCGGATCACCGTGAGCGGGGTTCAGGCGCCGACGTTGGCCATCTGAGCAAGAGCAGCTCTCATTCTGGACAACAGCTCAAGAGGAAACAATGGAGTCATCGTTTATTGAAGAACTTGACAACTGTATTCGAGCTCGATTCACGGTAATATGCGTGGTGTCCTTGGAGGAGGAATCCATTCTCGAGCAACTGAGGACCCTCTGCACCCACACCAATCGCCGGCTCTATCGGTGGGACCACGCGGATTATTTTCAGGTCTTGTGCGGCGACGGGGCGGCCCCCAACGCAAAAGACCCGTTAAGCGCGCTCAACGCGATTGAGCATATGGACAACGACGCCATTGTGGCGCTCTGCGATTTTCATCAATGCTGGCATGGCCAGCCGAGGGTCGTCAGAAAGTTGAGGAATCTAGCGGCGAACCTCAAATTTTCACGAAAAACCGTGATCATCACTGCGCCCACATGGAAGATACCTGACGAGTTGCGCGACGAGATCGTCGTGATGGATTTTCCGGCGCCAGGTCTCGCCGAAATGGAACTGATCCTCTCTTCACTCACCTCTGCGGCCGGCGTCAAAATAAATTTGACGCCAGCGGGCAGAGAAAAGCTGCTGCAGGCAGCGCTGGGGCTTTCGTGCAGTCAGGCGCGCCGGGTGTTCTCGCGGGCCATCGTCGCAAAAGGCGGACTTGATGAACGCGACATAGACAGCGTCAACGCAGCGAAGAAGCAGATCATCCGCGATTTTGGAGCCCTCGAGTTCTTTTCCCCTTCTGAAACCATCAGCGACGTGGGCGGACTGAACAACCTCAAAGAATGGCTGCGCACCCGTGAAAAGGCCTTCAGCAAAGAGGCAAGGACCTATGGTTTGCCAGAGCCCAAGGGCATCGCGCTCATCGGCATCCCTGGTACGGGCAAATCCTTGACCGCAAAGATGATTGCCGGTCTGTGGCGTTTGCCGCTGGTGCGGCTCGATCTCGGCGCATTGTTCGGCAGCTTCGTGGGGCAATCCGAGGAAAATACTCGGCGGGCCCTGTCAGTCGCTGAAATCATCTCCCCTTGCATCCTCTGGATTGACGAAATAGAGAAAGGACTGTCAGTGTCAGGCGGCGACGGCGGCACATCCATGAGGGTCTTTGCGGGCATTCTGTCGTGGATGCAAGAAAAGACGAAACCCGTGTTCGTTGTGGCCACCGCAAACAACATCGCCCTCATCCCTCCCGAGCTCATGCGCAAAGGAAGGGTGGACGAGGTCTTTTTCCTCGATCTGCCTACGTTCCAAGAGCGACAAGAAATCTTCGAGGTGCATCTCCGAAAACGACGCCGACCTGTGCAAAACTATGACCTGGATCGATTAGCGCAGGCATCCCAAGGCTTTGTAGGCGCAGAAATCGAGCAGGCAGTTATCGACGCCATGTATTACGCATTCAGCGACAGACAAGAACCAGGCCGAGATTTTACCACTGACGATATTCTCATGGCGTTGGAAAAACAGGTGCCAATAAGCCGCTCGCACCGAGAAACCATCGACGAGCTGCGCAAATGGCTGTCAGAAGGTCGCGCCCAGTCCGCCTCGCTGCCCGAGTAGTTTCACGTCTGGGCCTATAGTCATTCTCAAAGCTTATCACGAGATTGCCTCGCCTCGCGCGTGGCGACATAAGAGGGTCTTTTGCATTGCGTGGAGCCGAAGGCGCCGTGGCAATCTCAGCCAATATTCATAAATCAGTCAAGCCCTTGAATCCACTCTTGTCATTCCCTCAAAAGATAGAATCCAGGCATTTTGACTAGCGCCTCGAATTCGGCATGGCAGAGTGAGCAGCCGCCCCTATTGTTCGTGAAGACCGGCGCTGACAAGAGAAAAAGCTAAACTGCGTCTGTCGGGAACAGTCGAAATGGCTTCATTGAAGAAGCGGCAAAGCCATGTCGTTCATAGAAGCGCATTGCGGGAAGGTTCTCCCCGTCCGTCAATACTGTCAGCCGAAGACACCCGGCGGCCATTGCGAATTTTATGGCCTCCCGAATGAGCAAGGAGCCCCAGCCCTGATTGCGATAACCCGGACGCACAATAAGATCCTCTACAATACCAACTCTGCCTCCTAGGGCGGTGCTCACTGTGTACAGCACGCTGACCATGCCAAAGACCTGGGACTTGTCTCTCAGAACCAGGATACTCCCAATGTGTTCGTTATTGATGATCTCATGCAATGCGATTTCTTGCCGTGCGGCGTCAGGCTGGAATTCGATCTCCTGCAAAAACAATAACTCCAGAAGCTCGCACAATTGAGGTATATCGACCAAGTGCGCCTTCTCCACTGTAATTAGGGCCTTGTACGCTTCGCTCCGTGACATCTTTCGGCCTCGTCCGTCCTCAACGGCTCTCTCCCATACGGTTTTTCAAAAAGTTACGTCGGCGTAGGATGTCGAATATTTGCTCAGCACGGTGTTCCTCGCACTCGATCCATATCAGCATCTGCCCCCTTTCAAAAGAGCAGCCAAATTCCTTCTCCAATAATGCTAACTTGGAGGGCGTTAGCTCTTCGGGGTCTATACCCAACGCAGCTATTACAGTTCCGTAGCGCTTTGATCCATCGCCTTTGTGCGAGAAAAACATCTGAAGACCTCACTTGGCCGAAAACCATATCCCATAGGCTTGGTCTCGATTCCTGTCTCCGCCTCAACGATTAACCACTATCTCCTTACAAATACTGTGCCGAAACGACGGTGGAACGTGCGGGGTTCAGTCCCGTTAAGAAAACGGCTGCAATAGGTTCCGTCCTCGCCCGCTCGCTGCCTTTGGACAATGACGCCAGGGAAGGCATCTACCTCGAGAGTCTACATTTTGGAAAAACAAGCCACAGAAATCTTACTGTTGTGTAGGATTCAAAAGCGTTTTCAGGACATTGAACCGGCCTGTGTAACGGCCCCGAACCCGAAGAAAGGTGTCACCGCAGCACGTCCACCGTCTTTCCCCTACGCAACAGACACTTGGCCCAATTGTTGCGAACACTTTCCGTGAAACGTGAAGACCGTCAAGAGAAAGAGGCGAGTCAAACAGGCATGAGTTGTCAATCATATCATCGTGTGAAACAGCTCGAATTGCATGTTCTTTACGACATCAGCAAAGTCATCGGGAATGCTTTGAATCTTGATCACACCCTGGAATCGATTCTCGCAATCCTCTCCGACTATCTCTGCATGAAACGCGCAACTATCACATTGAAAAACGATGACGAGGGCACACTCCAAATCCGAGCCTCTCATGGTTTGCTGCCCAATGAAAAAAGGAGGGGTGTATACCGACTTGATGAGGGAGTAACGGGATTGGTTTTTCGCACCGCAAAACCTTTCGTCGTGCCGGATGTGAGCAAGGAACCCCTGTTTCTGAACAAGACCGGAGCGAGGAATATTGAAAAGGGACGCATATCCTTCGTAGGCGTCCCCATCATCCTTAACCGGCGCCCCCTGGGCGTGCTGAGCGTGGACCGTCTTTTTGGGGAAGAGATCTCCTTCGAAGAGGACATCAGGTTTCTCACCATACTGGCAACGCTTGTCGGCCAGCTGGTCAGCCTGAACCGGCAGGTGAAGGTGAGGGAAGAAAACCTGCTCAAAGCAAACAGATCCTTGAAAACAGAACTCTCGGAGAAAAGCGAAAGCTTCTTTAAGGTGGGTTCCAGTCTGGTGATGAGCGAGGTTCAGCGCTTGATACGAAAGGTGGCTCCCACAAAAGCCACTGTTCTACTTCTGGGTGAATCTGGGACGGGAAAGACCCTCGTAGCAAAGATAATCCACGAATTGAGCGAAAGGGCTCGGGCACCGTTCGTCAAGGTCAATTGCGCGGGGTTTCCTGAAAGCCTCCTGGAGTCCGAACTATTTGGCTATGAAAAAGGCGCCTTTACGGGGGCGGTGGAATCAAAGTCGGGTCGGATGGAGGAGGCGGACGGAGGGACGGTGTTTCTCGACGAGGTGGGTGAACTGCCCCTGACCCTGCAGGGAAAGTTGTTGCGATTTCTTCAGGAGCGCGAATTCGAACGTCTGGGGAGCACGAAGACGAGAAAAGTCGATGTCCGAATCATAGCGGCCACGAACAGAGACCTCAGCCATGCGGCCGCGGTTGGCACTTTCAGGCAGGATCTGTATTACCGGCTAAATGTTTTTCCCGTCAGGATGCCGTCTCTGAGGGAAAGAGGAGATGATGTAATCTCTCTTGTAAACTTCTTTTGCAGAAATATTCGCCGAGAGTACGGGTGTTCTCTACGCTTCTCAGAATCGGCTCTCAATGCCCTCAAGAACTATTCATGGCCTGGGAACGTCAGGGAAATGGAAAATCTGATCGAACGTTTTGCAATCATATTTGGCGAAGCTGAAATCCGTTTGCCCGATCTTGCTCCATATTTAGCTCGGAGTGACCAAGACCCTCAGCCTACGGGCGTTCGCCAGGGAAGCACGCTCATGGAACGGGAAAAACACGTTATTCTTCAGGCCATGGAGCGAAACAACTGGAACCAATCCAAAACAGCCCAAGATCTTGGCATTACCTTAAGGCAGGTTGGATACCGCTTAAGAAAATTCGGATTGTACGATTTAATCAAGAGTAGGAAGCACAGGCGTCCCGACAACGATTGCTAGAGCGCCCGGACGCCTGCCGTATCAGCGCGCTGACCAGGGTACCTCGGCGCCGCATTTTCAGCCGCACCCCATCGCATCCCCAGAACAGCCGGAACCCTTGGCGCACCCCTGTCTCCGGCCTTTCCACCTTGACAGATCAGCGCCTTCATAGATCGCCTCCAATCCTCTTTGAACGAACCCGGTCATTTCAATAGGCATGATCCCGCTTTCCTCGAGTACTTTCTTTGGTGTTTCTCCGAGACCGCTTACTAACACAGCGCGGCAGTCGGAGAGCAGCCGCGCAAGCCAGCGCCATCGCTCAGTACCTGTCCCTGGCTCCGGTGCATCTCTCAGCTCGACGAGTTGATAGCCGTCCTCTGTACAAGCCCAGATGTGAAAACGCCGCGCTTCGCCAAGATGTTGGTTGACGAGCATCCCCTCCATGGAGGCTACCGCAACGTACGGTCTTGCCTTCGTGTCCGTTGAGTTCGCCTTTGAACAATTGGAAAGACACTGTCTGAACTCAGCGCACTTGTCATCGTCCAACAACCCAACAGCGTCAGCTCGGCACCGCATGCAATGATTCATCTGCTGAATGAATTCTCCCGCCTCATGTCGCAGGCGTGCCATCAACGCCGGAGTCGGTTCGGGGATGGCCTCAAAAGGGGTGCCAGCATTAGGATACATCGGCATACAGTTCTGGATATCGGCGCCGAGTTCAGCCACCTTCACAGCTATGTCACGCACGTGATCGTCGTTGACGCCTGGAATGACTATTGTGTTCACTTTCACCAGGATGCCGTGTTTCTTAAGCCCCTTGATTGCGTCAATCTGTCGTTCCATGAGGAAGGCCGCAGCCTCCAACCCGCGGTAGATCACTTTTCCAACTCGAACCCATGGGTAGATCCTGGAACCGATGACCGGATCTACTGCGTTCACCGTCATGGTTATGTGAGATACCTGCAATTCTGCAAGCTCTGAGATGTAAGGTGCAACATTGAGCCCGTTTGTGGCCAGACAGAGGAGCATCTCGGGAAACCGCTCCCTGACAAGGCGAAGAGTCTCCAGGGTGGTCACCGGGTCGGCAAACGCGTCGCCCGGACCGGCGATGCCTGCAACTGAAATGTTGGGCATTTTTGTAGTGACCTGCTCAAGGTATTCCAGTGCTTGCCGCGGCCTCAGCACTGTGCTGGTCACGCCCGGTCTGCTCTCGTTCACGCAGTCATGCCTCCGATTGCAGTAGTTGCACCGTATGTTGCAATGAGGGGCCACCGGTAGATGGATGCGCCCCCACTTCCCTTTTGCGTGTTCGTTGAAGCACGGATGATTCTGTATCGTTAAACCAGTCATGACTGGATTCCTTTCACATGTAGGTGTAGCCGACGGATGATCTGTCTTGTTTTGATGCAATCAAGGTGTTGACAACACGATCGAAGAGGGACTGGGCTCCTCGATAACCGACGTGCAAGAGGCGTTGCCCGCCGAACCGGTCGTGTATGGGAAATCCGACGCGAACCAGCGGAACACCCAGTTTCCTGGCAAGATGGTTGCCTTTGCTGTTTCCGATGAGGAGGTCGGGCATAAGTCCCGCCGCCGACTCCTCGATGCTAAAGAAATCAGCGCCTTCCATTATCGTCGGCAGCTCGGAAAGAAGCTCACCGGCGACACTCCGAATGGCGTCCTCGAGTTTTCCCGATACCGACCCTGTTGCACACAGGACGGGCTGGATGCCGATCTCTGCCAGGAAGGCAGTCAGACCCACGACGAGGTCCGCTTCTCCATAAACGATGGCTCGTTTGCCAAAAACATACTTGTGCCCGTCAACATAGGAATCGATGAGCCGGCCGCGCTCAAGACAATGCTCTTCAGGAAGTTCTCGACCCGATGCCTCGCACAAGATACCGAAGAACTCGTCTGACTCCCGCAGGCCGATGGGCATGCCCAAAATATGTCGCGGCACTCTGAATTTCTCCTCCAGCAGCGCTGCAGGGGAGGACTGTTCATCCAACGTACGACTGAACTCGAGGGAGGCCCGTGATCCGCCCATTGATTGTATTTGTGAAATTGGCGTACCGCCAGAAGGCACATTTTCATATTGCGTCAATGCCTCGCCGTCCAGCGTGCGAGATATGTCGGGAAGAACAGTCCCTTTCAGGTGAAAGTCGTCCAAAACTTCCTTGAGATAACGGACGTCGGCGGGCGAAACGAAGCCGGGAAAAATGTTCAAACCCTCATGGGTATCGACATCTGTGGACAGCCGGTCAATAACCGCTCTCACCGCGGCATGAAATCCCTCGATGTGCGTGCCCGAATAGCTCGGGGTGGAGACAGTGATGAGAGCCGGTATATCGGTATCCTTATGCCCGTTGCCCAAATCGCTGATAAACTCTCTGACGATCATGGGGACATCATCGCCAATGGTCTCGGTGAGGCACGTTGTGGAGATGCCGATCATGCGGGCGTCGTATTTGGTCATGACGTTCTTCAGGCCCAGCTTGAGGTTTGGTGCTCCACCGTACACGGCGTGTTTTTCTCCCAAAGACGAAGAAGCGATGTCCATGGGCTCCCTGAAATGACTGATAATGTATCTCCGCATGTACGTAGCGCACCCTTGGGAACCGTGCAGAAAAGGGATGGCGCCCTCGATCCCGCGAAATGCCAGGCACGCGCCGAGCGGCTTGCATAACTTACAGGCGTTGGTGGAGGCCGAATAAGGCTCTGATTGTCGCTGATTCAGTTTCATAGGCTTCCCCTCATTTTTTGTGGGTATTCCGAGTCGCTTCCATGCCGGTCAATAACTTCGCACGATGTCTCCTCGGGACAAACCGCCATACAGGACTCATGACCGTGGAATGAACTTCCTTGGCAAAGTTGAGCATTCCCACAAATCCTTCGAGACATTCCTTTCGCTCATGATTATGGTCACAGAATCCAACGCCCAATTTGTAGGCTATCGGCCGTTCTTTCACCCCCCCGACGAAGATGTCCACATCCTTTTCCTGAAGAAACGCCGACAACTCCAATGGATTTGAATCATCCACGATGATCGTTCCGTCATCGGTGATCTCATGAAGTTCGCGGTAGTCTTCCTCGGTTCCTGTCTGTGAGCCCACCAAAACAACGTCCATATCGAGGAGCCTGAAGGCCTTCACGAGAGAAAATGCTTTGAATGCTCCTCCCACGTAGATTGCTGCCTTTTTGCCGGCGAGATCCCGCCGATACCGCTCTAACTCGGGGTAGAGCGCACCCAGCTCCTGATTCACGAGTTGGCTCGTGCGCGCCGTAATGTCGGGATCCTGATGAGCGAAAAAGCGTGCCACCTCGTAAAGGGATTCGGCCATGTCTTCCACACCAAAATACGAGACCCTCATGAACGGAACGCCGTAGGATTCTTTCATCATTTTGGCCAGATCCATGGTTGATCCGGAGCACTGGACAACGTTGAGCGCCGCCCCGTGCGCCCTCCGAATATCGGCGACCCTTCCATCACCAGTTATATTGGCAACAACCTCCAAACCCATTTTTCGAAAATACTCTCGAATAACCCATATCTCGCCTGCCAGGTTGAAATCGCCGAGGATGTTTAGGCTGAGGGGCGAGATATCGGAAACATCACCAGTGCCGACAAGGCGAAACATGGCCCTGCATGCAGCATTGTAGCCGGCCCGCTTGTTTCCTTTGAACCCTTCCGACTGTACCGGGATGACCGGGATGCCTTTCTCGGCGGCAACACGCTTGCAAACTCCTTCGAGATCATCTCCGATGATGCCGACTATGCACGTGGAATACACAAAAGCCGCCTCCGGACCATGCCGGTCTATGAGTTCCACAAGAGCTTGGTACAGTTTTTTCTCTCCGCCAAAAATCACGTCTCTCTCCTGGAGATCAGTGGAGAAACTCAACCTGTGGAGGGAACGCCCGGAGGACAGTGCCCCGCGGATATCCCATGTGTAGGCCGCACATCCTATTGGGCCATGCACCAGGTGCAGCGCATCGGCTATGGGGTAAAGAACCACTCGTGATCCGCAGAAAACGCATGCCCGCTGACTCACTGCGCCAGCCAGGCTGTCCTTGTCGCAGTCCATCTCAAAGGGTTTTTCACCCTTCCGATAGACCTGCTTTTCTCTCTGCTCAAATACTGATGCACGCATTTTACACATCCCTTAACTTTCAAGTCAGCAAGTACCTGTGCGCCGGTTTTTCCTCTTTCAGCGCTTCCAGGATCTCATTGATCGCGTCCTCGTCGGACACTCCTCCGTACCAATACGCCTGCGGATAGATAATCATGACTGGGCCTTCGTCGCAGAGGTTCAAACAGCCGGTGGTCGAGACCATGGCGTTTATTCCTCGATCCGCCAATTCTTCCTCGAGATGCGGAATCAATTCGAGTGAGCCCTTTTTCAAGCACTTGCCCTTGGCCTCAGTGCCGCGAAAACTTGAACACAAAAAAATGTGATAATCGGGTTTTTTCATGATTCTTCCTTTCACGAACTACATGACTAATTCAAAACATTCCTCCGGAGCATCGCGATCTTTCCGCTCAAGAATTGCATCGAGGATCTTTTCGAGAAGACGCATGCCGCCTACATAACCAACTGTCGGGAAGTAGCTGTGACCAATACGGTCTAATATGGGAAAGCCGAATCGCACAAGGGGGATGTCCTCGTCTCGCGCGATGTACTTCAAGTACGTATTCCCCATCATCAGATCCACTGGTTGATTCTTGATCCACTGATGAAGAAGGAAAAGGTCGCCAGGACAGGCTACATTCACTTGGTGAGGCACCTGCTGTGTGAGTTCACGGATCCGAGCTTTGAACTTCTTGCTCGGCGTCCCCGTGACGATGTGGATCGGCCACATATCTATGGAGACAAGGAACTCCGTTAACGAAACCAAGTGATCGGGATCACCTGCCAATGCTACTTTCTTCCCGTAGAAGTACTGGTGCATGTCCGTAACTATATCCAGCAGCTGTCCCCTTTCATCGTTCACTTCATCGGGAACGTTTATTCCAGCTATCTTCCTTAGAGTATCCACGAAGCGATCAGTCGCCTTGAAACCAATAGGCAGTTCGAGTATCTCGCAGGGAACGTTGCACTTACTGTCGAGAGCTCTGGCTGCAGGCCCCGATGCTGTTGGTCCAAGAGCGATGGTGGCCATGCTGTCTCCGGTGCTTGACATTGCATCCAGGGTGACGCCGCCCTTCGGAAACATCTCGTACCTCCCGGTCTGGGGTCGGTTGAGTACCCCTGACGTATCGGGAAACAAGACCGTTTTTACTCCCAGCAAACGCGCCATTCGCTTGAGCTCCGCCATGTCGGATGGTTCCACGTATCCGGGGACGATGTTGATCTGTTCGAGCTGTGCACCCGTGCAGGTAGAAAAATAATCCACCATGGCTTTGGTCATACCAGCAAATCCTGTGACATGCGTTCCAACATAGCTGGGTGTATTCACATGGATGACGTACTTTCCGTCAGGAATTTTCCCATCGGCTTGGGCTTTGCGAACGATCTGAGGTATGTCGTCGCCGATGGTCTCGGAAAGGCACGTGGTGTGCACCGCAATCACGTCCGGCTTGTAAATCGTAAAAATGTTGTCTATAGCTTGAACCAAATTGGCCTGACCTCCGAACACCGACGCTCCTTCCGTGAAAGAGCTTGTCGCAGCCATGACCGGTTCCTTATAGTGACGAGTCAATGTGCTCCGGTGATAGGCGCAGCAACCTTGGGAACCGTGGCTGTGCGGTAAACACGCATGAATACCGAGCGCCGCATACATGGCGCCTATGGGCTGGCACGTCTTTGCCGGGTTTATAGTCAGGTGTTTGCGCTCAATGATTTCCATTGGCGTATGTCGCAGTAACATGACGCATTTCCTCCCTCGATCACTCAATCGCATACGTATCTGGCAGCCAATTCTGGACTTTCCTGCCACGGGGCCTTCAGGTAGCTCCAAATGCGGCTGTTCACCATGCGGTCAATCTCCCGGTAAAAGTTGATGGCTCCTCGAAATCCTGCATATGGACCGCCGGAATCGTAGCTATGAAGCTGTTTCATGGGAATGCCCTTCTTCTGGACCGCGAACTTTTCCTTTATTCCCGCGCAGAAAATGGCCGGTTTGTAGATGTCGATTAGGCGATCGGTTTCGTACTGGTTAATGTCGTCGACGACTAGAGTATTTGGATTCATCTGTCTCATCATGCCCTCATAATCCATGAATTTCAGTCCCGCAGCCTCCAAACGTGCCCGTTCCTCCGGGGTCTTGCGAGGTCGAAATCTCTCCGGATCAGGAGCAACCTCCAGTTCTTCGATGTTGCGACTGTCAGCATCCACTTTGATGTGAGGAAGTACTTCGCGACCCTCATAATCATCACGGTGGGCGAATTCATATCCCGCACAGATTGTCTCCATACCGATTTCCCTAAATAGTTCCTGGTAGTGATGAGCCCGGGATCCGCCCACAAACAACATGGCCACCTTTCCTTCGCATCTGCTTCGTATCTCGTCCCGTACCTTCACCACTTCCGGCATCTCCTTTGAGATAACACGCTCCACACGCTCGATGAGTTGGGCATCTTCAAAATACTGGGCTATTTTTCGCAGGGATTTTGCGGTCGCTCCAGAGCCGATGAAATTGACCTTGATCCAGGGGATCCCATACTTCGTCTCCATCATGTCAGCCACGTAATTGATGGATCTATGGCACATGATGGTATTGAGATCCGCAGTGTGCGCATTGGCAAATTGATCGTACGTCGAATTTCCGCTAAACGTGGAAACGAGGCTAATGCCGCACTCGTCAAGGAGCCGCTCGATCTCGAATGCGTCCCCTCCAATGTTGTATTCGCCCAGAAGATTTATCCTGAACTGTCCCCCCTTGACACGGTCATCGAGCCCAATCACGTGAGTAAAAAGGCCGTTGTTTGCAACGTGATGCCCCGCAGACTGACTTACCCCCCTGTATCCCTCGCAACTGAATCCAAACACATTGATTCCCAGCTTTTCTTTCATCTCACGGGCCACTGCATGAACGTCGTCCCCGATGAGTCCGACGGGGCAGGTCGCGAATATGCTTATGGCCTTCGGTTTGAAGAGTTCATAGGCTTCCTCGATGGCTGCCCGGAGCTTCTTTTCTCCGCCGAAGACTATGTCTTCTTCCTGCATGTCAGTGGAAAAACAGTATGGCATGTAGTTCTCATCACCAGGATCTGGCGGCCGCGTCTGGTTGCGTCGCGTCAGCCAGCTGTAAAACCCGCATCCGATAGGACCGTGAGTGATGTTTACTATGTCACGTGTTGGGCCGAGCACCACACCTTTGCATCCGGCGTACGTACAACCCCGTTGCGTAATGATGCCCGGAATGGTTCTCGTATTTGCGGTGATCTCAGGCACATGTTCCCCATCGTTGACCTTGTTGATTACGACCTGTTTTGCCCTCTTGCGGGCGACCTTTGTTGGAACTTCTCTCAGCAATTCCTGCTTGACTTCAAACGGATCCGGCAGGATGCTGACCTTCGCACTGCCAATTTTTTTGACTGTTGTCATCATTCACTCCGATTGTTTTGGCCCCCTCGACGAAAATCCTTTGTCTAGGATCCGTCTAGAACCCCCTCGCCGTGCTCACCTGTGCGCACGCTGTAGGAGTCATCTACAGGCATGACAAAAATCTTTCCATCCCCGGATTTGCCGGTGTGGTTGACCTCAATAATGGCTTTGACCGCGACCTTTACGAGCCTGTCGGGGACAACGACGACCACCATCCTTTTAGGGATGAGGCGCTGGGTTTGGCCCAGCTGCGCTATGGCCTCCTCGTAACCTTTTTCGGCGCCCTGCAATACACTGTAGTCAACCAGCCCCTTGCCTCGCCCCAGCACATCCTTAGCCGTCATGGACGAAATGCCGGCATTAGAAAGAGCCTTCTTAGTTGAACTCATCATGTTCATGCGAACGACGGCCATGACCTCTTTCATACCTTTACCTCCTCCATCTCGCCGGAAGAAGACTCCTTCATTCCGGAGCTAATGGTGTAAACTTCATCCACCGGACTGACGAATATTTTGCCGTCCCCAAAAGTTCCTTTGTCTCCAGTTCGCGCGGCTTTGATCACGGTACTAATCACAAAGTCCTTGTCTTCGTCAGGGACAACGGTGATCAAGAGTTCCTTGGGAATCTCGTCATAGGTGATTTCGCCAATTTTTATGCCTCGCTGTTTCCCACGACCAACCACGGACATCTTGGTGACCGCGGGAAAACCCCCCTCCATTAACGCCGCCAGAACATCGTCCACTTTGGTGGGCCTTACGATCGATCTAATCATCAACATCTTTACAACCTCATTTCCGTATTGCTTCGCACGCCGTTGCTTCTGTTCAACCAGCCAAACCATGCTTGATGAGGAGTTTTTCGAGTGCATCCGTCGTCATGGGTTGCGGAACCACGTGCATGTCATTCTCCTCGATCTTCTTCGCAAGGGTCCTGTATTCCTGGGCCTGGGAATGATCACGTTCAAACTCGATCACTGTCTTCCGATTTATTTCAGCCTTTTGAACCACGTTGTCTCGCGGAACGAAATGAATCATCTGAGTTCCCAGTTCTTTGGCAAACGCCTCAATCATCTCCTGTTCGTTGTCCACTTTGCGACTGTTGCAGATGAGGCCCCCGAGCCGCACGCCACCAGCCTGGGCAAATTTGACGATGCCTTTGCAAATGTTGTTGGCCGCGTACATTGCCATCATTTCACCAGAAACCACGATGTAGATCTCCTTGGCTTTGCCTTCACGAATAGGCATGGCGAACCCACCGCATACGACGTCGCCCAGGACATCGTAAAAAGCATAGTCGAGCCTCTCGCTTTCCGCATACGCACCCAACTGTTCCAGCAGATTGATGGAGGTGATGATCCCACGACCGGCACAGCCGACCCCCGGTTCCGGTCCACCGGATTCCACACACACGGTCCCGCAAAAACCTATCTTGCGAATGTCATCCAGTTCGACGTCTTCCCCCTCGGTTCGAAGAGTGTCTAAAACGGTCTTTTGGGACAGGCCGCCCAAGAGCAGCCTCGTCGAGTCTGCCTTTGGGTCGCAGCCAACCACCATGACCTTGCGCCCCATCTCGGCGAGGCCGGCAACCGTGTTCTGAGTAGTGGTGGATTTCCCTATGCCGCCTTTGCCGTAAATCGCTATCTTTCTCATTGTTGCAAACCACCAACCTTTCATTGGACTTTGCCTGAGCCTAAGCAACCGGCGTGCCAGACCAAGGAAAGATCGAACTCAAGATTCCATCTATTTGATATAACGAGTTAAACTACAGGACTGTAGATTGAAGGGATGAGCTAGCTCCGGGGTTGGTACGATGAGATTTACAAAAATGTACACAAGCGGTATACGTTTTTGTCAAATCGTGGGTTTGTGTTCATTGGCAAGCAAACCAAAGATGAACGCCCCGCAAAGAAGGATGAGGACCGGGGCTTTGCATGGGGAAAAAGTATGTTGCGCAGCGGGATACGCCTCCCGCTGTTGAAACACTTAAATCATTATTGCGTTTTGTTGCAACACATACTAATGTAACTTCTATATAGAGTATCATATCTTATTAGAATTAAGGAATAATCTAACAAGTTTCTCGGTCCGCAGGTCTGACGCCGAACGAAGGGGGTTATCTGGAAAAAGGTGAGCGTGTCACGAAGGGCTAGAGATGATATTCGTCCGAGAGGTGGCTTCTTTCTGGCTCTTCGCGATCCCTCGCATTTTTTGGTTTCTCGCGTCGCGCATCCAAAGGCGTCCCTCACCCTCCACCCATTCTAAGTCTATGCTGTTCCGGCGATCAACTTTTTTTGTTTGGGGAGCATAAATTTTTTTGGTGATGCTTGAGGAGGCTTTGGTTGCCTGTAGAGGGGACCTGGCTACAGGGCATGAGATCCTCAGAGGGTTGCCAGATCGACGATCTCTTGAGAACTCATGGATCGTGGGTCAAAATGAGGCCTGCGGTCGGCAAGCGAGCGCCGAGGTCTCGTGACGGTAGGGCAATCGTGGGTTTTGGGTTCAGCATTAAGCGCGCGAGGAGCGGCCCTTTGCTGAAGCCTTTTGATCAATGCTGAGACATTGGCGCGAACAGGCTCGATGAGCTTTGTTCGCGTTGAATATTATCGATCTTGGATGGTGAGATGTCAGACGATGTATGGACATTGCGCGAGGGGTTGCTCGTTCGGGTTTCAGACAACGGAACGTTGAGGCCAGATGAAGGGGCTTGTTCTGTACAGGCGCTGCACGAGGCGATCTCCCATGGAGGCTCTGCTGGGCCCGAGCATGATCTGTTGGCCGGATGGGTGCGCCGCCTCAGGGTCTCGAGCAGGTCGTCCCTGCAGTTGCTCCAGAAGATTGCGCTCGACGGTTACGGTTCGTCTTGGGCGTCTTCGTTGTACGATGCGCTTGAACGAGTCGCAAGAGAGGCCAATCCTGCGCCGTTGTATATATGTTGGCTTCTGACGGGTCTGCCGCGCCTGGCCGCAGCGCTCGCTGAAGGCGGCTGGATCCCCGGCTTTGCTGCACACGTCCGCGTCCTGGAAGACCTCGCCTCAGGCGACGCCCGCGTCGTAGGGCCATTCGGCGTTGAGGAAGCGGCGCCGCTGATCAACGCGGCCTTGGTTCTGGAAGGGGAATATGCGTCCCGCGCAGTGGGATGGCTGAGCAATCTTTCTGATCCAATGGCCGTTGATTTTGTCTGCGGCGCTTGGTTGGACCATCGGGCGCCGCTGCTGGCCGACATTATCAAAAGGAGTCGATACATCGCATCGGGGCCGCCGCGGGTACGGATTGCTTCGGCGCTTCTGAACGGCGATTTGATAGTTGCTGCCGACGTTGACGCGGGAGGGGTATCAGAGCTCATGACATTCCTCAGCGATGAAGATGCTGCGATCAGGGAGGCTGCGGCTCGTGCGCTGCTCATACTGAAGGACCAACGGGCCATCAACGCCTTGTTGTCCGTATGGGCCTGCCAGAGGACGCCGGAGTTGGACGACATCGTCGGGGCAGCCGGATACCTTGCCACCGACCCGCTGTCACTCAAAGTATTATCCGCTTTGCGCAACGAGCGATACGATGCCCTGGACGATGACCCCTCATCCTTGATCCTGCCCCTGCTCATGGCCTTGCGCGATGAAGACAGCGCCATAGTTGACCGCGCAGCCGAATTCCTTCCAACGCTGCTCGACGGGCAAGAGGCGTCCGATGAGTTTTGTCTTCACGCCACGAGGTTGGGCATCCCTCTCGCAATGGATATGGCAACGCGTCTGGGTCTGGTTCCCCAAAAGACAGCTGACCGAGCGCTCTTTTTCTTTTTGACGGAACAATGGGCAGAATACGAGGCATGCGATTTTGACCTGAGCATATTGCGGCAATGGTTCGAGCACGGCGGCAGGGAGCTCCGGTTGCGCATTGCAGAGACAGCTCGCCGAGCGGGGCGTCTTGAACTTGTGGAGTTGGTCTCTGGGGTGAGGCATCGCCGAAAGATGGGGGAAATGACTCCTCGCGAGTGGCAGACAGCCCTGTCGATACTCCGGGAGCAGGGAGACTGGGAAACCATGTGGCGCATGGCTGTCATGGCGCCGGCAGTCTGGGCTGCGGCCGCGCTTCGGGAGCTCACCACGCGGGGATGGGAGCCTCATGACGGAGAGCAACGGAGCGCTTTTGCACGGCTCGCGACGTACGCGCGGCAATGTGAAGGCGAGCCGCCGATTATCGGCATGGACACACGGCCCGCGTACCACTTCATTGCCCATAAGAGGCGTGTGAGCGCCTTGATCGTGAGCTCATATTTTCATCGGGCGCTTGCCACGGCAAGTTGGGACGGGACTGTGAGCGTCTGGGACATGCGTGACGGGAGCTTAACTGCGTCGTTGCAGGCATATACTCATCCCGTGGCTTCGATTGCGGCGACGCCTGACGGGACGTGGCTTCTTGCAGGTTCAGGGGCGCATTCGACTGTGGTGGGATGGACGATGCCCGAGGCTGCGCCTCGCTTCTCCTTCCCTGGCCATGCAAAAGGCGTCTCCTGCCTCGCAACCAGTCCGGATGGTCGAATGCTCGCAGCAGGCGGCTACGACCGCGTGATTTATCTTTGGCGCTTGAGCGACCAACGCCTCATTGCCGCGTTGCGGAGTCACCGCGCTGCGGTCAGATGCCTCTCGTTCAGCCCGGATGGACAGTTGTTGGCGTCAGGGGGTGAGGATGGCGAGCTGCGCATATGGGACGTTCCCAGTCAAAGGCTTCTCTCTGCGCTGACTGGCCACGGGCTGACCGTCCGCAGCGTCTGCTTTAGCCCAGATGGGGACGCGCTTGTCACTGGGTCTTCTGACAACGACGTCATCATCTGGGACTTGCCCCAACAGCGCCCGCGCCATGTGCTACGCGGTCATTGCAACGTAGTCTCCGCCGTCGCTGTCAGCGGCGACGGGAGGGTCGTCGCGAGCGCTGGATGGGACGAGCAGATACTTTTGTGGGAGCTTGCCACGGGCGCGCGGTTGGGATCGCTGCGGGGGCATGCCGGTCCTGTGACGTGCCTGGCCACGGACGCGGAAAGTCGCGCCTTGGTCAGCGGCGGTCACGACTCTCGCGTCTTTGTCTGGTATTTTCAGTCAGGCATGTTCCGGCGAGCAA
>Ga0272446_1002952_pt1 | contig 22239 bp, 17 predicted proteins | sample YNPCB0061_FD_194587 | JGI IMG/M metagenome (GOLD analysis project Ga0272446, IMG submission 194587) | Hot spring microbial mat communities from Yellowstone National Park, WY, United States - YNP-CB-006-1 | ecosystem: Environmental > Aquatic > Thermal springs > Hot (42-90C) > Sediment | place... | reverse complement strand
GAAAGGGTATTGGGGAAACCGGGTTTCCCCATTCCCCCTACCCGCGGGAGGGTTTGGGAGGGCTGCGCCCTCCCAAGAAGAACCGTATGTTCATCCCGTCGGTGTGCGGCGCAGCCGCATGGAGGGCTAACGTGAACATAGGTTGCTGGAGCAGGGGAATGGGGAAACCGGGTTTCCCCACGCCCCTGCCCCGCAGGGGAGGGGAAACCCGGTTTCCCCATTCCCCCACCCGCGGGAGGGTCTGGGAGGGCGCAGCCCTCCCAGGAAGTATCTTCATCCCATCGGTGTGCGGCGCAGCCGCATGGACGGTTGACGTGAACATAGCTCATGAGAGGGGGTCCGGGGAAACCTGGTTTCCCCGGACCCTGGCCCGCGGGAGGGTGTGGAGGAGAACGGGGAACGGCTTCCCCGAGCGCTGCGGCCAGTAACCGCCGCAGTGATCGGGCAGTTCGAGTTCTTTTGTATGCAGAAAGCTAGAGTGAAGGATAGTATACGAAAAAAGGCCCCATGGTTCAAGTCAGGCGTTGTTCCCCCGAGAGTTGATATATTGACAAATCGAGAAGATTTTGTTATCTTAAGCCAGTCCTTTCATACAACTTATACGCCAGACATGTTCTGATCGTTATCGTTGCGTCGTTCGATCCGTAATCAGACAGGAAAGGATGCTCCATGCTGTACAGACGTGTGGCGCTGGTGTCGCTGGTGTTACTGTTCCTGATGACGGGGGGAGTAACGCTTCCGGTGGCGATGGCCCAGAGCAAAGGAGAGGGAGGTCCCGCTCCTGCGCAGGCTCCCGGTCAGACGATCAACGGTGCGCCCCTGACCGTCAGGGTACTGGATAATCTGGCCATGGCGGTGAACTATGAGGGTCGTAATCAATTCTTCGCCGACACCGATGGAGGCACGTTTGTACAGGTAGATGGGGTCGTCTATGGCAGCGCGCCGCGAGCGGGCAGCGGGTTCGTCCCGCGTCCCTTCACACCGGTATCCAACAGTCCAGTGACTGGCTCTGGGACGGCAGCCGATCCCTTCAGGATCGTGACGGAGGTAGACGCCGGGACGTCTGGCGTGCGTGTCTCGCAGGTGACGACCTATGTGAATGGCGAGCTACGGTACCGCGTTGAGATCACGGCCAGAAACACGTCATCGGCCAACCGCAGCGTGCGCATTTTTCACGGCGCCGATCTCTTCCTCAACTTCCCGGGGAACACCCTTGATTTCGGCTTTGGCTTCTTCGATCCGCCTACCGGCGCAGTCGGCGCGCTCTCACAGGATCAACGCTCGCTTCAGGTCTTTATTCCTATAACCGCGCCCACTGCCTACCAGGAAGCCTTCTATGCCACCTTCTGGAACCGGATCGGCGGCGCCAATGGCGCGCCTGGACCGGGCTTCGACAACACGATCAATTCCAGCTTCCACGATACGGCGGCCGGTCTACAGTATGACCTGACGCTCGCTCCTGGCGCCAGTGGGACGGTCAGCCTGTTTGGGGCCTTTGGGTTGGCCGAGAGCGTGATCGGGCCGGTGGTGGAGGCGCCCCCGGAACCGGCTGATGTCTGGGTGGTTGTCCGTCCCTCGCTCAATCTGAGCGTGGCGCGGCGATCGATCATCGCCTTCGAGATGGTGATCACCAACATCGGCAGGGGGGCGGCCAGCAGCACCGAGGTCGTCTTCCCCTTTGATCCGGATCTGCTGGAGGTGGTTGATGCGAGCTTCGATGTTCCAACCACGTGGGTGGCAGCCGTCAACCGCGACTCGCTGGTGATCCGCAGCGGTCTGCTGGGCACCCGTTCCGGGCGTACGCGCGGCACCATTCGCTTCGTGGTGCGCGAGAATGCGCAACTGGGGGGCGTTATCACCGGGCGGGTGCAACTCCGCTGGACCGATGGCGGCAGGGGCGGTCGCAGTCAGGGTAATCTCTTCGTGATCCCGATAGGCTCCGCCGCGCAAAGCAGCCCCACTTACGTTCTGTCGGTCGAGCCAGCGGCCGCATCCCCTGGCGCCGCATTCAGGTTCACAAGTCCCATCTTCGTTCCGCGTGAGCCGGTGGGAGTCTGGTACAACTTGCCTGATGGTCGCGCCGTTGCTCTCAACACGCTCCGCGCCGATGATGAGGGGGCCTTGACGGTCAACTTCACCCGTCGCGATCTGCCGCCCGGGACCTACTCGATGGTGTTCTACGGCCTGTGGAGTGAGTTTACCGCGGTCGCGCCCTTCGTCATTCGGTAAGAGCTGGCGCAGAACCGGTCATTCAGCCCCTCGCGCATCCGAGCCGCGAGGGGTTGATTCTTGACGTCCCGTTCTCCGGGCCTCCGGGCGGTGTAGCCGCTTCATAGCTCACTGCGGGAGGGCTTGACAAATCCTCCAGGCGCATTAAGATACAAACAGATGTTCGTTCGAGGCGGGAGGGCGAGGATGACCCTGGATACGGCCGATATTCCTCAGGCAGATCAGCTCTGGGATGTAGCGCGGGTGCCCGAGGCGATCGCGCGGGGCCGCCACGATAGCGAAGCGATTGCGGCATACATCGGCATGAAGGTGCCGCGCCAGGGGCACTACTATACCCAGGCGGCGCGTATCCTCGGCCTGGTGACCGAAGGCGCACCCGGAGAAGCGCCGCAACTCACTACCCTCGGACGGAGCTTCGTTCGCAGCAATCGGGTTGAGCAGCGCACCTTCCTGCGCCGGTTGCTGCTCCAGCGCGAGCCGACCCGCTCGATTATCGCCAGGCTGCGCGCGTGTGACGGGCTGGATCGCCGGGGGTTGGCCGAGGCGTTGCAACAACTGGCTCCTCTCGCTGCCAGCACCGCCGGCCGGCGCGCGCATACGGTCGCAGCCTGGCTGTGTGCCGTGGGTCTGGCGCAATGGCAGGACGATCGGCTGGTCTACACCGGCCCCGCCTTCGTCGGCGGCGCCGAGGTTCAGCCGGCCTCACCGGCGGACGATGCAGGGGGCTGGGGAAATCGCGTTTCCCCGGCCTGATCCAGGGGGCGCGGCCCTCCCACACCCTCCCACCGGGTGGGGTAGGGGGAAACCTGGTTTCCCCCTACCCCTGTGTGAGGGCCAGGCCCGCGGGCGGGGGTAGGGGGGAACCTGGTTTCCCCGGTGTTCACGTTACTCTTCCGTCGTAACCGCCCGCACCGCCGCTTCGACATCGAGGGGCGCGCCGCCAGGCTGCAACCATGCCAGAAACTCGACATTTCCCGCCGGTCCGGTGATCGGGGAGCGAGTCAGCCCGCGCGGCGGCAGGCCCAGTTCCCCGGCCATTGCCAGCACCTCGCGGAGCACGGCCCGGTGGACGGCAGGGTCGCGCACGACCCCGCCGCGGCCCACCTGCTCGGGGCCAGCCTCGAATTGCGGCTTGATCAGCGCCACGATCCAGCCGCTCGCGCGCGCGAGCCGGCGCACGACCGGCAATACCAGTTTCAGGGAGATAAACGAGACGTCAATGGTCGCGCAGTCGGCGCTGACCCCGTCGGGCAGGGCCTGCACATGGCGAATGTTGGTTCGTTCCAGCACCGTTACCCGCGGGTCGGAGCGCAGACGGTAGTCGAGCAGGCCGTAGCCCACGTCCACGGCGTAGACGTGGGCGGCGCCCCGCTGGAGCAAGACGTCGGTGAAGCCGCCGGTGGATGCGCCGACGTCAAGGGCCACCAGCCCGGCGGGGCTAAGCTCGAAGACGTCGAGGGCGTGGGCCAGTTTATAGCCGCCACGGCTGACGTAGGGAAGCGCCTCGGTCACTTCGATGGCGGCGTCTTCGTCTACCAGGACGCCCGGTTTGGTTGCTGGCTGGCCCGCGACGCGCACGCTCCCGGCCAGCACCAGGGCCTGGGCCTTGCTGCGCGTCTCGGCCAGTCCGCGCGCGACCAGGAGTTGGTCAAGCCGTGTTTTTGCCATAGCTGCCGCTGACCTGAACATGGGGGAACCCGGTTCCCCCATCCCCCGCCCGCAGGAGGGTTTGGGAGGGCCTGGCCGTCACGCAGGTGGATGGGGAAACCGGATTTCCCCACACCTCCGCCCGCAGGAGGGTTTGTGAGGGCGCAGCCCGGGAGCAGGGGGATGGGGGAACCCGGTTTTTCCCCATCCCCTCACCCCGTGGGAGGGTTTGGGAGGGCGTAGCCCTCCCAAGTTTCTTCATCCCGTCGCTGTGCGGCGCAGCCGCATGGATGGCTAACATGAACATAGGCTGCTCACCTACGCGCATGCGGCGCTGAACCCCCCTCCTAACCTCCCCCCGCTGGGGGAGGAGCCGGACTCCCTCCCCCCAGCGGGGGGAGGGCTGGGGAGGGGGGCAGTCACCTTGCCCGCGGAGACGCGACGCGGGCGGGCCGCCCGCGCTCCCAGGCGATGTTCATCGGGCGTTGTGCGCGAATCGCATGGACGGCTGAGGTGAACCTGGCCACAGCCCCTGGCCCGCGGGGGTGCGAAAAGCAGATTTTCCCACGCCCTTGCTGGTGGTCCTCATGCCTCTGGCTTGCGAGGGCTAAGGCTGGCGCATTCATGCTCCAGGCGTTTGATCTCCTGCTCCAGATCCGCCACCATCTGGCGTAGCCACGCCGGGGGCGGGTTGTGGGGATCGTGGAGCCTGGGACGCAGGCGGCGCAACTCGGCCTTGCGTTGGCGCAGGGCCGCCTCGAGCGCGCCGGAAGGTTCGGGCGGCGGCGCGGGCGGCTCCGCTTGCGTCTCCAGATAGGCCACGACCAGTTCACTCAGCAGTTCGTCCAGGTCGCGATCGGCGTGCTCCAGCAAACGCAGCAGTTTAGCTCGTTGCGTCGCCGTGAGGTAGATCCGCGTGGGAATGGCAAAGCGTCCTTCGTCCATCGCTTAACGGAGTTTCTCGCGCAGATAGAGCGGCAGGTTGGCGATGGGCACACGCTCCTGGGCCATGGAATCACGGTCGCGCACCGTCACGGTGTCGGTGAGCGCGGGCTCCTTGCCCTCGCCGAGGGTGTCGAAGTCCACCGTAATGCACCAGGGGGTGCCGATCTCGTCCTGGCGGCGGTAGAGTTTGCCGATGGCGCCGGTGTCATCGTACACCGTGCGCGCGCCGAGTTCAAGCTGGAGTTGCCTGCGAATGCGCCGGGCCGTTTCGACCATGGCGTCGTGGTTGCGTTTGAGGGGAAAGACAGCCACTTTGACCGGCGCGAGGCGCGGGCGCAGGCGCAGGACGGTGCGGAAGTGCTCGTCGATCAGGGGTTGGGCCTGGCCGCGCAACTTCTTGCCCAGTTCGATGGTTTCGGCGCCGGGCATGGCCAGCAGCGGCTCGACCTCTGGCAGGCGCTCGGGCAGGTGGTTGCCGATGGCCTCGCCATAGGCAAGCATGGCATCACGAGCCTCAGGGTGGAGTTTCTCACTGCGACCCACGGATTTGAGAAAGGCGGTCAGGGCATCGGTCACAGCCTGCAGCTTCTCTGCGGGCAGCGCCCTGGTCATCTCTTCGGCATAAGCTTCGCAGAGCACCGCCAGCACGCCACGCCCCACGCCAGCCGAAGGCTCGATCACGTAGGGCACCACGTGATGCCGGCGCTCGGGATCGAAGTAGGTCAGCCGGGCCGTACTGTCCGCGTTGGGGGTTACGCGCGCGGTCAGGTTCAGGCTGGCCTGATCCTTCGAATGCGAGCCAAGGTCATAATCGGTGCGGTTGGCAATGCCCTCGATCTCCTGGGGGCCAAGGTCGGGATACTGGTACATCAAATCGTAGGTGCGCTTGGAGTAATGGGCCAGTTCATCGGGGGGCACATCATAGACGGTAATGCGCTCGCGGGGCACACCGACGCTGTCCCACCAGCGCAGGCGATCCTCGAGCCACTGCTGGTGCCAGGCCTCATCAGTGCCGGGCATGACGAAATACTCGATCTCCATCTGCTCGAACTCGCGCACACGGAAGAGGAAGTTGCGCGGGTTGATCTCGTTGCGGAAGGCCTTGCCAACCTGGGCGATGCCGAAGGGCAACTTGCGGCTGGTGGTCGCCAGCACATTGGCAAAATTGACGAAGATCCCCTGGGCGGTTTCGGGGCGCAGGTAGGCCAGCGCGCCGCTATCGGCCACGGGGCCGACCTGGGTGCTGAACATCATATTGAAGGGCCGCGGCTCGGTCAGATCGGTCGAGCCGCAGTTCGGGCAGCGCCCATGAATGTGATCGGCGCGCCAGCGGCTCTTGCAGGTGCGACAGTCCACCAGCGGGTCGTTGAAGGTCTCTTCGTGGCCCGAGTATTTCCACACCAGGCGATTCATGAGAATGGCCGCGTCGAGGCCCTCCATATCATCGCGCTCGTAGACGTTGGCGCGCCACCATTCAGCGATGAGGTTGTTTTTCAGTTCAACTCCCAGGGGGCCGTAGTCGTAGATCCCCTGAAGCCCCCCGTAGATCTCGCTGCCGGGGAACACAAAGCCGCGACGCTTACATAATGATATGATTTGATCCAGGCTCGTGGCGGTCATGAAGGTGCTCCTGTGGAGTGGCGGCGGCGCGTGTCGCTCGCCCTGGCCCGGGGCAACAGAAAGCCCCAGGCGATCAAGCATCGCCTGGGGACGCATCATACCGACGCGCGGTTCCACCCCAGTTAGCGGCGCAGCAGGCGCGCGCTCACCTCATTCAGAAGGAGCGCCCGGCGCTCCCACACCGGCTCCCCGGCGCCCTTCCCCCGAACCGTGCCACCGGGCTCGCACCATTCCCGGTTCGCTGGATGCCGGCGCGCGGGGTACTCCTCCGGATCATTGCCGTCAGATTGATGTCATCAGTATACCACAGGCAGAGGGATGGGGAAACCCGGTTTCCCCATCCTTCTGCCTGTGAGGCGGGTCTGCGAGGGCAAAGCCCTCCCGGAGCGTCACCGGGTACCCTGGTCATCCAGGCCGGAGCTTATTCCTCTTCCTCGACCAGCACCCCCTCGTACACCCCGGAGTGCTGGCCATTGCGTCGCCCAGGTTCGCCTGGCCGTGTGGGCCGGCGTTGGGCGGACGAACCATCGGGCAACTGGGTGTAAATCTGGGTGGTGGAGAGCGAAGCGTGGCCGAGGCGTTCCTGCACCTCGCGCAATTCGGCGCCATTTTCGAGCAGATGGGCCGCGAAGGAATGGCGGAGGGTATGGGGGGTAAGATCGTGGAGCCCCACCTCTTCGGCATATCCTTTAAGAATGAGCCACAGCCCCTGGCGGGTGAGCCGCTTGCCGCGATGGTTGAGGAAGAGCGCCTCGGTCGGCTGGCTGCCATTGTGCAGCAGGCGCGTCCGCGCCGTGTCCAGGTATTCCTCGAGCGCGGTCACTGCGGTCTGGCCGAGGGGCAGGACCCGTTCGCGGCCAGCCCGTCCCGCGCAGCGGACGGACCCCTGTTCGAGCGACACATCCGAGACATTTAACGCCACCAGTTCGCTGACCCGCAGCCCGGTGGCGTAGAGGAGTTCGAGCATCGCCTTATCCCGCAGTCCCTCGGGCGAGGAAGAGCGCAGGGGTAATTCGAGCAACTCGTCGACCTGATGCTGGGACAGGGCCCTGGGTGGATAGCGATCCACCCGGGGCGAGTCGATGCGCCGCGTGGGGTCGTTGGCGATGATATGCTGCTCGGTGAGGTAGCCGAAGAACGACTTGAGCGCGGCAGTGCGGCGGGCGATGGTTGACGTGGCGTAGCGCCGTTCACGCAGGTACAACAGAAAGCCCAGCACGTGATCGGAAGTGACGTTTTGCCACTCATTCAGGTTCTGGTCGCGCAGATAGGCGCAGAGTTGGTCGAGGTCGGTACGATAGGCGGCGATAGTATTGGCGGATATGCCGCGCTCCACCGCCAGGTACTCCAGAAACTGATCGACTTGCTCTTGCATACGTTCCTATCTTGCCCACTAAGAGACAATTTCAGGATCAAGAGGTACGCGGTCGCCTTCCGGCGGGGAGGGATGGAGGGCCGTGCCCTCCCAACCCCTCCCGTGGGCCCGGGCACGGCGAGGGCTCACCGTGCCTCCTGAACGATTACAGAAACGATCAGCCAGCCCCTATCCTGTGCCGGTAGTGTGGCGCACCCGCGGTACAGGGCGCCCACGGGTGCGGAATGGGGCGTATGGTAACGCAAAGGTGGGGGAGTGTCAACCGCGCTCGCAGCGGGATAGGGCTACGGTATGGTCTGTAGGGAATGCAACTAAGGTTCTTCCTGGGAGGGCTGCGCCCTCCCAAACCCTCCCGCGGGGAGGGGGGTGGGGAAACCCGGTTTCCCCACACGAGGGCTTGACGCTCCAGGCCGCGAAAGCGTATGGTATACTGCCACACGTTGTTCTGCCGGCTCTACGGCGAAACTATGCACACAATGCTCGTGTTTAACCCGAGCGCGGGCCAGGCCGAGGCGCTAGAAAGCGAACTGGCCGCTGCCGCAGCCGTCTGGCGCGACGCCGGGTGGCAGGTCGAGGTGCAGCCAACCCTTGCCGCGGGTGATGGGCAGCGCCTCGCCCGCCTGGCGGCCGAGCGGGGCTATGACCTGGTGGTTGCCGCCGGAGGCGATGGGACGATCAACGAGGTGATCAATGGTCTGGTCGGTTCCCGCACTGCGCTGGCCCCGCTGCCGCTGGGGACGATGAACGTCTGGGCGCGCGAGTTGCGCCTGCCCCTGCAACCCCGCGCGGCCGCCGCGGCGATCCTGGACTGGGAACCCCACGTCATTGACCTGGGTCGCGCCGGCAATCGCTATTTCTTGCTGATGGCGGGCATCGGCTTTGACGCGGCCATCACCGCCGGCGTGCGCCCCGCCGAGAAGCGTCGCTTTGGCGCCCTGGCCTACGTGTGGCGAGGGATCGAGCAGGTGCTCAGCGTGCGTGGGGCGCGCGCGCGCCTGACCCTCGATGGACGGCCGCTGCGTGGCCGCGTGTTGATGGTGGTGGTGGGAAACACTCAGCTCTACGGCGGATTGGTGAAGATCACCCATCGCGCCTGCATTAATGACGGCTTGCTCGATGTGTGCGTTATCAAGGGCGAAAACGGTCTCAGCGCCCTGCGCAGCTTCTTCGCCATTCTCGGTCGCCGCCAGGGCCACGATCCGGAGATCCAGTACTACCGCGCGCGGATGCTCACCGTGGCCGCCAGACCGCCCCTGCCAGTGCAGGTGGACGGCGATCCGATCGGCTTCACGCCGATGACCTTCGAGGTCGCGCCGGGCGCCCTGCGCGCCCTGTTGCCGCCCGATTTGCCCGAGGATCTGCTGCAGCAGAAGCCGGCATCGGAAGCATCACCGGGCCGCAAGGCTCGCCTCGCGTGGCGTTCCGGTCGCTTCTAGCGCCGGTGCCTTGCACATCAGCCGTCCATGCGGCTGCGCCGCACAACGCCGCGATGAACATACGGTTGTTCCTGGGAGGGCGCAGCCCTCCCAGACCCTCCCGCGGGTGGGGGCATGGGGAAACCCGGTTTCCCTATCCCCCTGCGGGGCGGGGGCGTGGGGAAACCCGGTTTCCCCACCCCCCTCTTCGAGAGCCCATGTTCACGTTAGCCGTCCATGCGGCTGCGCCGCACACGAACAGCACGAAAATTGTTCTTGGGAGGGCTACGCCCTCCCAAACCCTCCCTCTGGGTGAGGGTATGGAGAAACCAGGTTTTCCCACCTCTCCCATCCATCCTTGCCATGCACAGGTTGCACACGACTCTAATAGCGGCGCTGTTACTGATTCTGGCGCTGGCGTTGTTCAGCGGCGGCTGTAGCAGGAGGGCGGACGGCCCCGAGGCCGCGGGCGCAAGCCCGGCGGTGCGTGGGGAGGCCTTGTCGGGCCGGCTGCTCTTCGTGCGCCAGGGGGTAATCTGGCAGTGGCAGGGGCGCGAGGCCGCGCCGTTGCTCGGCGGCGGCGCGGCATTCCAGCCCGCCTGGGACGCGGCGGGCGAGCGCATTGCCTATATCGTGCGCGACAACAGCTTCAGCGATGTGTGGCTGGCCGATGGCGCCGGGCAACCCCTGACCCGCCTCACCGACAATGGCTCGCAGGCCCCACCGAACAGCCTGGCGCGCGTCGCCGAGAGTCGCTGGGCCTTTTACCCCGCCTGGTCGCCCGATGGCATGCGCGTGGCGGTGGCGATGCAGACCCGGCCACCCGCCGGCGATCCCCTGGCTGACGCGCCCCTGGCGTTGATGCTGTTGCCGGTGGGCCCTGGCACGCCGCTGCTGGCCTATGGCGATGGTGAGATCAGTGTGGGGCGCAGCGTGTTTCTTGCCGATGGGACAGGACTGATCGTTACCCTCGCCAGCAGCGGCCCGGGCGGACACCAGGAGTTGTATCGCCTCGATCTGATCAGCGGACGGGCCGAGGCGCTCACCGGGGCGCCCGAGGGCAGTTATGATCCGGCCCTCTCGCCCGATGGGGGCTGGCTCGTGTTCGCCGCGCCCCGGAATGGGCGCACCGATATCTTCGCGCTCCCCCTGACCGGAGGCGCTCCTGTGCGGCTCACCGATCAGGGCGCGGCGCGGGCGCCGGCGATCTCACCTGATGGGCGTCTGCTGGCCTTTCTGGCGATTGCCCCGGGCGAGCCGGGCTTTGACCTCTGGATCGCGGAACTCAGCAAAGAACCCGACGGCGCGCTGGCTGCCGGTCGAGCGCGTCGGTTGACCACCGGTCTGGGGATCGACGCCGACTCCGGGCTTGCCTGGGCGCCGTAGTCGGAAGCCTACCCCTGAGCATCACGGAGCGCCGTAGCCGCGCCGGGGCGTCGCTGAATGATTTCGCACTCAGTAACGATGATGTCCAGGGGCACATCGTGCGGCTCGTGCGGCAGGCAGGGCTCCTCCTGGACGGCAAAAGCCACCCCGATGCTCACGCCGCGCATCTGCGCCAGCAAGCGGTCGTAATGGCCCTTGCCGTACCCGAGGCGGTAGCCGGCGCGGTCGAAGGCCAGCAGGGGTGCCACGGTCAGGTCCCAGCTTCCGGGCGCGGCGGGGCGCATCTCGCGCGGCTGCAGGACGCCGTGGGGACCGGTGACGAACGCCTCGCTGTCGAGCCGGTCGATCCAGCTATGAGCGAGGTGATGGTCGTTGCCCACAACGGGCACGGCCACAGCTTTGCCCGCGGCCAGAGCGGCGTCGATCAGGAAGCGGGTGTCCACTTCGGAGCGGATGGGCAGGTAGCAATGGATGGAGGCGGCGGCCTGAAAGATCGGGAGAGCAGCCAGGCGCGCGCAGATCACCGCGCTGCGCTCGGCGCGATCGGCAATCGCGTTGCGGCGCGCGGTGGCCTGGCGCCGCAACGCGCGCTTGAGAACCGATGTCATCAGCAGGTCTTCGCCCTCCCAAACCCTCCCGCGGGCGGGGGGATGGGGGAACCCGGTTCCCGCATGTTCAGGTTAGGCGTTGCTGCGCAGCCTTGTCCACAACCGTTGGGGGAGGCGCCGAGCAGCCGCGCCCCGCCAGGGGCGACGCAGGGGGTCGCCGCGGCTTAGAGATGCGGGGCCTTGATCTTACGGATCAATTCCGCGAACGGCGGATCGGGCTTACGGCGCGGGTTGAACTTGAACCAGCCAAGTTCGGCCCGCACGGCCTGCTCCTTCAACTCGGTGGCGCCCCAGATGAACGACGCTCCGGTGATGCCGAGGAGGGCCGACCAGCCGGCATTGGCCACGAAGAGCGACCCGAGGATCAGCAGCACGCCAAGGGCCAGAGGGTAGGGCCACCAGAGATAGCCAAGGTGGTACTCCATGCGGATGACCCAGAAGAAGCCAAAGCCGATGATGCCGAAACTGAACAGGCCGAGGGCAATTCCACCCCAGTGCATTGGCTGGCGCTCCCTTCAGTCGGTGCTGGCCGAAGATGGGCGATAGACGTCGGACGGGCGCTCCGTGGGGCGCCACGGCGAGCGGTGCGGCGTAACGGGGCGACCGGTGGGCTCACGGTTAAGCAAGTCGGCGGTGGTGGCCGAACCGCTAGCGGCCAGGTAGGCGGCGTGGCGCGGGTTGGCGGGATTGGCCGGCGCGTGTCCTTTGCGCACCCGTTTCGCCTGCCGGAACAACTCGAAGGCATCCCACAGCAGGGTCACGCCGACGATGCTGCTAACGCCGGCCAGGGTAAGGGTGGGGGCGAAGAGGGCATAGACGTTCAGCCCCAACCCGGCAATGGTAAGGACGAGCGCTGGCGGCCCGATCCGCGGGCTGTGGGCCTCGAGCCAGCGTACACCAACGTGTCCCCACCAGATCCCCAGAAAGGTGGCGAGGGCCATCCAGAACCCGGCCAGTTGCAGCATCCCCGTATCCTTCTAGCTCCTGCCGCAAACCTACCTAAATCTCAACAATTCTTCACAAAACGCTCTTCCATTGTACCCGTCACGAGGAGCGGTGTCAACTGCTGGTTGCCGTTCCACGCCTTGACGGGCCAGATCGGGCTCCCTATAATCGCTTGCAACTGCAACTATTGCACTGCCGAGGGTTAAGCCTATGTCCCCACCCGTAGCGCCCTCGATTGCCCACGAGCAGCACCGGCTCATTCACGACATCTATGTACTCCTCGATGACGGCGATCGGCGTGTGCTCCAGAAAGTCAACCTTTCGCCGCTGGAATTTTCGGTGCTCCAGCGTCTCGACACGGCCCAGGGCCGCCGTTTGACCGACATCGGTGCGGAACTGCTCTGTGTGAAGAGCACGATCACGCGGCTGGTCGATCGCCTGGAGGCGCACGGGTTGGTGCGGCGGACGCCCGATCCCGACGATCGGCGCGCCCAGCGTCTGCTGCTGACGCCGCGCGGCCTGGCGTTGCGCGATGAGGCCATGCGCCTGCATGACGCCGCGGTGGAGCGGCGCATGGGCCTGCTTGAGCCGGCCGAGCAGCAACAACTGCGGAGGCTGTTGGAGAAGCTGCGCGCCGGGCTGAGCGAGGATCTCGCGTCGGCCGACAACTAACGCCAAAGGCCGCGCGAGCGCTGTGCTGCGGCGGCCCCGGGTCTTCCTCTCCTCCAGACGCTACGCGCCGCAGATCCGATCCAGGGCGGCGTTCCAGGCCTTCATACGCTCAGGGTCGCCCCCGACATCGGGGTGATGCAGGCGCGCCATCGCTTTGCGGATGGCGTTGATCTCATCTTCGCTGAGTTGCCCGGCCAGACTGCTGATATCGAGGACCCGCGGCGAGACCTGGGGATCAGGCGCCATCCCGGCTTCGAGGCGCTGGGCGCGGGCGCGCCAGATATCGCGTTCGTGGGCGAGGGAGGTATTCTCGCGCATCGTCTCCGTCAGGGTGGCGACCATCTTGGCGTGGGCACGCTGCGCTTCATTGGCAGCCGAGAGCGCCTTTTCGAGTTGGCGCCGCAACCCGCGATTCAGCGCGTGGGCCTCAGCGAGTTCCCGCCGGAGTTGCTCATACTCACGCTGGGTACAACCTTCCAGAGTCGACGGAAGTTCTTCCGGCTTTAGCACACCCTACCTCCTCGCCAGTCGCTTACTCCACCCTTGCAATGGCGTATGGCGATGGGACTTTTCCACATAATCGCGCCCACTGGGAGCACGAGCTATAGTATAACGACTTCGGCCCACTTGCGCTAGGGGGTTGTGGATAACGGCATCGTCATACCATACGTGCCGCGCCATGTGGCGAGCGGCTGCCTTGCGGCAGCCGCTGGGGGCAAGAGAGGGGAGCGACAGGGGGGATAGAGAGGGGAATGGCCCGGGGCGTCTGTCGCGTCGCCACCGAACCGATGTGTGTAGTATAACACATTTTGACGCACTGCGCTATCCGACTTTGGTCGGATTTGCTCGCCAGCCGTCCATGCGGCTCGTGCCGCACACCGACGGCATGAACACACTTCTTGAGAGGGCGCAGCCCTCCCACACCCTCCCACCGGGTGGGAGGATGGGGAAACCGGGTTTCCTCATCCCCCTGCGTGAAGGCCAGGCTCTCCCGCGGGCGGGGGTGTGGGGAAACCCGGTTTCCCCACATCCCTGCTCCAGCAGCCTCTGTTCACATTCGATATGGCCCTCCACAACCTTGAGGTGGGTGCATGCGGTATATCTCCAGAGCGACTCGCCACCGCGGATGCATTGCCCCGCCGCAAGCGGCTGTGGTACAATGCACAACGTGGCGAAAATCACGCTCGAATGTTCGCTTCCGCCCGGCCTATGCTGCTTGAGTTGCAGATCAGCGACTTCGCAATCATCGATCGGCTGCACCTGCGTTTCGACGCTGGCTTTAACGTGCTCACCGGCGAAACCGGCGCTGGAAAGTCGATCATCATCGACGCCCTGGGGACGCTGCGTGGTGAGAAGGCCGATCCTTCCTTCGTGCGCGCCGGTTGCCCCCGCGCGCGCGTCGAGGGTGTCTTCAGCCTCGAGGATTGCCCGCGGGTGCTGCCCCTGCTCCAGGAGTACGGTCTGCTCGACGACAGCGACGAGCAGGTGATCCTGACTCGCGAGATCAGCGCCGAGACGGGCCGGAGCGTGGCCCGGGTGAACCGGCAGGCCGTGAGCCTGAGCGTGCTCCGCGAGATCGGCGGACGGCTGCTCGATATCCATGGGCAGCACGAGGGGCTGTCGTTGTTCAATACGCGCACCCACCTCGATCTGCTCGACCGCTTCGGCGATCTGCTTGCGCTACGCGAGCAGGTGGCCGACCGGGTGGCCCGCGTGCGCGCGCTGCGCGAGGAACTGGCCGAGTTGCGTCGCGGCGAGGCGCGCCGCCAGCAGCGCATCGAGGAACTGCGTTACCTGCTGGAGGACGTGCGCGCTGCCCGACCGCGCCCCGAGGAGGAGAGCGAACTGCTGCGCGAACGGGCGGTGCTGCAGAATGCGGCGCGTATTACGGCGCTGGCCAACGATGTCTACGCCGCCCTCTACGAAGGGCGCGAGGGCGGGCGCTCCGCCGCGCCCTCGGTGGTCGAGGCGATGGCGCGTGTCGCCGCGAACCTCGAGGAACTGGCCCGCGTTGATCCCACGGTGACGGTCATGGCCGGCACGGCCAGCGATTTGCGCTACCAACTCGAAGATCTGGCCGCGGCAGTGCGCGGGTACCGCCTCGGCCTTGATGTTGAACCCGGGCGCCTCGAGGCGGTCGAGGATCGTCTGACCGTGCTGCGCGATCTGCAACGCAAGTACGGCGGCGATCTGGCCCAGGTGCTTGCCCGCGCCGCCAGCGCCGAGGCGGAAATTGAACAACTGACCCATAGCGAAGAACATATCGCGGCGCTCCTCCAGCACGAGGCCGCGGCCCTCGCCGAACTGGCCGAACTGGCCGGTGACCTGTCGCGCCGGCGCCGCCTGGTCGGTGATGAGCTCGCGCGCCAGATCGAGCAGGCTATGAGCGACCTGGCCATGCCCAACGTGCGCTTCGCCGTCCATGTGGAGCATGCCGATGATCCCGACGGCGTCCCACTGGCTGGCCGGCGCCTCGCCTGTGACCGGACCGGGATCGACCGGGTGGAGTTCTTGATTGCCCCCAACCCCGGCGAGCCGCTCAAACCGCTGGCGAAGATCGCCTCGGGCGGCGAAAGCGCGCGCCTGCTCCTGGCGCTCAAGTCGATCCTGTCGCGGGTCGACGAGGTCGCCACGCTGATTTTCGACGAGATTGACGTTGGGGTCGGCGGTCGCGCTGGCCATGTCGTGGGCCAGCGGCTCTGGACGATCACCGAGAACCATCAGGTTCTCTGCATCACCCACCTGCCGCAGGTGGCCGCGTTCGCCGATGCGCACTTTCACATTCGCAAAGAGATCGCCGGCGAACGCACTCGCACCAGCGTCACCTGTCTCGACGAGAGCCAGCGCATTGATGAACTTGCCGCCATGCTCGATGGCACCCCGAATGAACACAGCCGGGCCAATGCGCGCGAGATCCTCATGCGCGCGGCGCACTGGAAGGACCGGCGCCAGGGGCAGCCCCCCGGGGCGCGCGGCGGCCGGCGTGGCAGTGTCGCCCCTGTCTCAAGCGTTTCTCAGCAATGATGACCTCAATGGGGTGAGGGGATGGGGAAACCCGGTTTCCCCATCCCCTGCTTCAGCAGCCTATGTTCACGTTAAGGTTCATACCTCTCCGTTATGATCCCATCCCAGACAACCATCGGCCGATGGTCCGCGCGGGTAAGCGAAGCCTGCTGGGTGCTCGCGCTGACTATGGTGCCGATCGTGTTCAACCTCTACTCGGCGCGCCACTTCGAGCCGGATAAAGCCGCGCTGCTGCGTTCGCTGGCGCTGATCGCCATCGCCGCGGCGCTGGTCCGCTGGCTTGATGCCCTGGTGAGCCGGGAAGCGCGCCCCGCTAACGCAACGCCGCCGGCGAACGCCCCTCCGCTATGGCGACGCCTCGCGTCTCTGCCCCTGGCCGTGCCGGTCCTGCTCTATGCCCTGGTCTACCTCCTGGCGACGGCGGTGTCGATCGTGCCGGGCATCAGTTTCTGGGGGTCCTACCAGCGCATGCAGGGCACGCTGACCCACCTGTCCTATATCGCCCTCTTCGTGGCGATGGTCGCCACGCTGCGCCGCGCGGAGCAGATCGAGCGCGTCATCACGTTGAGCATGGCCGCGGGATGCGCCGTGGCCGGCTATGGGGTCCTGCAACATCTGGGGCTCGATCCGCTGCCCTGGCGCGGCGATGTGATCACCCGCGTGGCTTCGACCATGGGCAACTCGATCTTTGTCGCGGCCTATATGATTATGGTTGTGCCGCTGGCGCTCTACCGGCTGGTCGCCGAGGGTGGCGCCGCGCGCACGGCGCCCGCGTCGTCGGACGCGCGCAATGAGTGGCTCTGGGCGCTCAGCCGGGCGCTGCTGTTCGGCGCCGGGCTGCTGCTGGTGCTGGCGCTGATCAAGTTCGGGGCCGCGGTGCGCACAGTTGATTTTCGCTACTGGTGGGCCCTGCCGGGCGCGGTTGTCTGCGCGACGGCCCTGTGGTGGCTGTTGACGATCGGCTACGAACGGGCGGGGAGGCGGTTGCCCTGGTGGCCGGCGCTGCTGCTGCTCGGCTACCTGCTTGCCCTGGGGGCGCAGTTCGCGGCCACGGCCAGCGCCGGCTCGCAGGTCTTTGTCAGCCCGGGCGGGGGGGGGCGCGCGCTGGACTGGTGGCTCTGGCTCGCCCTGGGGGTGCTGATGGCGCTGGGCGCCTACACTCTGGCCCACGCCCTGCCACGCCTGCCGGAGCAGCCGTCGCGCCTGTGGCGCCGCTGGCTGGCCGCCGAGGCCGGGGGCGCCGCTCTGGTGCTGCTGGCGGCGATCTTCTTCACTCAGAGCCGTGGCCCATGGCTCGGGCTGGGGGCGGGGCTGTTCGTGTTCTGTTCGCTGCTGCTGTGGCAGGCCATGCGCCAGGCGCGCCTCGCGGGCAACGGCGTCCAGTTGCGCCGCCTGCGCGCGCTGCTGGTCGGCTGGATCGCCACGGCAGCCCTGGGGGCGATCTTTTTATTGATCTTCAATCTTTCCCAGGCGCCGTTGGTTCAGCAACTGCGCGAGGTTCCCTACCTGGGGCGGATGGGGCGCTTGTTGGAAGTGGACCGGGGCACCGGCCTGGTGCGTCGCCTGATCTGGTTCGGCGACGAGCACGCCGGGGGGGCGATGGCGCTGATCACCAGCGACTGGGGACGCATGCTCGTCGGGTGGGGGCCGGAGAGCATGTTCGTGGCCTTCAATCGGTTCTATCCGCCTTCGCTGGCGAATGTCGAGGCGCGTGGGGCCTCGCCGGATCGCTCGCACCAGGCCCTGCTCGACGAACTGGTGACCAGGGGGGTGCTCGGGTTGGTGAGTTACCTGTTCCTGGTGTTCAGCGCCGCGGCATTGAGCTGGCGCCTGATGCGCGCGAGCGGCGAGTGGCGCTGGCAGGTGTTCTTTATCGCCTGTCTGAGCGCCATCGTCGCCCACGTGGTCGAAGGGTTGACCGGCATTCCCATCGTTTCGACCCTGATGATGTTCTGGATGACGCTGGCGCTGGTCGTGACCGGCGGGTCCCTGACCGGGCAGTACGCTCTGTCGCCGGCCCCGGCGGCGGCCGAGCTGGCGGCCGGGGAGCCCGAGGCCACGCCCGCGGCCCGCGACGCTCAGGGCGGGAAGCGTCGTCAGCCCGCGCCGGGGGGCAAGGGCGTCAGCCGCGCCGGAACGCCGCGCCAGCCGGCGCGCGCCGCTGCGCCGGGCCTCGGGTCGTGGTTGGCCCTGGGGCTGATCGCTGCGCTGACCCTGGGCGCGGTCTGGCGCTTCAACGTGGCGCCGATTGTGGCTGATATGCACTTCCAGCAGGGCCAGGGGCTGAGCGAGGGCGACCTGGACCTGAACCGGGCGGTGCAGGCGCTTGACGAATACCTCCAGACGGTGCGCGGCAATCCCGGCGAAGATTTTTACTACCTGCACCTGGGGCGCGCGTTGATGGGCCTCGCCGACGCGCTGCGCGTCGCCGGCGTGCCGCCGGGTGAGGCCCCGGCAAGGGTTGATCTCCGCACCTTGCTCAACCTCGATGGTCAGACGGCGCTGGTTGGCTTTGTCGAACGCACCTCGCCGATGGAGATGATGAGCTACGCCGAGGCGGCGTTGCTCCGCGCCCACACCCTCAACCCGCTGAACAAGGACCATTTCGCCAACCTGGGGCGCCTGAACAGCTTCTGGTACACCTGGAGCTACGATCCGGGCCGGTTGAGCGCGGCGTTGCAGTGGTACGAGCGGGTGACGCCGATCGCGCCCCGCGACGTGACCTTGCTCAACGAGCGGGCCGGGGTGACCATTTCCGTCGGCGATTACTACGCCGCCAATGGCAACCGGGAACAGGCGCGCCAGTTCTACGAGCAGGCCGCCGAGTTGCTGCGCTACTCCGAACAACTCGACCCGCGCTATGCCGACACGTATGTGCGGCAGGGCGACCTGGCGCGTCTGCAGCACAATGATCCCGACGCAGCCGCAGCGGCCTATGTCAAAGCCATCGAGGTATCGGGAACCCTGGTGGCCGGTTCCATCGAGCGCATCGCCGACGGTCTGGCCGGGCGCCGGGATCTGCTGATCCACCTGCGCGACGCCTACGCCCGCTCCGCGGCGAAGCAGGAGGAGCGTCTGGCGGCCGCCGAGGCACGCAGGGCGCCGGAGGCCGATATCGAGGCGTTGCGGCGGCAGGTGGCCCTGCTGCACAGCGCCACCGGTCTGCTGTCGGTGCGCGCGGGGGATATGCGCGGCTCGGTGGAGCCGTACCGGCGCGCCGCCGAGTTGCAACCGGCCCAGACCAGCTACCGCCGCAACTACGCGATTGTCCTGAGCGACACCCTGCGCTACGACGAGGCGCTGGCCGAGGCCCGGCGGGCGCTGGAGGCGCTGCGCGCTCAGCCTGGAGCGGAAGAGGAGATCGCCGTCACCCGGCGTTTGATCGAGTTGATCGAGCAGGCGCGGACGGGAGGGTAGGGTGATTGGAGATTGTAGATTGTGGATTGTGGATTAAGGTAGCGGGTCATGATCCAGATCGCGCTGATCGCCCTGGTCGCGCTCACCTTCTCGATGGTCGCCACGCCATTGATGCGCCGGGTGGCGCTGCGCGCCGGGGTGGTGTCGGTGCCGCGGACGCGGGACCTGCACATCGCTCCGGTGCCGCTGCTGGGCGGGGCGGCGATCTATGCAGCTTTCGTCGTCGCTCTGCTGCTCTTCGGCGACCGGTTCTATATTCGTGAACTGGTAGGCATCCTGCTGGGAGCCACGCTGATCTCGCTCTTCGGGTTCGCCGACGACCGCTGGGGCCTGGGGGCGCTCGCCAAGCTGGGTGGGCAACTCCTGGCCGGGGCGGTGCTGGTCCTGGGCGGCACGCAGGTACAACTCGTTCCCCAACCCTGGCTGAACTGGGCGCTGACGATCGTCTGGGTGGTGGGCATCACCAACGCGCTCAACTTTCTCGACAACATGGACGGCCTGTCAGGTGGCGTGGCGACGATCGCGGCGGCATTTTTTTTGCTGCTCGCGGCGATGAACACGCCGCGCCAGGTGCTGGTGGGCGCGATGGCGGCGGCGCTGATCGGCGCCTGCGTGGGCTTCCTGCGCTACAACCTGAACCCGGCGACGATCTTCATGGGCGATACGGGCAGCCTGTTCATCGGCTTCGTGCTGGCGGCCCTGGCGATCAAGCTGCGCTTTCTGGGGAACACCCCGCTGGTTACCTGGATGGTGCCGGTGTGCGTGCTGGCGCTGCCGATCTTCGACACGGCCCTGGTGGTGGTGGGGCGGCTGCGGCGGGGTGTGAACCCGTTCACTACGGCGGGCAAGGATCATCTCTCGCACCGGTTACACGCCCTGGGACTGACCAGACGCGAGGCGGTGCTGACCTGCTACCTGCTGGCGGGGGCCTGCGGGCTGGTGGGGGTGTATCTCACCCAGGCTCGCCCGCTGGAAGCGTACATCGTGGCCGGGGCTATGGCCGCGGCGGGGGTGGCGGGCATCATCTGGCTGGAACGGATCTGTCCGTCGGGCACGCCGTTGCTACCGTAAATAATCGTTAGCACGAATACATCTCCTAACGTGAACATACACTCTCGGAGAGGGATGTGGGGCAACCGGGTTTCCCCACGCCCTTGCCCGCAGGAGGGCCTGACCCTCACGCGGGGGGAGGGGGCAACCGGGTTTCCCCACGCCCCTGCCCGCAGGGAGGGCCTGGCCCTCACGCGGGGGGAGGGGGGGCAACCGGGTTTCCCCACGCCCCTGCCCGCAGGAGGGCCTGACCCTCAAGCAGGGGGAGGGGGAAACCGGCTTTCCCCACGCCCCTCACCCGGTGAGAGGGTTTGGGAGGGCGCGGCCCTCCCAGGAAGAACCTATGTTCATCTGCGCGCCGCAGGATCACCCCGCGCCTGCCGGTCAACTCTTTGCGTAAGGGTAGCGCGAATGCCGCTCTGGAGGGTGGCATAGGTGGTCGTGCTGCTCAGATCGATGCCCAGGCCGACAAGGGCCTGGGCCACGTCGGGCCGGATGCCGACGAGAATGGCCCGCGCGCCGAGGAGACCGGCGGCCCGGGTGATCCGGATGAGGCCGCTGGCAACCTGGGTATCAACCACCGGCACGCCGGTCACGTCAAGAATGAGGTGGCTGGCGTATTTGCGTTCGAGGGCCTGGAGGGCGCGCTCCTGGGCCTGCGCCAGGCGCCCGCTGTCCAGGGCGCCGATCAGGGGCATGACCAGCACGTGGTCGCTGACCGGGAGCACGGGGATGCTCATCTCGCGGATGATCTCCTGCTGAGCCGTGATGGTCTCCAGTTGCCTGGCGAGCTGGGCGCGGGCCGCTTCGGCTTCGCGGCGCGCTTCCTCGGCAACGGCGAACTGGGCGCGCAACTCGGCGGTACGCTCAGCGATGATCGCCGCCATCTGATCGAAGGCCCGTCCCAGCCGGCCAAACTCATCGGCGCCGTCAAGCCCGGTGCGGACCGACAGATCGCCGTCTGCGAGATGTTGGACAGCCTGGCTCAGACGCGCGATGGGGCGGGTCAGATTGTAGGGCAAGATCAGACTCCAGAGCAAGGCCAGAACTATAGTGAAAACACCGATCAGACCAAAGATTGTTTTTGCCACAAATGCCGATCGTTCTACGTCGAGCCCGGCCCCTTGAGCTTCGGCGGCTTTGACGCGGGCCATGTCGAGGGAAAGATCCGAGAGGAACTGAATGTTGGGCTGGTAGAGCGCGAAGCGGCGCACGGCCTCCCGGGAGGTTTGAAGCTCGCCTTCTGCCACAGCTTCGGTAATGCGCCGGAAGCCTTGATGATAGAAGTCGAAGGAGGCGCGCCAGAGGCGCGCCTGGCGCTGATCGGTTTCGGTCGTGGCGGCCGCGGCGAAGGCAGCAATGGCTTGATCCAGATCGGAGACGGCCAGCGACCAGGTCTGCACAAACTCATCACGTAGTTGGGGATTTTCGAGATGCAGGAAGTAGCTCTGGTCGTAGCGACGAGCGATCTGGACCTTCATGGCCACATCGCTGGCAAGCTGGCTGAGGCGCGCGTCGACCTGGATGGCCCTGTGCGCTGCGGACTCGGCGTACTTGATACTTATTGGAGCGGCAACGTTCAAACCAAGCACCAGGAGCGCGAGCGCGCCAAAGGCCAGGCGGAGGCGCTGGTGGAACGGCAGGTTGCGGTACGGACGCAGCAGAGGGAGGCGTGCCATAGTGCCCTCCGTGAGGGTCATATATGGCTTCAAGCATAGAGCAGCCATATTACCTGGCCGCAACCGTTTGATGACGTGAGTGTAGCGGGTGCAACTACTTTGAGCGGCAAATTTCCGGACAGGCGCGATGCGCAGGGCGCACAGAGCCGCGATGAGGGCACGTTGTTGTGGAAGGGCTGCGCCTTTCCACACCCTCCCACCGGGTGAGGGGTCTGGGGAACCCAAGT
>Ga0272446_1002951_pt1 | contig 22245 bp, 20 predicted proteins | sample YNPCB0061_FD_194587 | JGI IMG/M metagenome (GOLD analysis project Ga0272446, IMG submission 194587) | Hot spring microbial mat communities from Yellowstone National Park, WY, United States - YNP-CB-006-1 | ecosystem: Environmental > Aquatic > Thermal springs > Hot (42-90C) > Sediment | place... | reverse complement strand
ACCGCCACCTGCGGCCCGAGCAGGAGGACAACTTCGGCATGTTCAGTTCCGATTCCTTGGTGAACCTGTGGGACCGCATCACGGGAGCGATTGCCGCCACGGCGGTGGCGGTGGTGAGCGTATTCATGGTGGTGGGCGGGGTGGTGATCATGAACATCATGCTGGCGGTGGTGACCGAGCGGACGCACGAGATCGGGATCCGCAAGGCGGTCGGCGCGCGGCGGCGCGACATCCTGAACCAGTTTCTGGTCGAGTCGTCGCTGCTGGCCGCGACGGGCGGGTTGATCGGCGTCCTCATCGCCTGGGCGATCGCCGTGGCGGTGCGGAACTTCTTTTCGATTCCCATGGCGCTGCCGGCGAGCGCCGTGGCGGTGGGAGTGGGGCTGAGCGCCGCGGTGGGGCTGTTTTTCGGCATTTACCCGGCTCAAAAAGCGGCGCAGCTTGATCCGATTGACGCGCTGAGGTTCGAGAAATGACCTGGTTTGCGTTCTGGTCGGGGTTGCGAATCGCATTTGACAACATTCGGGCGGCCAAGCTGCGTAGTTTTCTGACCGTGCTGGGCGTCATCATCGGTACGGGGACCATCATTGGCGTCGGCTCCATTCTGGCGGGGTTGGACGGAGCGATCACGGAGATCATCAAGAACTTCGGCGCCAACACCATGATCGTGTTGAAGTACCCGGGCGGGTTCCGCTTGCGGAATCTGACGCCGGAGGAATGGAAGCGGAAGCCGCTGACCTTGGAGAACGCGCGCGCCATCGCGGAGCGCTGTCCGTCGGTGGAGGCGGTGAGCCCGTATTTGTTTCCCGAGAGCCGCTGGCGTCAGAGAATCCGGTACCGCAACAACGAGATGTACGACCTGCAAATCGGCGGAACCGAGGAAGGCTATGTTTCCAACGGCGTGGAGATGAAATACGGGCGTTTCCTTACCAATGCGGACAACTTCCGCCGGGCGCCCGTGGTGGTGATTGGCGAAAACGTGCAGAAGGCGCTGTTTCCCGAGATCGATCCAACGGGCAAGTGGGTGGAACTGGCCGGGCGGCAGCTTGAGGTGATTGGGGTGATGCGCCCGCCCGCGGCGGCGTTTCCCGGACAGGAGGACCGGCGGGTGCTGCTTCCGTATTACACCATGAAAAAGCTGTACCCGGCGGCCAAGGAGAACATGTTGGTGGTGGTGGCGCGTCCGGGCAAACTCGCGCAAGCGATCGACGAAGTGCGGACGGTTCTGCGCCAGGAAAGGCGGGTGCCCTACTCGAAGCCGGACAATTTCTGGATATCAACCGCGGATCAGATGATCGAGGAATTCCGGAAAGTGACCTCGATGGTGACGATCGTGGTGATTGTGTTGAGTTCCATCGGTCTGCTGGTGGGCGGCATCGGGGTCATGAACATCATGCTGGTGTCGGTGACCGAGCGGACCAAAGAGATTGGAGTCCGCAAGGCCATTGGGGCGCGGAGCGTCGATATCGTCTTCCAGTTTCTGACCGAGGCTGCGGCGTTGACTTTCGCCGGGGGCTTGCTGGGAATGATTTTCGGCTGGCTGATTTCGATAGCCTCTCGGCTGGTGTTTCCTTCGTTGCCCACGGCGGTGCCGCTATGGGCCGCGGTTACGGGAGTGCTGGTCTCGGTCGGGGTGGGGCTCTTTTTCGGCATTTGGCCGGCCAGCAAAGCTGCGCGGCTGGACCCGGTGGAGGCGCTGCGCTATGAGTAGGACTATGACACAAAGCGGCTGACGATGAGAGCCATGAGGTTCCAGACCACCAGGCCTGCAAAAGCCCAATTGGCGCGGCTGAGCAAGCGGTAACGGCCGGATTTCCAGCAGAACAGGCCCAGTCCTACGGCTAACACCTTAACGGCGAGCAGTCCGCTCCAAGGGCTGTTGCCCCATTCCATCATGGCCCGCACCACCGGGTTGGCTTCTTGAACGCCGTGCGCCAGGAAGGCGAGGGTGGACAGGAAGTCCAGCATTTGCAAGTAGATGAACTGGGCTACCAGATGGTTTGCCGGGTACGCGCCGGATGCCGCTTCAGCAGCCTTCATAAGCCCTATGATACCGCTTGACTGGAGGAAATCCCCGAAACTTGATAGGACGATTACCCTAAACCCCGACAAGTTTGGTTCTAGTACTCGGCGATGACCGCTGAGCGAGCTTCCGCCAGCGCTTGCACCAGAGCTTCCACATCTTCAGGCTGGGTGCGGTAGTTGGTGATGCAGGCTCTGAGGACAGGTTTCGAGCCCGCCAGGACGGTGGAGGAGATCCAGGCGCGGCCGGATGAAACCAGCTTGCGCACGACCGCTTCGAGAAAGCCGCGCGTGGTTCCTTGAGGATGGGTGGAATCGGTGAAGCAGGCTATGGGTAGGGGGGTATCGTTTTCAATTTTCCATCCCGCGGTTTCGAGCGCCGCTTTTAGGTAAACGCCCATCCCGGTCATGTGGCGAACCACTGCGGCGTAGCCGTCCCAGCCGGCCACCGCGAGAGCGAGAAAGACTTTTAGCCCGATGAATCGGCGCGACCACTGGATGGAGTGCTGATAGGGGTCCACGACGGGCAGGCCTGCGGCGTCGCGGGGCATGTAGTCGGTGGCGACCGCGAAGGTGCGGCTGAGGATGTCCGGGTGGCGGGTGAGAAAGACGCCGGCTCCCATGGGAGCCGAAAGCCATTTGTGGGCATCGAAGGTGATGGAGTCAGCGGATTCGATTCCTTCCAGCACCGGACGCAGAGCAGGATCGAGGGCGGCGGCGCCGCCCCAGGCGGCATCTACATGGAACCAAGCGCCGGCCGAGCGCGCCACGCGCGCGGATTCGGGAATGGGGTCTATGGCGCCGGCGTTGGTGGTGCCGGCGGTGGCTACCACAAGAAAAGGGATATGGCCTGCGGAGATGTCCCTGGCGATTTCGATTTGCAGTTCGTCGGTCTCCATCGACCAGCGGCTGTTCACAGGAATCTCGCGCACGGCCTCGGTTCCCAATCCGCACAGCCGGGCGGCTTTGAGGAAGGAATGGTGCGCTTCGCGGGAGACGTACAGAACCGGCTGGCCATCGAGCGCCCGGACGCCCTGGTGGGCAAAGGCGGGGAAGCGATGGACCAACGCCGCCAACACCGCGGTGTGATTGGCTTCCGCTCCGCCGGAACAGAACACGCCGTCGGTTTGCGCAGGGTCGTAACCGAATCTTGCGCCGAACGCGCGGCACAGGTGATTTTCGACCTCGGCGGCGAAAGGGCTGTGGCTCCAGGCGGCCATCTGCGGATTGAAGACCGCCACCAGGAAATCGGCGGCGACGCCCATGGTAGCGGGTGCGGGGTTGAACAAGCCGAAATAGCGCGGGTGGGGCGTGTGGGTCTGAAAGCGGCGCAGAGAACCGGCGGCGAACTCGACGGCTTCGAGCGGGTCCTGGGGCGCGGCGAAATCGTAGCGGGCAAGAAGGCCGCGCACTTTCTCGACGCTGAGTTCCGGACTGACGCGCTCGGCCGCCACATGCTCCGCGTAATCTTCGGCGATCTCGGCCAAGCGCCGCCAGAGCCGCTGCCGCGTGGAGGAGTCTAGGAGCAACATGGAAACTCAGCGGTTCCCCAGCCCCAGCAGCACGATGCCGAGCAGGATCAGCCCCAGGCCGAGGAACTTGGTGCGGGTCAACGGCTCACCGAAGAACAGGCGCGACCAAAACAGCGTCCAGATGTAACCGAGGGAAACCATCGGATACAGCACGCTGAGTTCCCCGTGGCGGATGCCCATCAAATAAAAGACCGTGGAAAGCAGGAACAGCAGCACGCCGACGACCAAACAGGGATTGAACAGCAACGTGCGCAGGCAACGCGTCCTTCCCGCGCCGGCCTTCAGGAACACGGCGCCGAAAGAACCGATGAAGGAAGCCACCAAGACCAACCCCATCGAAGAAAGCGGAGTACTCAAGACGAACTCCCCCGACCCAAAAGACCTACGCCGATGATGATCACCGTGACGCCCGCGAGCTTAAACGGATTCATGGTCTCGCCCAGCCACAGCACCGACAGCATGGTTACCCAGGCGTACGTGAGAGAGATAACCGGATACAGGAGGGAGAGCTGTCCTTCGCGCAGGGCCAAGATCAACAGCAGCGTGCTGCCGCCGTACAAGAGCAATCCGAGCAGGAGCGGCCAGTTGAGCAGAACAGCGCCGACGGAGAAATGCGGCATGTGCCGGAGCCCCGCCTTGAAGCACATCTGCGCGGCGGCGCCCAGCACAGTGCAAAGAAACACCATAGCCACGCTCCGCCGGTGTTTGGCGGCCTGGGTCAAAGGGTCGGCCTTTGTGGAAGCGCCTGTCACGCAAGCCCTCGACGAACTAACATGATACCGAAAAGGCGCTGGCCTTCGCCTTTGCTTTTCAGTGCGCAGGCACGGAGCACGCGCCGACTTCCACTTTGAATTCGGCCGCCACTTGCCAGCCCGAAGAGGTGCGCTTCTCGATGCGGTAGGCCTTCGTCCGCGCATCCACCTGGATGCGCCAGAGGCGTCCGTCCGGATCGGCGGAGGCGGGACGGCGGGCTTTGATCGGCTCCCGGGAGACTTCGCGCAGGCTCCAGGATTCCCCTCCGGTCATGGTTTCGTACATCTCATAGCGGGCGCCTTCGCCTCCGGTTTGCACGCGGTCGAGCAGCATGAAACCCCGCGTCCGGCTTTCAAACCAAAAGGCTTCGATCAAGCCCGGCCGGCTCTCAGGATAAACGGAGCGTTTTCGCCAAGTCTTTCCCCCATCGGTCGTCACCAGCAGAAAGGGATCGCGCGGCACGGCGCCCAGCGTATGACCGGCAATCCAGCCCGTCTCCAGATCGAGGAACTGGATCTGGTCCAGCCCGCCTGAGCGCATCCGGGCGACCGGCTCGGTCCAGGTTTTGCCGTTGTCCTCGCTAACCAGCAGGATGGAGTATAACGTTGTGTCGGCGGTGTGGATGTTGCCCGCCAGAAAGACGCGCGAGCCGCTGGTCTCCACAGCAGCCAGTTCGAGGTACAGCGGGCACGGGCGGGTTTCCGAGCATTCCAGTCCCAGCGCGTTCATGTCATCTTCGGTGCATGGCGCGGGGATCAGAATGGGCTTGCCGGCATATTCCAGCGGCGGGGGCGCAGGGGTCTGCATGAGGAAAGCCGGAAACAGAAACGCTACCATCCAGCACATGCCGGTTTAAACAAATGCTAACACCGGCGATCCTATGATGGAAGGTTATGGCGCCGCCGGTACAACGGATCACACTCGAACTCATCGCCACGGTGCTCGAAAGCGCCCGACGCTCGCCGCGCCTGCGCATGAATCATAACTTCCACTCTTCGATGGAAGACAATCCGCACCGCTTTCTGAACGTCATGCTGCGGGGGACCTACATTCAGCCCCACCGGCACATCGATCCGCCCAAGGCAGAGACGTTTCTGGTTTTGGAAGGGCGCGCCGTGGTGGTGGTGTTCGACGCGGACGGCAGGATCACGGAAAGGCACGTGCTCGGCGAGGGCTCCGGGATTCTGGGCGTAGATCTGGCGCCCGGCGTCTGGCACGCTCCGGCGGTGCTGAGCGAACACGCCGTGTTCTTCGAAGTCAAGCCCGGACCGTATTCGGCCGCCACCGACAAATCCTTCGCTCCGTGGGCGCCGCCCGAGGGCGACCCAGGCTGCCAGGAGTATCTGGCCCGTCTTCTGGAGGGATTGGGTTAATAGTCCTGCGGCAGCTTCTGAAGCTGCTCCAGAGAAAACACCGGGCCCTCCTTGCACACATAGCAGCCGCCTGCGTTGCAGCGGCCGCACTTGCCGATGCCGCACTTCATGCGGTTTTCGAGACTGGTGTAAATGTCGCCCGGGCGGAGCCCCATCTTATCAAGGACCGGCAAGGTGAATTTGATCATCACCGGCGGTCCGATGACCAAGGCCACCGAATTCTCGGCCGGGACTTTGGCGCGTTCGAAAACGTGTGGAACAAAACCGACTTCCCCTTTCCAGTCCGGGGTTTCCCCGCCCGGGTCCACGCACCGGATGACGCGGACGCGGTCGTGCCGCTCCCACTGGTCCAGATCGCTGGTAAACACCAGGTCTCCCACGGTCCGCGCGCCGTAGACGATCGTGATGTCGCCGAATTTATCCCGGTTTTCGAGGGCATACCAGATGGCGCAGCGGATGGGGGGCATGGCGATGCCGCCGCCTAAGAAAATGAGGTTCTTGCCTTCCCATTGCTCCATCGGATACCAGTTGCCGTACGGTCCACGGAAGCCAATGACGTCGCCCTCTTCGACGTCCCAAAGGGCCTCGGTGACGCGGCCGGTTTTGCGGAAGCAAAAGTCCAGGTAACCGCGCCAGTTCGAGCTGGAACAGATGTTGAAGGTGGCTTCGCCGGCGCCAAAGGCCGAGAAAATTCCGAACTGTCCGACGCGGAACGAAAAGCGGTCGCGCAGCTCTTCTTCCTGAAACGTGATGCGAAAACTTTTCACATCCGGCGTGTGGCGCCGGACTTCCAGTACGCGCATGAGGTGCGGCTTGTAGACGTTATCCATGTGGCATCGCCTCCAGGACGTTCAGAACGCCCAAGTCGACCGGGCAATTGCGGGTGCAGTTGCCGCAGCCGGTGCAGAGGATTTCGCCGAACTTCTCGCGGTAAATGCGGAACTTGTGCTGCAAGCGTTGCCGCTGGCGCTCCGGTTGCGTACTACGGGGGTTATGTCCGGAAGCGTGCAAGGTGAACAGGGCGAACTGGCAAGCATCCCAGTTCCGCACCCGGGCGTTTTTCTCGTCGATGATGTCGAAACAGTGACATGTGGGGCAGTGATAGGCGCACGCGCCGCAGCCCAGGCACCGCAAGGGGACGCCGTTCCAGAACGGAGAATCGAAATTCGCCTCCAGGAAGGCCTGAACGTCGGTGGGATCGAACTTGACCGGCGGTCCGGCAGGCATCGCCGGCCAGTCTTCATCGCGATATCCCGCCACTAGGGGCTCGGATTTTGCCGTGACCTGCCGCACGGCGAAGTGAGCATCGCCGAGCGGGTACAGGAGGGCATCGGCCCCCCGCGTGGCGTCGGGCGCCAGTCCCACCGAAGTGCAGAAACAATGCTCGTCGTGCGTGTGGCAAGCGAGCGCGATGATGGTGGTGGCGGCCCGGCGGCGGTTCCAGAACTCGTCGCGATAATCCCAGTTGAACAAAGGGTCGAGAATGGGCAGGGCCGCGGCGTCACAAGGGCGCGCGGCCAGCACGAGAGTTTCGGCCGGCGCGAACTCCTCGTCGAGCAGTTCCACAGCGCCGCCGGTGACTCGATAGCGGTACAGGACCTCGTGGCGGGGGAATACCGCTTCCTTGATGGAGTTGGCGGGGCGCAGAAAACCGTCCAGCGCAAGTTCGGAAGCGTCCTTCAGCCGCGCATACAGGACCAAGCCGGGTTTGACGCGCTTAGGGCCTATGAGTTGCTTGCCCTGAGCGATCCAGTCTGCGGCGATGCGGAGGAGGTCTTGGGCGGAGATGCTCATCGGATGAAATCCTCCTTGTCGTTGAGGCTGTAGCGGCCGATCAGCGGTTCTGCGCCGCGCTCTGCGCCGGCTCGGTAATGGAACTGCTGCATGGCCGCGCGAGCCAGTGTGGCGTTCAGCAGGCTCAAGTTGATGCCCGCCGGACAAGCCCGCGTGCATTCACCGCAGCCGACGCAGCGGCCGGCCTGATGGAAGGCGCGGGCGATGTGCCAGGCGAAGTTGCCCTCCAGCGTGGCCGACGGGCTGATGGCTTGCGGCCGGTTCTTTTCCGCGATGCAGCGCTCGCAGTAGCACATCGGGCACACGGCGCGGCACGCGTAGCATCTGACGCAGCGTTCGAATTCGGCCATCCACCAAGCCATCCGCTCTTCGGGGGCCAGGCGAAGAAAGCTGTCCAGGGCGGCGAAATCTGGATCTCCGGAGGATTGCCCGACCGGGATCTCGACAATCTGCTCCCGGTCGATCTGCGATTCCGTCTCCAGGACATTGAGCGCGCGCAATATGGCCGGCGCCGCGACCAGGCCGATGCGGCCCAGCGCACGGATTTCCTTGCGTTTGAGGTACACGGCCAGGTTGGCGGTGCACTGCTGGTTGAAACACAGCCGCTCGGCATCCTCGGCGCGGCGGGCGAAAGAAGGCGCCCCGTGTGAGTCGTAGCCGATCACCACGCTCACGGCGCCGGAGGAAAGCAGTTGAGCGGCGGCGCTCCGCATCTGCTCTTCCCCTGACGGTTCGGGTTTCAGAGCAGGTGGGGGAGGCGTCCAAGCCGGCGCTTTTCCGCCATTCGGGAGACTGAGGTATCCTGCCGGACCGAGCGCCCGGGTGGCTTCGGTAATCTCGGTGATCACCTGTTGAAATTTCCTGCCTTCGGCGGCAGAAATCCAAGTGAAGTGTATCCGCCGCATATCGAAACCGAGCGTCTCGAGCAACGGGCGGAACAGCATCCAGCGCCGGCGGGCGTGGTAGTTACCCGCCGTATAGTGGCAATCGCCGGGATGGCATCCGGACACCAGCACGGCGTCGGCGCCGATTTCGAAACCCTTCACGATCAGATTGAAGTCGATGCGTCCGGTGCAAGGCAGCCGGATGAGGCGCACGTTGGGCGGGTACTCCAGGCGGTTTGTGCCCGCCAGATCGGCGCCCAAATAGGTGCACCAGTTGCACACGTAGGCGACGATTTTCGGTTCAAAGGCGTGCCTTTCGTGCTTTTCCGCGCTCATGCCAGCGCCTCCACCATGGAATAGATCTGCTGCTCAGTGAAGCCCTCAATGTCAGCGCTCTTCGAGGGGCAGACGGCTACGCAAGTCCCGCAGCCCATGCACAGCCCGGGATTCACCCGCGCTGCCCGTTTGTGCTTCAACTGCACCTTTTCGATGGCATGGTAAGGGCAGGCGCGATAGCAGGCATAGCAGGCGGCGCAGGTTTGCTCGTTGATATACGCGATTTCCGGCTCGCGGCTCAGTTCCTGATTGGCGAACAACACCGCAACCTTGGACGCCGCCGCCGACGCCTGCGCCACGGACTCTGGAATGTCCTTCGGGCCGTGCGCCGCGCCGCAGATGAACACTCCGGCGGTGTTGGTTTCCACCGGGCGCAGCTTGGGGTGCGACTCGAGAAGGAAGCCGTGCTCGTCGTAACCGATGTTCAGCTTCTGCGCCAGCGATTCGATGCCGGGTGCGGGGCGCATGGCCGTAGCCAGCACCACCATGTCGGCTTCGATGGTGAGAGGCGTTCCGGACAGGGTGTCGGCGCCGCGCACGATGAGCTTGCCGTCCTGCTCGACGATCTTCGAGACGCGCCCGCGATGGTACTTCGCGCCGTCTTGCTCGATGGCGCGCCGGACGAACTCGTCGTAGCTTTTGCCGCCGGCGCGGATGTCCATGTAAAAGACGTGCGCCTCGCCGTCGTGCACCTTGTGGCGATACAGCATGGTGTGCTTGGCGATGTACATGCAACAAATCTTCGAGCAGTAGGAGATGCCCTTGGCGTTGTCCCGCGAGCCGACGCAGGAGATGAAAACCACGCTCTTGGGCGTCTTGCCGTCTGAGGGGCGTTTCAACTCGCCCGCAGTCGGTCCGGAAGCCGACACCAGACGCTCGAATTGCAAGCCGTCGATGACGTCTTTAAACGCGCCGTACCCGTATTCTCCATATCCGCGGTATTTGGGATCCGCCTGCTCTTTGCCGATGCTGTAAAGCGAATAGCCGGTGGCTACGACAATGGCGCCGACGCGCTCCTCGACGATCCGGTCGGTGTCGTCGAACCGTATGGCGTCCCGGGGACACTTTTTCGCGCAAAGACCGCAAGCGCCTTTCAGCAGCTTGACGCAGTGGTTTTTGTCAATCACCGGGCGGGCGGGCACGGCCTGAGGGAAGGGGATGTAGATGGCCCGGCGGAAGCCCGTTCCGTAATCAAACTCACTGGGAATCTTCTTCCAAGGGCAGACATTCCAGCACTCCCCGCAGCCCGTGCACTTGTCGATATCGACGTAGCGCGCCTTGTTGCGAATGGTCACAGTGAAATTGCCGACGAAGCCGTCCACGCTTTCCACTTCCGAATAGGTGTGCAGCTTGATGCGGGGATGCTGTCCGGCTTCCACCATCCGCGGGGTCAGAATGCACTGGGAACAGTCCAGGGTGGGGAAGGTTTCCGAAAGTCCGGCCATCTTGCCGCCGATCGAAGGTTCTTTCTCAACCAAAACCACTTCGTAGCCCGCGTCGGCGATGTCGAGAGCCGCCTGAATTCCGGCCACGCCGCCCCCGATGACCAGAGCCCGTCGCGTCACGGGCACGCGGATCGGCTCCAGCGCATGGTTGCGCTTGCACTTTTCCACGGTCATGCGGATGATGTCCAGCGCTTTCGCGGTGGCCGCAGCGCGGTCATGGTGCACCCAGGAACACTGCTCCCGGATGTTGGCCAGCTCTACCAGATACGGGTTGAGGCCGGCGGCGGCAGCCGCGCGGCGGAAGGTCTTCAGATGCATGTGGGGCGAGCAGGAGGCCACCACCACTCCGGTGAGGCGTTCGCCGGCGATTTTTTCTCGCACCATGGCTTGGCCGGGATCCGAGCACATGTATTTGTAGTGAAGCGAACAGCGGACGCCGGGGATGCGAGCCGCCTGCTCGGCGACCTGGGCGACGTCCACGGTGCGGGCGATGTTTTCGCCGCACCAGCAAACAAATACGCCGATTCTAGCCATGGTGCAACCTCACGACGAAGTGGCGGTCCACGCCCAGCTCTTCGGGGGCCAGTCCCATGGCCATCCCGACCAGATCGGAGAGGTAGTAGACCGGCAAGTCATGATCCACGCCATAGCGGCGGCCCGCGGCGGCTTGCTTCATGTCCAGATTCACGTGGCACATGGGGCAGGCCACCACCAGGCAGTTGGCGCCGTGGCGGCGGGCGTCGGTCAGAATCTTGTGCGAAAGTTCCAACACGGTGTCCTCGTCGCACAAGGTCTTGCCGGCGCCGCAACATTCGGTGCGGTAATTCCAGGAAACCGTCTTGGCGCCTAGCCGCGCCACAATGGTTTCCATGGAACTGGGGGCCTCCGGATCGTCGAAATTCACGATCCCGGCAGGGCGGGTCAACAGGCAGCCGTAATAACAGGCGGCTATGATTCCGTCGAGCGGCTTCGACGGTTTCAGGTCGAAGCGCTCCAGTAATTGGATAAGATTCAAGATTTTGGTGCGGCCCGTGACGGGGAGTTCGACGATCGAAGCCATCTCATCGCGGAGGCGGTTGTCCGCCGCGATTTCCTTGGCCGCCTTCATGAGCTCCATCGAGCACATGGGGCAAGGCGCAAGCAGTTCGTCCAAGCCGTCGCGCTCGGCCAGCGCCAGGTTCCTGGCGGGCAAAGCCACCGACAGCTTCTCATTCAACGAGTGCGCCGCGGTGGCGCCGCAGCAGATCCAGTCGTCGAGTTCCTTCAACTCGGCGCCCAGGACCTTCAGGCACGCGCGGACGGACTGCTCGTAATCGTTCGAAGATCCGTGCAGGGCACACCCGGGGTAGTATCCGATGGCCATGGCTACGAATCAGGCGCCGCAACGTTGAAAGATGCGGCGCACCAGTTCGCGATCCCGTACGCCGCCGGGCGCCAGATGCAGCTTCTTTTTCCGGCGCAAGGCGGGCGCAAGGGACGCGTCTTTGAATAAGAAGGATAAATCCGCATCCGCCAGCGTGGCGCGGGTCTTGAAAAGACCGATCAACTCGATTTCGTTCAAGCGTCCATTACGGCGGATGTTATGTAGGAATGCGTTATGAAAAATAAGAGTGCGGGACTCGCCGCCGGCTGCCACGCCTTTTTCCGCCGCCAGGCGGCGCAGCGCGTCCAAGACCTCGGCGCATGCCACTTGCTGAGGGCAGCGGGAGCTACAGGTGAAGCAGGAAAGGCATTTCCAAATGGCGGCGGAACGAAGAGCCTTATCCGTCTGCCCATTTTGAATGAGCCGGATCACCTGGTTGGGCGCGATGTCCATCCGGTCGGCTTGGGGACATCCGGCGGTGCACTTTCCGCACTGGTAACAGTTGGTTACTTCGTCGGTCAGTGTCACATTTCACTTTAGCACCTCAATATCCTAAATAGAAACCGGCTCCTCGGAAGCGGCCGCCCACCGGCGTGCGCCGGCCCGTCAAGCGGAAGTCTTCTTGGCGCGTGTGCGGACCGGGTACTCGGGCGAATCCGTGCGGCAGTTTTTCAGGAACGCTTCCATCTTGGCCACAACGTCTTTATGGGCGGAAGCGACGTCGGTGTTCTCGCCAGCGTCTTTTTCCAGGTCGTAAAGCTCCAACGGTTCGTTCAGCCCGTGGCGGACGCCCTTCCACCGCCCCATCCGCACGGCTTGGTGGAAGCCGCCTTGCTCGTAGGTCTCCCAATACAACGGCCGGTTCGGATCCTGGCTCTGGCCCAAAAGCGTGGGGGCGATGGAGACGCCGTCCACATGGCGCGGAATGCCGCGCAGCCCGGCCAGGTCGGCAAATGTCGGCAGCACGTCGGCAAAGTACCAAGGATGGCGGCTGACGGCGCCGGCTTTCACCCGTCCCGGCCAGCGCACGATCATGGGCACGCGCAGTCCGCCCTCGTAAATGGATCCCTTCCTGCCGCGCAACGGCCCGGTGGTGGCGAAAGGTTTGAAGTCGATCACTCCGCCGTTATCGCTGGTGAAGAACACGATGGTTTTCTGGTCGAGGCCGGTTTCCTTGAGTTTGGCCATGATGCGGCCGACGTAGGCGTCCATGCGCGTGACCATGGCCGCGTAATGCTTGGCTTCGTCCGGCCAGGGCTGTTTGGCGTAGTCGCCCAGCTCCGGCGCCACAAATTCGGCGTGGGGCACGGTGGGCGTGAAATACAGGAAAAACGGCTGGTAGATATGCCTTTCGATGAAGTACAGCGCTTCTCGTAGGAACAAGTCGGAGGCGTACTCGCGCCGCGCGCCGTCGAGGTTGCCGCGGATGATCTCCTTGTTTTTGTTTCGCCACAGATACCGCGGGTAGTGGTTGTGAGCGTGCTGCTGGTTGAGGAAACCAAACCACTCGTCGAAGCCGTGGTCGTTAGGCAAACCAGGGGTTCCAGGCTCGCCCAACCCCCATTTGCCGAAGATGGCCGTGGCGTAGCCTCGCTCGTCGTCGAAGCCGTCGCGCCATTCCGGTCCTTTCAGGACTTCCGCGACCGTGACGTCGTCGGCGCGCAGCGACACTCTGCCGCCGGTGCGCAGGGAGGCGTTGGCGCGGACCGTGGTGTGGCCGGTGTGCTGGCCGGTCATCAAGACGCTGCGGGAGGGCGCACACACGGCGGCGCCGGCGTAGCAGTCCGTGAAGCGCTGCCCCTCGGCCGCCAACCGGTCGATATGCGGCGTGCGGATGAGTTTCTGTCCGTAACAGCCCAGGTCATAGACGCCGAGATCGTCGGCCATGATGAAAACGAAGTTCGGCTGCTCGCTCCGCACACGGCCACGCTGCGCCGCCGCAGCGGCGGCGCCGGATAGGGAAGAAAGCGCGAAGAATTCGCGCCGCGGAAGGGGTTTGCTGGGGTTCACGGCTTGATTCTATCGCAGCCCGCGCCCCCGAATTCGGCCCGCCGCCGGTGCTATTCTGAAGGTAGCGGGCCTCCGCCTCCTCACCATCGGGAAGACTGTCTTGAAGATCGGCTTCGTCAGCTTGGGTTGTCCCAAAAACCTCGTCGACAGCGAGGTCATGATGGGTCAACTTGCCGTTTGCGGGCACGAACTGACGCCTCATCCGGACGAGGCGGAGGTGATCGTCGTGAACACGTGCAGCTTCATCGAGCCGGCCAAGGAGGAATCCATCCAAGCCATTTTGGACATGGCCGAATTCAAGAAGACCGGACGGACCAAGCGGCTGATCGTCGCCGGGTGTTTGGTGGAGCGGCACAGAGACGAAATCCGCCGCTCCATCCCGGAAGTAGATGCAGTGGTGGGCGTCAACGAAGTGGAGCAGATCGTGGCGGTGTGCGAGGGGGCCGAGGCAAAGGAGGCGCGGCAGCCGTATCTGTACCACGAGATGACGCCGCGGCTGCTGGCGACCCCGCGCCACTACGCCTACATCAAGATCGCCGAGGGCTGCGACCACCCGTGTTCGTTCTGCGTGATTCCGCAATTTCGCGGCGCTTTTCGCAGCCGCCCGCCCGAGTCCGTAGCGGCGGAGGCGGCGAACCTGTTTGCCCGCGGCGTACGCGAAATCAATTTGGTGGGGCAGGACACCACCTCGTACGGAGAAGATCTGGGACTGAAAGACGGTTTGGCCGTTCTTTTGGAGCGTCTGGCGGGCATCGAGACAACGGGCATGAAGTGGATCCGTTTTTTATACTGCTATCCCAACCGGATCACCGATCGCCTGCTGGACACTGTCGCCGCTCACGAAGCTTTGGTGAAGTATATCGACATGCCGTTGCAACATGCCAGCGCCGGTGTGTTGCGGCGAATGAAGCGAGGCTCCAACGGCGAGCAATTCCTTAAGCTGATTGAAAAGATCCGCCGCCGCATACCCGGCGTGGCGATTCGCACCAGCATGATCGTAGGTTTTCCCGGCGAGACGGAGGCGGATTTCGACGAGTTGTGCCAATTCGTACTAGCGGCGCGCTTCGACCGTCTGGGGGTCTTCTCCTACTCGGACGAGGAAACCAGCCAAAGCTACCGTATGGACGGGAAAGTGAGCCGCCGTGAGATTTACAACCGCAAGCGGCGGCTTCTGGCGCTGCAACGACGGATTTCGCGCCAACGGAATCGAACGCTGGTAGGCTCCGAACAGTTCGTGCTGGTGGAAGGGCCGGCGCCGGATTCGGAGCTGGTATGGCAGGCGAGGCTCGCCTCGCAGGCGCCCGAGATTGACGGCGTTTGCTACATCGAGGATCCCGGAAGTCTGCCGCTGCGTGCGGGGGAATTTCGCCGCATGAGGATTCGGCGCGCGCATGATTATGATCTGACCGGGTCGCTGGTGGACGAGTACCGAGATGCCGTGACGGCGCCGGCGGCTCCGCGATTCACGATTCTGCCGCCACGGCCGCAGGCTGGCGCATGAGATGTCCTACGTGCAAGAAAGTGGAAGTGAACATGGACGACCCTGAATTCCCATTTTGCTCGGAGCGGTGCCGGCTCATTGATCTGGGCAACTGGGCGTCGGAGCGCTACGTCATCTCCGAGCCGCTCGAATCTCGTCCGGAAGGCGGCGAAGCAGAGGATGAATAGCGTAGCGGCGGTGTTGGCCTCATGGTTCGGCTGTGGATACGCACCGTTGGCGCCCGGTACGGCCGGCTCGCTGGCGGCGGCCGTGCTGGCGTATGGGGCGGGCCGCTACTGGGGCGCGGCGCCTTGGGTGTTCTTTTTTATGGGTGCGGCGTTGTTGCTTCCGGGTGTCTGGGCGGCTTCGCGAATGGAGAAAATGACCGGCCGGGCGGATCCCGCCGTGGTCGTAGTGGATGAGGTGGCGGGGCAATGGATCGGCATAGCCGGAGCATCGAGCCTGGATTTCAAACAGGTGTTGGCCGCCTTTCTGTTGTTCCGGCTGCTGGACATCACCAAGCCGTTTCCGGTGGGTAAGCTGGAAGGTGTGCCGGGCGGCTGGGGCGTGATGCTGGATGATGTGATGGCCGGCGCGTACGCGGCGCTGGTAATGGTATTGTTGGGATGGTTCCACGTTTTCTGAGTATGGCGATACGCAAAAAGCTCAATAGCGTTCCACAAATCGAACGGGTGGCGCCGGCGGCGGCGATCCCAGGGGGAGAGATCGCCATTCGGGGGTCCGGCTTTTCGGCCTCGGCCGAAGTCCGGCCCAAGGTGCTGATTGGGTCGACGCCTGCGCCGGTCATCATCGGTTCGGACCGGTACGTGGTGGTGCGGGTGCCGGAGGGAGTTCGCGAAGGCGGGCTGGTGATCGACAACGGCCTGTCCACCAGCGCCAAGTGGGCGTGCGACATCGGCTTTCAAATTGCCGACGGCGTGCACCCGGTGGCCAATCCCGTGGTGGACCGGATGGGCAACATTTACACCACGCTGAGCGGTTCGCGGGGGCAGAAGATGCCCGTGTCGGTGTTCCGCATCGAACCGGGCTATGTGGTCAAGCCGTTCCTATCCGACCTGATGAACGCCACCGGACTGGCGCTCGACCGGGAAGGTCTGCTGTATGTTTCCAGCCGGCAGGACGGCATCGTGTATCAAGCCACGCCGGAGGGCGAGCTTTCGGTCTATGTCGAAGGGATGGGCGTGGCGACAGGACTGGCTTTCGACGCCGAAGAAAACCTTTTTGTGGGCGACCGCAGCGGCACCATCTTCAAGATCAGCCGCAGCCGCCAGATCTTCGTGTTCGCCACCATGGAGCCGTCCATCGCCGCCTATCATCTGGCGTTCGGCCCGGACGGATACCTGTATGTCACGGGTCCAACGACATCCAGCTTCGATTCCGTATATCGCGTGAACCCAGCCGGGGAAGTCGAGGTGTTCTACCGGGGGCTGGGGAGGCCCCAAGGCCTGGCGCTTGACGCCGATGGCAACCTGTATGTCGCCGCTTCCTTACGCGGGCGGCGCGGCATCGTGCGAATCACGCCGGACCGGCAAGCGGAACTCTTCCTGTCGGGTCCCGGCATCGTCGGCCTGGCGTTCGCGCCGCACAACACCCTCTTGGTGGCCACCGGGAACGCGATCTATCGCGTGGATTGCGGCATCGCCGGGAGGCCTTTGCTCGGATGAACGCGGAAATCATCGCGGCCGGCTCCGAATTGCTGACGCCGCAACGGATGGACACCAACTCTTTGTTCCTGACCGCGGAACTCAACGCCCTCGGCGTGGAGGTGGTGCGGAAGACGATTGTCGGCGACGACCGCGCGCGGCTGGCCGAAACGGTGCGCGCGGCGCTGGCGAGTTCTGAGATCGTCGTGCTCACCGGCGGGTTAGGGCCGACCGAAGACGACGTCACTCGTGAAGCCGTGGCGCAAGCCCTGGGGCGCGAGCTCGTGTTCCGCCAGGAGCTGCTCGACCGCATCACGGCGCGGTTTGCGCGGATGGGCCGGCAAATGGCGGAGATCAACCGCAGGCAAGCCTATCTGATTGACGGGGGAGAGGCCTTGGCCAACCCCAACGGCACGGCGCCGGGGCAGTGGATTGAGCAAGAGGGACGTATCGTCATGCTCTTGCCCGGGCCGCCGCGCGAAATGAAGCCTATGTTTTCGGGCGAGTGCCTGCCGCGGCTGATGCGGCGTCTGCCGCCGCTCGTCATCCGCACGCGCGTGTATCGGGTGGCCATGATGCCCGAATCCGATCTGGACCAATCCATCTCTCCGGTTTACAAGCGTTACAGCAACCCGGTGACGACCGTGCTGGCCGACATTGGGGATATCCAGATCCACCTGCGGGCGCGGTGTCCAACTGCGGAGGAGGCCGAGCGGCGGATCGAGGAACTCGGATCGCAAATCGAGACAGTTCTAGGCGACCGTATTTACACCCGCGACGGCGAGCCGCTGGAGGCTGTGGTTGGAGCGATGCTGCTGAAGTGCGGCGAAACTCTCAGCGTGGCGGAGAGCTGCACCGGCGGAATGCTAGCCGAGCGGATCACTTCCGTGCCCGGCAGTTCGAAATGGTTCATAGGCGGTTTTGTGACTTACGCCGAAAGCATGAAAACGGCGCTGGCGGGCGTGCGCTCCGATATCCTCCTCGCCTACGGGGCCGTCAGCCCCCAGACGGCTGAAGCTATGGCCACGGGCTGCCGCGAACGCACCGAAACCAGTTGGGCGATTTCCATTACGGGTGTGGCGGGTCCGGACGGCGGAACGGAGGAAAATCCCCAAGGATCCGTATATATCGGCGTGGCGGGTGCGGACGGATGTGAAGTGACTCGCATCTTTGCGCCGGGGGACCGCCAGCGAACCCGGCGCATGGCTACCCAAGCCGCCCTCGACCTGTTACGGCGGCGGCTGATGCGCTGAAATAGAAAGGGACCGGCCGCAGCCGGTCCCTGGCGAGAAACTGCTCTGGGCAGAATCCAACTACTTCTTGATGTCAACGTCCTGCAAGAAGCTGGTCCACTCTTCCCACCACGCCACTTCGCCGACGCCTCCGATGAAGTAGGCGGTTTGGTCAAAGAAGCCGTCATCGGGCGGTTGAACCCAACCCGTGCGGAAGATGGGTGAGCTGAAATAGCCGCGGAAGTCGGGGTCGCTCCACTCGAAGGGGCGCTTCATGTTCGGGTCCCGGACGACGAACATCTTGCACTGGCCACGAGTGCCCTGGGCGCAGCCCTGCGTGGCGGCGTTCGAGGACACCTGACCGCTGATGGTGTTGGGCGCGTTGGTTCCCAAGCCGTTGTTCCACAACAACAGCCCGTTGATTTTGAGATTGCCGTTGTCCAGTTGCGCTTGAGTCGCAGCATCGGCAAGATCTAGGCCCGGACTGTAGAAGTTCGTAACTACGATGTTGTTAAACTCGCCGCCGGAGCCACGCCGCAGATAGATGCCGGGGGAGTTGGCTTCGTCAAAGCCCGGGACTCCGCCGCCGATGAAGGTCAAGTTGTACATGATGGGCTTGGAGAGCGGAGTCGCCGATTGGTTATATTCGCTGTTGTCGCCTTCGATGCCGCGATTGCCGCGAGAGTCCGCGTTGTAATAGAAAATGCCGAACTGCACCCGTCCGGTGTAGCCCAGTTGGAAGTCCACGTAATCATCGGCGCCCAAGCCGCCAATCAAGTACTTGGCGTCCATCGTGCCGCCGAACCATTCAAACGAGTCGTCCAAGCCGTAAATCGCCTGGAGGTACTCCGCTTTGGTCTTCTTGCCGCACCCACCCCAAGTGAAAGAGTTCGCTTCGTTGTTCGGGGCGAAGATCGAGCCGGCATACTCCACGCGCACATAGCGCAGCGTGCCGCAATCGTGGTCCGGATCCGTGCCTCCGTACACCGTGTCTTCGGAAGCGGGCAGACCTTCGATGAAGAACTCCCCGGCTCGGTTGTTTTGGCTCGTGTTGGCGCCGACGTTAATGGGCGCCCTTCCCAGCAGAATCAAACCGCCCCAATCGCCGCGCTGGCGTTCTCCGAACGGCAATGAGCTGGTCATGACGATCGGACGGCTTTTGGTTCCGGAGGCCATGATTTTGCCGTTACGGGTGACCACGAGCACTGAAGGGGGCTGAGATCCGGGCTGCCCGAATACAAATGTGCCCGGTTCAATGGTCAACGTGGCGTTGTTCTTTACGAACACCACTCCCCCCAAGCGGTACGCTTTGGTATTGACCAAAGTCCGGTCGGAGGTGATATTGCCGGTGATGTCCTCGAATCCCTCCACCACTCCGATCTTCATATAAGCCGCTTTCAGCACGCGATTGCCTTCGGAATCGCGCAACTGGAGGATGAAGGTGTGCATGCCGAGCTCGTTGGGAACGGGGAGGTTTTCCACCAGGATCTTTTTCTCAGCAGCCTCCACCGGGGCCGCTTTGAAGTTCTCCGCCGGATTGCCGAAGAAATCGCTGATTTCCTCGGAATTCTTGGGCAAATAGACTTTCGCTCCCGTTTGATTGTTCTGCCGCAACAGGACCATCGAATATGGATAAGTGTCCCCGTTAGGCTTCAACGTGTAGCGCAGCGTGATGGTCTCCCCTGCTTGATACACGTACTTGTCAGACCAGATGTACATCGCCACCTGGGAGTCGTTGATCTCCTCCGCGCGGGCGATATACCCGGCAGCCAAGCACAAACCGACTGAAATCACTTGGATAGCTTTCATAATTCTCCTCGTTAGGTGTAAATTCTTAGGGCGTCAGAAGATGGTGACGCCAATGCCGACACTAAAAGTGCGTCCCAACCGGTAACTACGTTGCAGAATTCCTCCTTGCGTCCAATGGTAATGGTTGTTGGCGAGGTTTTCGGCTGAGAACTTCAGCGACCACGTTCCGGTTTCGGTCAGCGAGTACTGATAAGAGAAATCCAGGAACGTGTTGCCTTCCTGATAGATGTCAGGCACGCCGAATGTGCCGACGTCGGATAACCGGCGTGAAACAAAGTTCGCGTCAAAGCGGGCCAGGCTGCGCCACTTCGGCTGCGTCCACTCCACGATGCTATTGGCGATGAAGCGGGACTGGCCGAGCAACGGACGGTTGGTGGAAGTGAGCAGCGCCGCGTCGCGGTCACCAATCCGGATGTCGGACGCCACCACGGTGAAATTCCCTTGGGCGGCGAATCCGCGAAGGCGCTTGGAAAAGCGGCCCAACCCCAAACGCGCTTCCAACTCGACGCCCCGGTTGTAAGCGCCTGCCGCGTTGATGTAAGTCTGCCGCAGGTCGTTGGAAGGCAGAATGGTGACTTCGATCGGGTTCACAAAGTCTTTGGTGAAGAAGCTAGCGGCGATGACTTGATTGCCGCCTAAAAACCACTCCCAACGCACGTCGTAATTCTTAATACTGGCGCGGACTAAATTTGGGTTTCCCTGGGCAACAAAGCCGCCATACACGTTGTTAAAATCAAAGGGCGACAACTCGCGGAAATCGGGGCGCGAAACCGTCCGGCTGAAGCTCGCCCGCAGGTTCTGCCGCGCGCTGATGGCGTAGATTACGTTCACGCCCGCAATGGGGTCCCGGTTCACCAGGGTGGCCGCCGCGCCTTTGGCGTTGGGCACCAGCGGGTCGAGACTGTTGACCAGGATGCTGGCGTCCTCCACGCGAAGGCCGCCCACAAAGCGCCATCGGCGCCCTAAGCTGAGATCCACCATGCTGTAACCGGCGTAGATGTCCATGGAGGCGTCGTAGCGGTCCGTCGCGCGGGTGAATTCGACAATCTGGAAGCCATCCGGGCGGATATTCTCTGGCGCAAACAACACGTTGCCGGCCGCGGTGAGCGGCAGAGTGGTCGAGCGCTGTGGGATGAAGCGGAAACGGCGAGCCTGGAAGTCCCGGCTGCGCAAGGTGGCTCGGAAGCCCGACTTCCAAAGCCCGGTCACCGGGCCGCGAAAGAACGGGGTGCTGATCTCCACCTGCGGCTCCCAGATCCGGTCTTCCAGCCCGGCGAAGAAACGCTGGCCGGAGGAACTGAGCGCCGCGAAGGTGAATTGCCCGTTCGGCATTTTGCCCCGGATGATCTCTCGCATGTCCGGCTCATCGCGCTGCGAGCGGGAATAGGTCAGTTGCCACTTGATTAAACTGTTGCGAAGCCTGGCCACGGAGTGGTCCCCTTCGACGCTCGTGGAGAGCACGCTGCGCTCCACCCACCGCAACCGTTGCGACTTAAGGAAGGTGTCCGCACTGCCATCGTAGCCGGCAAACTCGCGGGCTTCCTTATCGGTGTCGCGGGTAAGAGTATTGCGGAAAGCCAGCTTATTTGCTTGGTTGAGTCTTAAAGCCACGTTCAGAACGCCGCCCAGCCGGGCAGACTCCGTATAACTGTGGAAATCTTCATAATTGGTGAAGATCACCGGGCGGGTCCCCTCCTGACGGAGATAACGCTGAATCTCGCTCTGATAGACCGGTTTATTCGAAAAAGTGAGCGCCCCAACCAAACCGATGCGGCCGAAGGAACCCCCGCCCGCCATCGAGAAGCTCTGCTGCGGTCTGACGGATCCGACCGCCACGGGGTCCCAGTTGTTGCTGAACGCACGGCCTAACTGCTGGAATTGTTGTGGCGTAAACGAACCGGGAAACAGGCGTTTGTCTTGCGGAATCGCAGCCGGCAGCGCTCTGGCGCCGCTATCGAAGCCGAAGGCGTCGTGGGATCCGCCCGGGTAGGTCAGAAAGCGATTAAATGTTGTAACGGTGTTGTAGCCTCCCCCGGTGGAGACCCGCAATGTCCGCGCGGTAGGGAAATCCACCGTCGACATCTGAACCAAACCGCCGGAAAACTCGCCGGGCAAGTCGGGGCTGTAGCTTTTAATGATCCGGATGTTGGAAATCAGCCCCGCTGGGAAGATGTCCAAGGGAACCACGCGCCGTTCGGGCTCCGTGGTGGGAATCAAGGCGTTGTTCAGCATCGTGGCGCTGTAGCGCTCGCCCAGCCCGCGCACATACACATATCCGCCCTCAACCACCGAGACGCCGGTGACTTTTTGCACTGCGGCGGCTGCATCGGAGGCCACAGAGCGCTGGATCTCCTCTGTGCTGACGGCGTCGCTGGTGACCGCGGCGAGCTTACGCTCCACCAACATGGCCTCCGTGCTGGCGGCCACGGCGCCGGCCTTTTCTACGACATCTAGCGTCGTTATCGCCCCTTTAGAAGTCAATACGGTGGATGCATCCGTGACCACACCCGCCTTAACCTCCACATCTTGGATGCTGGTTTCCAAGTAA
>Ga0272446_1002950_pt1 | contig 22248 bp, 15 predicted proteins | sample YNPCB0061_FD_194587 | JGI IMG/M metagenome (GOLD analysis project Ga0272446, IMG submission 194587) | Hot spring microbial mat communities from Yellowstone National Park, WY, United States - YNP-CB-006-1 | ecosystem: Environmental > Aquatic > Thermal springs > Hot (42-90C) > Sediment | place... | reverse complement strand
AACGCCTACCTGACCAGTTACAAAAAATAATAATTGTACATCTGTTTTTTCCTCCTCCAAAGCCCTCTTTGCTTGGATTTGCCAATATACTCATAAGATATGGGTAATGGATAGCTTTGGGAGAAGGCTGGGATGAGGGCAATAAAACGCGGTATGGAGAGTTTTAAAACAGTCTCTTACAACATGACAACAACTCAGCCCTGTCTGTGCGCTGTACATGAGTATTGGCACGGGCAGGGCTGTTTACTGATTAGACGCGCAGAGATAGTGTTTCTACGACGGTGTTTTGCCTTCTTGGGCATGTTTGCGGGCTGAGGCAGCCAGATGTTTTCGCACCTCTGCACCCGTGTTGAGTTGGAGTGCTTCGGCTACGGTGTGAATACTGTCGGCGTAGCAAGTGCCACGAACACGTTTTTTGAGTTCCAGCAAACCGCTTGGCACTACGCTGAGTTCTTCAATTCCCAACCCCACCAGCAACTCCGTCGCGGCTGAATGCCCCGCAAATTCGCCGCAGACAGCCACCGAAATATTGTTAAACTGAGCGGCATCCACAGCCATTTTGATAAGCCGCAACACGGCAGGATGAAACGCATCATACACATTGATAATGCTCGTATTTAAGCGGTCAGCCGCCAGTGTGTACTGTACTAAATCATTAGTGCCGATACTGAAAAAGTCTGCCAATGCTCCCAGTTCCCGCGCCATTACTGCTGCCGACGGCGTTTCAATCATTGCGCCCACAGGCAAATGCTCGTCAAACACTATGCCGTCTGAGCGCATGGACTCTTTGACTTTTTCAATTATTGCTAATGCTTTTTGAAATTCTTGAACGCTGGTGACCATTGGCAACATCAAGCGCAGATTGCGGTGCTGCGAAGCTCGCAAGATAGCACGCACTTGTGCAGCAAACACGGCTCTGTTTTTCAGCAAAAACCGCAGCCCACGCAGCCCCAGCGCAGGATTGGGTTCGGGCGGCAAGAGTCCAAAGGATTTATCGCTGCCAATGTCGAACGCCCGCACGGTGAGTTGCATAGGATAGGCGTGTTCGGCAAGTTCGGTGTACCACTCGGTTTGCTCTTCTTCTGTGGGCAGGCGGTTGAACTCCGCCATTTGCATTTCTGTGCGCACCAGTCCAACGCCTTCGGCACCCAACGACCGCGCTTCTTCAATTTCATCGGTGGAATCTGCATTGGCAAGCAGATGAATCTTGCGCCCGTCGCTTGTTACCGAAGGCACTTTCACAAGTTTGCCGAGTTTTTTTTCGCGTTTAGCAAAATCGCTCTGGCGGCGTTCGTATTTCGCAATCGTATCAGCTTTGGGATGGATGATGACAATACCAGCATACCCGTCCACAATAATACCCGCGCCGGAGTACATACGGTTGGCAATATTCGGCACACCAATAACCGAAGGGATATGCAGCGAACGCGCTAAAATAGCAGTGTGCGAGGCAACACCACTCAGTTCGGTCACAAACGCTGTCATGCCGAATTTTTTGAACATTATTACGTCCGACGGCGTAAGTGCGCTGCTAATGACGATGCTACCTTGCTCGACCAGCGTGGCGTGATTAACCGTTTGGCGGTTGCACAGGACATCCAAGACTCGATTTTTCACGTTCTCCAAGTCTATGGCTCGTTCCCGCAAATAGGCATCGTGAGCGTTCAGAAGCATTTGCCGTTGCTCGTCGAACACTTGTTGTACCGACGCTTCAGCACTGAACAAATGGTCTATACGCTGGTGCAACACTTGCCCAAGCACCGGGTCGTTTAAAATCATCAGTTGAGCATCCAGAATTGGTGCTGCCACTGGTGCTTCTTCTTGGGCAATGCTTACCAAACGCTGCAATTCCGCCGAACACTGCCGCACCGAAGTATCAAGGCGTTCATGCTCGACAGGCAAGCGTTCATGGGAAATTGTTGAAGAAGCAATCGTCAAGGGTTCGGAAACTATCACCAATGCCGTCCCAATGACAATCCCATGAGCTGCGGGAATACCCTTAAATCGCCGTTCTTTTGGTACAGCACGCCGACGTTGATGGACAGAAGCGACGCTTTGGTGCGCCGCAGCATCGCCGTCGTGAACGTGTTGCGTGGAAGCCTTTGCTACCAAAGGCTGTATGGATACAAGTGGTTGCTGCATGGTTGCGTCAGCTACAGGATTTCTACGACCAGCATTGCGGCGCAAGAACGACCAAATGACCAATGCCGTATGCCAAGAATGCTTACCGAAGGAATTTATGAAGAAAGGCAGGGGAAAACAAGCGTTTCTCTGTGTTGTATGAAAAAAAATTCATTGTTGCAATGCACCTGCTCTTCACAGCAACGGGTTGCGCCATTTCACATCTTGCACACCAGCACGTGCGTTGGCGAGCCGAGCGGCAACAAAAAGGTAGTCCGAGCAACGATTCAAAAATGTTGTGATGTAGGTGCCGATATCCTCATTATGTGCTAATGCTACGGAGCAACGTTCAGCCCTTCGGCACACTGTGCGTGCAAAGTGCAGCAACGCAGCAATCTGTGTGCCGCTTGGTAAGATAAAATTTTGTAATGGCTCTAACTCTTGCTCGTACTCGTCTATGCGGTCTTCCAGCCATTGCACGTGCTGTGCTTCCACACGAGGAATGGCATATTTGGGCGGTGGAACAAGCGGCGTGGCTAAATCTGCGCCAACAATGAACAGCATGGTGCTAAGATTGAATACGTCTTCGTCCAGTGGTTGCGGGGGGTTGTGGCTTAGTGCCATACCAAGCACGGTATTGACTTCATCGACAGTGCCATAGGCATCTATTCGCAGATGGTCTTTCGAGACCCGCGTGCCGCCAAACAGCGCAGTTGTACCGTTGTCGCCCGTCTTTGTGTAGATTTTTGTGGACATAGTGTAAAACAATAGTGCAGAACAATTGATTGCCAAGAGCATTACAGCAATGAGCATTCTTGGATTTCACGGCAAGGCAGCTCGACAATAAACGTCGCGCCTTTGCCCAATTCGGACTCGCACCAAACACGCCCTCCCATAGCCTCAGCAAGTTTTTTGACGATAGACAGCCCCAATCCTGTCGAACTCTCGCCGCCTGTGGGCTGCGCCGACAAGCGCGTGTATTTGCCAAACAGTTTTTTCTTGTCTGACTCGCTCAAGCCCGGTCCTTGGTCTTCGATTTCCACACGAATCAAATGCGGCTCACTTCCCTTGACTAAACGCACAATCACCCGCTTGCCATGCGGGGAATATTTCACGGCGTTGGAAACGAGGTTGTCTATGATTTGCAACGCTGCATTACGGTCAGCAAACACCGCAACTTCACCATTGTTTGGGGCAATATGATTTTCGTAGTGCAATTCAATATGCTTGGTCAGTGCTGCTTGAACATAATAGTGCATGATGTCTCGCACCAACGCCTGCAAGTCAAACGTGCTTGGATGCAACTTTACTCCGCCCTGCTCGATGGCATTAACGTTGAGGAGATTGGTAATCAGGTCAAACATTCGCTCCGAAGCATCTAAAATGTCGGTCGAAAACTCTTCGATTTCCCCTGGTGACAGTTTGCTGGACTCCTGACGCAAAAGTGCCGCAAGCATTTTGATATTCGAGAGCGGATTTTTGAGGTCGTGAGCCACAATACCCATGAGTTCGTTTTTCTCGTTGTTGAGGTCTATCAGTTGCCGATTCTGGCGTTGAATTTCTTCGACGTTGCGTCGCACCTCTTCGTTGCTATCACGCAATTGGCTTGTGCGCTCTTCCACCAAACGCTCTAAGAGTTCATTGCGTTTTTGAACTTGATACACTCTTAAACGATACCAACTCACTCCCGTCGTTACCAGAGCAATCAACCCCAACGTCCGAAACCACCACGTTTTCCACCACGGCGGACGAATCACTATCCGTACCGATGCTCCATCTTCATTCCACACACCGTCGTTGTTGCTGGCTTTCACCCGAAAAATATACGTTTTGGGCTCCAAATTGGTGTATGTGGCTTCACGCTTTGTTCCTGCATCAATCCAGTCGTTGTTGAATCCTTCTAATTTGAACTTATAGCGGTTTTTTTCGGGCAGCACGAAATTCAAGGCAGCAAATTCAAAAGAAAAAAAGTTGTCCGTGTAGTCCAAGTCTATTTGTGTGGTGTAAGTGACAACAGTGTCCAACGAAAACGACCTGTTGAATTTTTTGAAATCGGTCAGCACTACGGGCGGCACATAGGCATTCGTGCGAATACGTTCGGGCATGAACTCGTTAAAGCCCTGAACGCCTCCGACGTAAATCATGCCGTTGCGCGAGACCAGCCCCGCTCCTTTATTAAATTCATCGCTTTGCAGCCCGTCGCTCACCGTGTAGTTGGTGCACTGCCATAAGGTTGGAGAAAATCTTGCTAACCCTTTGTTTGTTGTAAGCCAGAGATTTCCCTGCTTATCGGGCAGAATGTCATACACGACATCGTTTGGCAAACCATGTTGTTCTCGGAACACTGCACAGGAGGTGCGTTCGGCGTTCAAGCAATTCAAACCTCCCGTCGTGCCTATCCACAGCCGATGTTCGGTGTCTTCGTAAAAGCCATAGACGCTGTTGGAGCTCAGCGCGGCAGAGTCTTTCGTGTTGGCGTGGAACACGTTCCACGCGCCCGTTGAGGGATTGAATCGACAAGCTCCGCCGCCCACAGTACCCGCCCACAAATTTCCTGCGTGGTCTTGATAAAGGCTGATAACGTCGTTATTACTCAGCCCTTTGCCCGAACTTACGGCTAAGAATTCTTGAAAGGTTGAGGTTTTGGGTGAATACGCAATCAAACCGCCACCACGAGTAGCTATCCAGACGATACCGTTCTTGTCTTCAAGCAACGCTGCAATGTTGGCTGTCTTGAGTGCAGAAGGAGCGCGTGCGTGATTGCGAAAATTCGTGAACGTGTTTGTTACAGGGTTAAACCACGCCAATCCTGCTGCCGTGCCAATCCACATCATGCCTTGGCGGTCTTGCAGGATAGATTTGATGTTGTTGTTTGGCAGCGTGTGAATTCCGCTGCCAGTGCTAAGATACAGCGTAAAAACACCTGTTTGGCGATTCCACAGATGCAAGCCATTATCAGTGCCAATCCACATCATGCCCTGTCGGTCTTCGTAAAAGGCATCAATGTTGTTATCGTGTAATCCCGTAGAATGTTGTACATTCGCTCGTTGAGGCATAGCAGCAGCAGATACGCGATAGAGAGCGAAAAATGCCCCCGCGCCTGACATCTTGTTCAAACCACCACCATTAGTGCCTACCCACAGGATGCCCTGTCGGTCGCAATAGAGCGAGAGCAAAGAGTTATGCGAAAGACTACGAGGATTGGACGCATCGGTGCCGTAGGTAGTAAATGTGCCCGATAAACGGTCAAACGCACACACACCTTTGCCATCAATGCACACCCATAGCGTTTTTGTGTGGTCTTCGACCATAGCCCGTACACGATTGCCCGGCAGGCTATTGCTGGCAGAGGGTTGGTGGACAAAATGCACCACGGCGTGTTGAGCGATATTGATGGCATATAATCCTTCAGAGGTGCCAACCCAGAGCAGACCTTGATAATCTTCAAGCAAGCTGTATATTTCTTTGTCGGCAAAATTATGCACAACATTGGTGGCCGGTTCTTGCAACGCGAATGGCTCTAAGGTGCGGCTTGTAGGGTTGTAGCAGCTGAGTCCTTTGTTGCTACCAATCCACAGCACACCACGACGGTCTCGAAGGAGTGCATTCACCGCATTTTCGGGCAAATATTGTTCGTCGCCCGATAGCTTGCTGTTACCGTTGCCGCGCATAAGCAAAACATTCACCGACCCCGTGCTTGGGTCAAATAAACACGTGCCTCCTCGTGTGCCTATCCACAATTGACCGTTATCATGGGGGCAAATAGCAGTTATCACATTGTTTGGAATGGTTTTACGGTTTTTCGCGGAGTGCCGATAGTGAGTAAAACGCCCAGTAGCACGGTCAAAAGCATTTAAGCCGCCATCGTGTGTGCCTATCCACAGCGTACCGTGTTTGTCTTCGTACAAGGCATGAATAAAACTGTCGGAAATGCTTGTAGCGTTGCGGGGGTCATGGCGATAAGTCAGAAATGTATAGCCGTCGTAGCGACACAACCCGTCTTGTGTGCCAAGCCAGAGAAAACCTTTGCTATCTTGGAGAATGCAATTGACGGTATTTTGCGGCAAACCTTGTTCCAACGACAAATGCTCAAAGCCGCGTTGCGACTGTTGAGCAAAACCTACGTGCTGAACCTGCGTAACCACACTGCACAGCATGACCATCCAGCACAGCACAGCACGTACAACAATATGGCACTCAAAGATTTGCATGAAATTCCACTATGGTTTACCACTATGGTCTAAATGTTTCCGCCCAAATATCATACCAGAATTTGCTCGGCAACTTTAGCAAATACTCCGCAATAGGTCTTTTGGGGACGATTCTTCAGCAAGGAGATTGTTTAGCGATTCTTCAGCAGTATTCTTCAGCAATGATGCTTGAACGACTTGACGTACTTGTTAGTAAATGCCTCAAACGCGAGCGTATTGACTACGTCGTGGTTGCACAAGCCTGCTTTGCGAGCAAGCCCAACGCCGAAGCGAATGTACTGCAAATCTTCCTGTGCATGAGCATCAGTGTTGATGGCAATACGCACGCCCTGATTGCGTGCTATGATACAATTTCGCCATGATAAATCCAAGCGATACGGATTGGCGTTCAGTTCAAGCACTGTGCCATATTCAGCAGCAGCAGCGATCACCTCTTCGATATGTATGGCATACTCTTTGCGGCGCAGAAGTAAGCGTCCGGTGGGATGCCCGATAATGGTTGTACAAGGATGCTGCATTGCGCGGATAATGCGCTCCGTCATGGCTTCACGGCTCATGGTGAAACGCGAATGCACAGAGGCAACAACTACATCGAACGTCTCTAATACGCTGTCGGCATAGTCCAGCGAGCCATCGTAGAGAATGTCGGACTCGATGCCCTTCAAAATACGAATAGGCACAGGTAACGTGCCTTCAACAGCACTATGAGTGCTATGATAGTTGTTCGGACAGGTGTTTGCAGCAGCCTGAGCAGCAAACTCCTCGTTGAGCGCATCTATTTCTTCGTGTTGGCGTTTGATACGTTCCTCGCTCAGACCGTTAGCATATGCAGCAGACTTGCTGTGGTCACAGATAGCAATATATTCAAATCCTAATGCTGACGCGGCTTCAGCCATCTGACGAATACTGTGTTTGCCGTCGCTCCACGTCGAATGAACGTGTAATGCGCCACGTATGGCGGTTTTTGTTATCAAGTTCTCGAAACCCCGCTTCTCGCCGCCATTCTGGGTCTTGTACAGTAGGGTGTTCACCATAGCCGCCGATTCGCGGAGTTCTGGTGGCACAAATGGCAAGTGATACGCCTTGTACAAGGACTCTTCGTCGTGCAGTGCTTGAAGATTTTGCAGGGCGGGTACTTGGGTGTTCACAAACGCGGTAAAGGCTTGGTTGTATTCTTCGGAAGCACTGGTTCGATGCCACTGTTGCACAAACTCCGCCTCTGACACAAGCAAGAGTGTTGTAGGGATACCACGTTCAGAGTTTATGGCAAAGGTCTGAACATCACTATTAGTGATAGTATGCTTTGCAGACGGAAACACCTGCAAAAGCTCTTGGACAGCAGCGTCAAAGCAGTGCGTTTGTGCCAGAAGTTCTATGCGGGTAATCACTTCGCAATATCGGCGTAACTCTCCCGTGAGCTCTGCGCGTTCCACAGACGGACAAGCACGAACGAGCGTAAGCAAATGTTCTGCGTCGGCAAAGGCTGTGTGCAAATGAAAGGCTTCTTGGGCGGTTCGCCACTGAGCAATGGCTTCCACAATATTGGCTTGCGTTTTTTCGCCAAACCCTTTGAGCGCAGCCACGCGCCCTGCTTGGCAAGCTGCTTCAAGTTCGGCAACGGACGTAATGCCAAGTTCTGTCCACAGTGTACGCACTTTTTTTGCGCCCAGACCCCGTAAGTGCGTCATGGCAACGACGCTCTCTGGCACACGCATACGCAGTTCTTCAAGCAACGAGAAACTGCCTGTTTGCATATATTCACGAATAACATCATGCAGACCCTTGCCAACACCGCGCAGCTGACCAAGTGCTGATTCGAGTGTTCCAGATTCAAATGCAGCAGCAAGGTCTATGGTGCTTGTTTCCAATGCCCGAACGGCATTCTGGAACGCACGAATCTTAAACGGGTTATCATTGGCTAATTCCAACAATGTGGCAGTTTCGTTGAGCAAGTGCAGCAATTGAGAATCCATACCTAAACAGTACAGTTGAATGATAGACCAAAAAGATTGAGCGACAATGCGTATTCTCACAACGTCGTGTTTTCATAACGACAGAGCAGCCGGAAGTAAGTACGTAAGCTATGTAAAGTACGAAAAGTTGTGAAAATCTTGCTCAACACGAAAAAAACTCTCGGCGCGATGAAAAATTTTCGCATTTTTGCGGCTATGACTTTTAGTCATAAAAGACAACAGAAATCCCTTCACCCTGTCCCTATCTCAGTGGGAGAAGGTACTTGAAGCAAGGCGGGAAGGGGGCGAGGGCATCGCCAATACGTACTTTTGAAAGAATGCTACTGTGTTACACATTATCTCAGTATTAAGCACGTCAGTAACGTGAGTTTACACTTTGTATCCCCATATCAAGCGGGGAAATCGAATACAAGGGGAATACTTGAGAAAGTATTACGTGAACAGAGTTACTTACAGGCATTACACAACGTCGGTTTATTCTATTGTTCTCTTGTCATTCAGTGTCGTTCAGCCGCGAGCAAGTATTCAGAAAACATTACAGCACAAATTCCTTGATTGCCACAGTGTCAATATAGTAAAAAGAGGCGCAGAATCTATGCACATTGTTCCTGCTAACGGAAAATTGAATCTGAAAAATAACGGCAAATTAGAAGTATTTTTCTTGGGTGTCGGCTCAGCGTTTTCCAAAACCTTGTTTCAAACAAATTTTCTCCTTATTCAAGGCGAGACGCACGTCCTTGTGGATTTTGGTATGACAGGACCGCAGGCGTTGTATCAGATGGCAGGCTTGGAAATGTCAAGTATTGAAGTTGTCTTGCCCACCCACAGCCACGCTGACCATGTTGGCGGCATCGAGTCGCTTGCCTTGGCAAACCGTTACATTGCCCGCCGCATTATGGGCAAGCCCAAACTCAAAATGATTATCAACGACGACTACGAGCGCATTTTGTGGGATATGACCTTGCGCGGCGGATTGGAATGGAACGAACAGGACGAAGAAGGGCGCAAACTTTCGTTTTACGACTACTTCGACCCCATTCGCCCCGCATGGAAGCCCGGGCAAGACCGAGAAACTCTCGAAGTTACTATTGGCGACATGCACTTGGAGATTTTCCGCACGAAACACGTCCCCGAACAAGCAACTTCATGGCAAAATTCCTTTATTTCCTATGGCTTGTACGTAAACAATCGTGTGTTTATTTCCGCCGACACACGACTGGATTTGGATTTGGTATATTCTTACGCCGAACGCTCTGAGGTTATGTTCCACGACGTGCAGTTTTTCTCTGGTGCAGTGCATACCCCACTTTCAGACCTGCAAACCCTTCCAGAAGCCATCAAAAAGAAAATGTATCTGATTCATTACTCCGACAACTGGCAGCAGCATGGTGTGGAGGATTTTGCCGGCTACGCATTACAGGGACACAGGTACATTTTTGACTGAGTGCTTTCGACAAAGGTGTTTTCGACGAATATTGTGGCTACTTCGACGCTGATGCAACCTACAAGAACTTAAGAACTATCCGTCTTTTTACGCTTTAGGACTGCATACACTCATGAACTACACGAGCCTTACCTACCAACTGCATCATTCCATTGCCACGGTTACACTCAACCGCCCTGACAAACGCAATTCGTTCAACGCCGCGTTAATTCAAGAACTGCGCGAGGTCTTTGTGGCAGCAGCGGCAGACCCTGCCGTGCGCGTCGTGGTGCTGCAAGGTGCGGGCAAGGTGTTTTGTGCAGGCATGGACTTGGCGTATTTACAGGACATTGCACGGTTTTCTGTAATGGAAAACATGGCAGATTCTCAAGCCTTTCGTACAATGCTTCACACCATCTACACATGTCCTAAGCCCGTGATAGCAAAAGTTCACGGAGCGGCAATAGCAGGTGGCTGCGGACTGGCTTCAGTGTGTGATGTTGTCATTGCGGGGCGCGACAAAGCGTTGTTTGGGTATTCCGAAGTGAAAATTGGCTTTGTTCCAGCGATTGTCTCTGTGTATCTTGTTCGTAAAATCGGCGATACCCAAGCACGGCGGTTGCTGCTTTCTGCCGAAAACATTCGCGCCGAAGAAGCCCTACGACTGGGCTTGATAACAAGCGTGGTGGATGACAGCGCATTGGATAGTGAGGTGCAACGCGCTGCCGAATTGCTTGCGGCAAATAGTTCTTCGGGCATGATGCTGACCAAAGCCATTCTTGCTGATGTGTACAATATGTCGCTGGAAGCCGCATTAGACCACGCCTGCGCCATAAATGCCATCACGCGCACAACCGAGGACTTCAAGCGCGGCGTGGCAAGTTTTCTGAGCAAACAATAGACAACAGATTTCGTTCAAAAGTATCCTCACCCCGTCCCTCTTCCATAGAAAGACGGTACTTGAAGCGAAGCGGAAAGCGGGTGAGGGCATTGCCAATACGTAAATTCCTTTATGTTCCACTCTCAACACGCAGCCCCATGGACTTGACATATTACGGACACTCATGCTTTGCGGTGGAAGTCAGCGGAAAAACGCTCCTGTTCGACCCATTTATCACGCCAAACGAATTGGCGCGGCATATAGACGCAAACGCACTCAAGCCAGATTACGTGCTTATCTCGCACGGGCACGAAGACCATATTGCTGATGCCGTGAGCATCCTCCAGCGTTCGGGTGCAAAAGCTATTTGCGCGTGGGAAATTCACGTGTGGCTACAGAACAAAGGCATCACTAACACCCACCCCATGAACACTGGCGGCAAATGGAACTTCGACTTTGGCACGGTCAAATGCGTGATAGCGCACCATTCAAGCGGCTTGCCCGATGGCACCTACGGCGGAAATCCTATGGGTTTTGTGGTAACAGAAGCTGCGACGGGCAAAAGTTTTTACTATGCAGGCGATACAGCTCTTACCTACGACATGAAACGCATTGCCGAACAGTACACCCTCACCTTTGCCGTGTTGCCGATTGGCGACAATTTTACGATGGACGCTGCTGAAGCCGCCGTAGCTGCTGATTACGTGAATTGCAAGCACATTATTGGCTGCCACTACGATACGTTTGGATTTATCAAAATCAACCACGACGAAGCCATTGCCACATTTGCACAATCTGGCAAGACCCTCCAACTCCTGAATATCGGCGAAACGGTGTCGTTGTAAAAGCGACAAAGAAATCTCTCAACTTACCGTAATCTACCACGCTTCACTAAGAACCCTTTTCAAAAGTGTCTTGTATCAGCCCTCTCTCACAACTGGGAGAGGGCTTTGGCTGAAACGTCACCTGCCTGCTGAGGAATGTGACCGCCCGCGATACCTAATTATGTATTTGCAAGAAGTCCATTCTTGGCTATGCATGGTCACTGGGCAACAGTTCCAAGCATCACCGTCAAGCCAATACCAGTGTAGTACACATCCGTTTGCAGGGGTGAAATCATGGGACAGACCCTTACGGTGTGTTGTGCTGCTGCGGGCGACTGGCTTGCACGCTCACGCTCCCACGCGGTTACTGCCAGCCCCGCCGACGTACCTATTGCTGCGCCCAACAGCACATCCGAAGCCCAATGCCGCGTGTGATACATCCGCGAAAGCCCCGTCAGTGCTGCTAAACCGTACAAGCCAATACTCACGAGTGGATTGCCAATGCGCTCTGCCAGCACCGACGACAGCGCAAACGCTACCGTGGTATGACCCGACGGCAACGACAGAAACGCATCGTTGGTCAATTGAGGTGGCTGAAACACAAACGCACCCACTTCGTTATACGGACGCGCTCGACCAAAGGCAGATTTGAGCAGCGTTGTCGTCAAACCCGCACAGACAAGTGCTTCGGCAAGCAATCTGCCCGTTACGCGCACATCGTCGTTGTGTACTGCCATTCCCAGCGCATACGCTCCCACACTCAGCCCCACGGCTGTCCAAAGTTCGCCATACACACGCCCTCCTTCCGCCAAGCTGTTCGCTACCGACGTTTGATTACGGAGCATCGTCTGGTTGAGCGGCTCATCGGCAGGCATAAGTGTCGCCGTTCCCCCAAGCACCGATGCCGTTGCAAGCCAATCTGTACTGGAAAACCTTAGTGGCGCGGTTACGTATCGCCCAACGCTCTTCAGCCCAAGCAACACATCATTGCCGAACACTTGAGCGACATCTTGAACAACGTCTTGAACAACGTTGCGTTGCTGCTTGACCAACGTGGTTGAATTTACAACACTCACGGAATCAGCAGAAGGTTGGCTCAGGCACGGCAGCGGACACTGTATGATTGTGCAAGTGAGCGCAACAACGATTGTGGCACGGCGTTTCCAAGCTACAAAGCGCATATATTCTTGGTTGCAGGGTACAAAGTCAGGGTATGGGTTACGAGTTGGCATTCACACATAGTTCTGTGAGCGCAAAACTCTTGCCACTAAACAAGCCTTTATCGCTGAGTTTCAGGTCGGGAATAACCAGCAATGCCATAAACGAAAGCGTCATAAACGGCGCGTGAAGCCTTGAGCCAAGCGATTTTGCCAGCGCGTCCAAGCGTGCATATCCCGCGCCAACAGTAAAACCGTCGTCAGTGCTCATAATCCCTGCCACTGGGAGCGGCAGCGTTTCTACTACGCCGTCGGGCAGTGCCACGCAAATACCTCCTTTCGCGTCAATAATCGCGTTAACCGCCGCGCAGAGTGCTTCATCACTTGTTCCCACAGCGATAATGTTGTGCGAATCGTGCCCCACCGAAGAAGCAATCGCTCCTGTTTGCAAGCCAAAGTTGCTGATGAACGCCAGTGCTGGTGCTGCGCGTGGCGTGTAACGATTTACAACGGCAAGCTTCAGCAGGTCATGCTCTACATCGGCAACAAGTGCCCCGTCGCGCACAAGTGCCTGTTCATGCAGTTCGTTGGTGATAAGTTGTCCGTCCAATGCCTCAATCACCCGAATTGTCAGCGATGCGTCGTTCTGGTTTGTGTGTGCAGTTGTGGAGATGCGAAAATCGTCGGGCGTTTTGCGCTCGGCGGTAAAATTATTCACTTCACTGGCTTGTACACGGGGTATGAGGCTTTTCCCGTGTTCGGCAACACATTCGCCGTTGATAAACGTTTGTTGCACACGAAACTCGTTGAGATTATTGACAACGATAAAGTCTGCCGCTTCGCCCACTTGCAGCAATCCAACATCCAACCCGTAGTGTTTCACAGGGTTCACGCAAGCGCATTGCAGCACGTTCATTACGTCATGACCTTTGTGCAGCGCGCGGCGCACAACCTCGTCCAAATGCCCCACAGCAAGGTCGTTTGGGTGTTTGTCGTCGCTACACAGCATAACGTGCTGGGTGTGCGTGGAAATCAGGCTGTGCAATGCCTCGAAATTTTTTGCTGCTGAACCTTCACGAATAAGAATCTTCATGCCGTGCGCGAGTTTGTCCAATGCCTCTTCGAGTGTAAAACATTCGTGGTCGGTGGAGATAACAACCCCGCCGCTTGTGCGAAACTCGTTTGCAGGGCTGTCTGCGGCGGTGATATAGCGGCGAGCATCTTCGCCCCGTAGCCCGGGTGCATGACCGTCAACGGGTTTACCGAGTTCGTGGGCAATGCGAATTTTTTCCATGACCATCGGGTCTTGGAACAGCACACCGGGAAAATTCATCATTTCACTCAGGTACTTCAATCCATCGCGCTCAAACAGTTCTCGAATATCCGCCGCCGTTACGACTGCACCCGCCGTTTCAAATGTTGTGGCTGGAACGCACGAGGGTACGCCAAAGGCGAATTTGAACGGCACACGCTTGCCGTTGTCCATCATGTACCGCACACCTTCCACGCCCAGCACATTGGCGATTTCGTGGGGGTCGGAAACCGTTGCCACCGTGCCGTGCAACACCGCCAAACGCGCAAATTCTGATGGCACAAGCATTGAACTTTCCACGTGAACGTGTGCATCCACCAATCCGGGCACAATCCATTGGTCGTAGGTGGTCTCAGGCTCAGGGGTGATGTGAACAATGATGCCATTCTGAATATGCAGCGTTCCAGCAGTGACGGTGCGGTTGAGCACATCGGCTATCATGCCAGCAATCGTCAAGGAGCCACGAGTGTTCTTCATGCAATATCAGGAAATAGGTTCAAAACGTTGGTTTGTTATCAACACAAGGCTCTATTCTTGAGCCTCTTGCGCCTTGTAGGTTGTCGTACACAGTGAATCCTCCGTTGTGCGGTAATAACGATACGTGGGAATGTCCGTGCGAACAATGGTTGCTCCTGCTGCGACCGCACGCTCAAAAAAAGCGGCATCGTCGGCATACCGTAAATCGCCGAATCCGCCAAGCCTCTGCACGAGTTCACGCCGAACGAAAAACGTCCCGCCTGCCACACACTCGCTCAGATGGATAAGTTTTGACGGGTCATCCTTGTCTGCCACCAATGGCGGACCGATAATATCTAAACCACCGTGCAAGAACTCTATTGCTGGGTCAGCCAGAAGAATGTGCTTGCGCGTGCTGAGGTGGGTAGGCAAATATTCGTCGTCGGAATCCAAAAACGTGACAAATTTGCCTCGCGCCACTTGAACGCCAAGGCTTCGAGAACGCCCCACGCCGCGATTTTCGCGGTGTGGATGCCATACAATGCGGATATTGTCGTACTGCTGGCGGTAGCGTTCGACAAGCTCTGCTGTGCCGTCGGTACTGCCGTCATCGACGACAATTGCTTCCCATTCGGCGACCTCTATATCCACTTGCGCCAGCAGCGAACCGAGCGCACGGGGCAAGAGTTGAGCGCGGTTGTACGTGCACATAATAACCGAAAACAGTGGCTTTGCTTCCATAGCATCTACGTCGTTACTTGAAGGTGTTGCCACAGACGCACCAATGCCATCACCACAGCGCGTTCGCGGTTAAAGGTACGGTCATTGGTAAAGACGAAGTGCTCGGCGTGTGTGCTGTGGGCATCAGCAAGACCAATCCATACTGTGCCTACGGGCTTGTCAGGCGTACCGCCGTCTGGACCAGCAATCCCCGTAATCGCAATGCCGTAGTCTGCATCAAACCGCTTGCGAATTCCCGAAGCCAATTCTCCTGCGGTTTGTTCGCTGACCGCGCCGTGCTGTGCCAGCGTTTCTGGCTGTACACCCACAAAGCGCGTTTTTGCTTCGTTACTATAACACTGGACACCACCAAGAAAATATGCCGACGACCCCGCCACATCGGTCAGCCGTGCGCCCAAGAGTCCGCCAGTACACGACTCAGCAACAGCCAAAGTTTTTCCGCGCTCACGCAGTCGCTGCCCGACAATGGCTTCTAAGGTATCGTCGTTTGTGCCGTATATGTACGGCTCAACGATGCTGCGGAGTTTTGCGGTGAGCCGTTCAAGCAGCGTTTGTGCCTCATCGCGGGTGGGTGCGGTAACGGTAATGCGAAGTTTTACGCCTGCTGCTGAAGGCAAAAATGCCAGTTCCTGTCCTTCGAGCAGCGTTTGTACGTCTCCCACAAGGTCAGCCAGAGCCGATTCCACAATGCCCGTCGTGAGCAACGTTGTGTAGAGCATTACCCACCCGTGCGCGAGCCTTGAAGTGTTCTGCGAGTCATATACACGAAGGCGCGGCAACACACGGTCAAGCATCAAATGCCGCATTTCTTGTGGTACGCCCGGCAGCGCAATGATAACAACAGGCTTGCCGTAACGCTCGATTTCAAGCCAAATACCCGGCGCAGTACCTTTATCGTTCTGAAGCGGCGTGGAGCGCGACGGTTGCATAGCTTGTGCAGCCGTTCGTGCATTCAGCTCGCGCCCGCGCTGGCGCATGACGTACTGCAAATGCTCAAGCGTTGGCTTGTGTTCGACCAATACATCGCCTGTCCACTCGGTGAGTGCTGTTTTGGTGCAATCATCATGGGTCGGACCGAGCCCACCCGTAATAATCACCACATCTGCCAAACCGCTTAACCGTTCACATTCGGCAATAATCATCTGGATGGCATCGCCCACCGCCGAATGCGCCAGCACCCGCCAGCCCTGCCGCGAACACTGGTCAGCTATCCATGCAGCGTTTGTGTTGACGATTTGTCCCAGACATATTTCGTCGCCAATGGTCAAGAGAGCAAGATTCATGGCATCATGGAGAATTAAGCGGTGGAGAATGGAGATAAACGGAAATGAAGAATGCAAGATTTTGCCGTGTTTTCAAGCTACTCAGGCGGTCGGCAGTCAAGAATACACAAGGGTTCTCTGCCGTCGCGGAATTCTTGTTTATAGACCGTGCCGCCTTGCCCAAGTACTTTGGTTTTAATATTTGCCGCATGAAGCAGTGTAAGCGCACGGCGAAGTGTCATGCCCCGAACATCGGGAATGGTCGTGTTCGGCAGCGCATCAACGGTAATGTCGGGCTGCGTGGTGGAAACCACGATTTCCGTTGTTGTTTGAGCAGGAGTGCCAGCCTTGGGCTTCTGCGTTTGCACTACTCCATTAGATGCTGTGGCTTTGACGGTAAAACCCGATTCCCTTGCCAAATCTTTTGCCGCAGCCAGCGTCAGCCCACGCACATCTGGCACAACACGTTCTTCGGTCTTGGGCGGTGCCTTGGGGCTGGTGGTGTTCAACAGTGCTGGTATGCCCCCACCAGGCGACACTAAACCCGATGACACAAACTTTTGGGCAATACGCTGAAAAATGGGCGCAGCTACCTGCGAGCCGTAGTAGCCGTTGCGCGGGTTGTTCAGCATAACCAGCATTGCCACTTCGGGTTTATCGGCAGGGAAAAACCCCGCAAACGACGCTGTGTAGTCCTCTTTGGAGTATTTGCCATCACGGAGTTTTTGCGCTGTTCCTGTTTTCCCAGCAATTGCCATGCCTTCAATCCGCGCTGATGAACCTGTGCCGCGTTCCACAACGCTGCAAAAAATGCGCGTGAGTTTTGCAGCACTTTCTTCGCCTATCACCCGCCGCACTTTCTGGGGTTCGGTAACGTGGACATCTTCGCCATCGGGGTTGATAACGCGCTGCACAACAAACGGCTTCATCATCAGCCCGCCGTTTGCCACTGTTGAGTAGGCATTCACGATTTGCAGTGGCGTGGCTGCAAGCTGGTAACCATGAGCCATGTAGAGCTTTGTGGTGGCATCAAATTCTTGCGGTTTTTTCACGATGCCCCGTACTTCGCCCGGCACATCTATACCAGCATAGATACCAAAGCCGAAATCCCGAACATACTTGTAAAATTTAGCGTTCGTAAGGCGTTGTGATAACGCAGCAACGACGATATTGCTTGAGAGTTCCATAGCTTTCGTGAACGGTACTGTGCCCACAGGATGCTCGTCCTTTATTGCCACGCCACGCGGAAGTTGGTCGGCACCGCCGCTCACAAGGTCATCGGGGTTGATTTTGCCCTCGTCCACTAATGCTGCCGCAGAGATGAGCTTGAAGGTCGAGCCAGGTTCGTACATGTCGGTAAAGCAGCGATTGCGCGTTACGTCTGCCGTTGCACTGGAAAGATTGTTGGGATTGAACGTGGGAAGCGAAGCCATTGCCAAAATTTCGCCAGTCGAGGGCTTGATGGCTATGACCATGCCCGATTCGGCGGCGGCGGCTTTAACGCCCTGCTGCAACTCGCTTTCGGCAATGCTTTGCATATCCATATCCAGCGTTAGCACCAGCGAATTTCCCGGCTGCGGTTGGCGTGCGGGCAAATCCGGCGAAGGGCGTTTTCTGCCGCGTCCGTCGCGCTGCAAAATCATAAAACCATTTTTGCCCGCCAGCACCGAATCCCAGCCCAGTTCAATGCCGCTTGCGCCCTTGTTTTCGGCATCGGTAAAACCCAGTATTTGTGCCGCCAGCGAGCCATAGGCAAAACTTCGGCGTGGCTCGCGGATTTTGATAAGCCCGTTGTCTTCCAGCGAATCCAGCGACGCTTGCAACACACTGGAAGGCGCGTCAATAGTGCGCTCCAGCCAGACAAATGATGTACGATTTTTGCGAATACGCTCCAGATACTCTTTTGCAGGGCGATTCGTTACCAATGATAGCGTTTTAGCGATAGCGGGGGCATTCTGTACCAAGTGCGGGTCGACGGCAAGCGAAAGTTTTTGCACCGTTGTTACAATCAACCGGCGTTTGCGGTCATAGATATTGCCGCGTTCGGCTGTCAAAATGACCTTCGATTCATACTGCCGCCGTGCAATAGCACTGTACATATCACCGTAGGTGATTTGCACCAGAAACAGCTTGACTGCAACCAGTACAAACGCCAGCAGGCACACCACCAAGATAACCTTGATTTTGCGACGCATTTTTTGATGCAAACGCTCTTCTTGCGCTGCGGTGAGCGTTGGCAGTGCGGCAGATGAAGATTTTGCAGATGTGTCGAAGTCTGGCATGATGTCTTCTCAAGGTGCGTTGTCAGTCAGGTTTTCAGGCTAGCGTGTACGGGCGTGCTGCTCGCCTGTATCTTTTTGTTGAACAGTGTTGACCCACAAAGTTAGAGATTTCGCGGAGATTTTCCACGACATTTTCCCAGAATACGCACACATTGCACGTGCCTGGAAAAACCCTCTTGCCAAGCACAGTTTTTTTCCTATATTTCGCCCTGCCAAGTTTTCTGAGGCTTGGCGTGTGGCTTTGGTACGGCGTTGAGTGTCTCTCTGACAGTATTGTGTTCACCTGCCTAAGTCTTTGTGCACACAAGTATTGCCGAATTCGTCCTCTGGACAAGAGGGAACGGGGGAATTCAGGATTTGATACGTATGCGCTCTCCAGACTTGTGTGCATAGAGATTAGCTCGTGTGCCGAGAGAGACCTTTCGTCATAAGCCCACCAAAGCCCGCTTGTGTGCAGACATCATAGATAATCAATGCTCAACTCTCCTCATTTTTGCTATAACTGGTATGGAACAACAGGGACAACACCAAGCGCAATTTTTTGGACATCCGCGCGGACTTGCCACGCTCTTTTTTACGGAATTTTGGGAACGATTTAGCTATTACGGCATGAGAGCCATTCTCTTGCTGTTTATGACCGCCCCCGCTGCCACAAGCGGTATGCAGTTCGACACTGCCACGGCGGGTTTTATTTATGGTCTGTACACATCGCTGGCGTATTTAGCAAATATGCCCGGCGGCTGGATAGCCGACAAACTCCTTGGACAACGCAAAGCCGTGTTGTACGGCGGCATTCTGATTTCTTTAGGCAACTTGATGCTTGTTTTTCATGGTCTTGGTTTCTTGTTCGGCGGGCTATTGCTCATTGTTTTGGGCACAGGGCTGCTCAAACCCAACGTGAGCGCAATGGTTGGTGGACTTTATTCGCAGGGTGAGTCGGCACGCCGCGACGCTGGCTTTTCGATTTTTTACATGGGCATCAACTCCGGGGCATTTCTGGCTCCGATTGTGGTCGGTTTTTTTGGCGAAAAAGTCAATTGGCATTTAGGGTTTTTAGCCTCCTCGATTGGTATGGCAATCGGCGTGGTGTGGTACATCGCTGGTCACAAGCACATCAGCACTGTTGGCGAAGTCAGCGAGGCAAACAAAGCCAGCATCAGCAGCAACGTGCGGGTGCTGTTGATAGCCTTGAGTTTGGCAGTAGCCTTGGTGGGTGGGCTGTATGCCTTGCACACAAGCGGTGTGTTTGTGCTGACAGTGGACACTATCAAGTTGATGTTCAACATTGCCTACATTGTGATTCCAACGGCATTTTTTGCGAGTATTGTTGCCAACAAAGAGCTCACAGCAGTTGAGAAAAAACGGTTTGCCGTTATTGGTATTTTCTTTGTGTTGTCGGCAATTTTTTGGGGTTCATTTGAGCAGGCTGGCAGCACCTTTACAATTTTTGCTCGGGATTTCACCAATCGTATGATTGGCTCGGCGGAAATACCCGTTTCGTACTTTCAGTCTATCAACGCACTCTTTATCATTTCGCTTTCGCCCGTAGCCGCCTTGGTCTGGGTAACGTTGGGCGACCGGCAGCCGTCCAGCCCAGCAAAACTCGCGCTTGGCTTGATTTTAGCGGGCGTGGGATTTTTGGTGTTATCCTCAGCGGCTGGTATTGCCTCGGCGGACAATAAAGTTACGCCTTTGTGGTTGGTAAGCGTGTACCTTATCCACACTATTGGTGAACTCTGCCTTAGCCCTGTGGGGCTAAGCAACATCACGAAACTCGCCCCCGAACGCTACGTCAGCCAAGCAATGGGCATTTGGTTTTTGGGGTCTTCTGTTGGGAATTACGCGGCAGGACAAGCAGCAGGTTTTATTGAACATTTTCCGTTGGCACAAATATTCTTCATTGTGTTCTGCATTGCTTCGGGAACAGGGCTGGTAGCAATGCTCTTTGTCAAACCCATAAAATCGCTCATGGGCGGCGTACAATAAAACGGTTTTAGATGTCTTCCGCACCATAGCATTTTTTTGAGCAAGGGAGTACGCTCCTTTGCTCTACAAGACTTGAACACAACAAGGGGTCGCAACCCCTTGTTTTCTATTGGTGCGAAAGTCTTACGATTTGAGAAAACAGGTTGAGAATAGCTTGAGGCACTGGCGTTCTGCGTTCTCCCTTATGTCCACTACTCACTAATCATTTCACGCAATCCATTGCTACTATGGCACAGATTCAACGCATCGCGGTCAGCACAGGGGGCGGAGATGCCCCGGGACTTAATGCCGTTATTCGCGGTATTGTTCATGCAGCAACTAAACGAGGTTGGCAGGTGTATGGAATTCGTGACGGCTACAACGGCTTGTTTTTGCCAGAAAATTACCCAAACGGCGACGGCGTGTTTGAACTTTCCCGCGCTCGTGTGCGCGGCATTACGCATTTGGGCGGTACAATCTTGGGTACGACGAATCGGGGCAATCCCTTCCGCTATCCCACCAAACGCGATGACGGCACAATGTATGAAAAAGACCGCTCTGACGAAATCATGGACGGCTTCAAACGCTGGGAGATTGATGCACTGATTGCCATTGGCGGCGACGGTTCACTCACGATTGCTAACGAGATTGCCCGCAAAGGTGAGCTGAGCGTAGTTGGTGTGCCAAAAACGATTGACAACGACTTAGAAGGCACTGTTGCTACCTTCGGCTTTGATACGGCGGTGGGTTTTGCTACCGAATGTATAGACCGCCTGCACTCGACGGCGGAATCGCATCACCGCGTGATGGTGGTGGAAGTCATGGGTCGCCATGCGGGGTGGATTGCCCTTAACGCTGGGGTGGCAGGCACAGCTGACGTTATCTTGATTCCTGAAATTCCCTACGACATCCAAAAAGTTGCCGAAAAAATTGAAGGACGCGAGAAAGCTGGGCGGAAATTTTCTATTGTTGTTGTGGCAGAAGGCGCAGTTCCCAAAGGCGGCTCGGCATCGGTGATTGAACATGAATTGGGCAAAGCCGAACGCTTGGGCGGCGTTGGTGAAAAAGTAGCGGCTCAAATCCAGCATTTGACGCACAAAGAGACACGATTAGTGGTACTGGGGCATCTGCTGCGCGGTGGCACACCGTCGGCGTTTGACCGATTATTATCGCTGCGCTTTGGCGCGGCGGCGGTTCGTGCGCTCGAGGAAGGTCAAAGCGGTGTGGTGGTAGTCTTAGACCCACCAACGGTAAACTATATCCCTCTCTCAGACGTTTCTAATCGTATGCGACTTGTACCAGTGGATTGCGACACGATTCTCACAGCACGCGATTTGGGTATCAGTTTTGGAGATTAAGCCAACATGACGAGCGTGCGAGAAATTATCAAACGCCTTGAACAAGACGGCTGGAAGCAAGTTGCTCAAAAGGGTAGCCACAGGCAATTTAAGCACCCCACAAAGCCCGGACGTGTGACGGTCAGTGGAAAACTTAGTGATGATGTACCAAAGTTTTTGGAGATGACTTAGAGTTGGAAAATACTACCCAATAGTGTATATTGGGCAAATGAAAGACACAATGACAAGCCGAGAAGTAGCCGACTTTCTTGGCGTAACCATCAAATCGGTGCAGCGTTGGGAA
>Ga0272446_1002949_pt1 | contig 22252 bp, 19 predicted proteins | sample YNPCB0061_FD_194587 | JGI IMG/M metagenome (GOLD analysis project Ga0272446, IMG submission 194587) | Hot spring microbial mat communities from Yellowstone National Park, WY, United States - YNP-CB-006-1 | ecosystem: Environmental > Aquatic > Thermal springs > Hot (42-90C) > Sediment | place... | reverse complement strand
GGCTCCGACATCAGGCTCCCGGCCGGGATGGCCAGGTCCACATACGGCTCCTGATCCAGCAGCACTCGAATCATCACCGGCTCGCCGAGCGGCTCCTGCTCCACATAGGCCTGCACGTCTCTCACAGCACGAGTCCGCTCCACTACCACCGGCGGCGCAATGTTGCCCATCATGGCCAACGTGCCGTCGTACTGGATCGTGTACTGTCCACCCGCCATCGTTCGGAGCCCGCCTTCGGCTGTCATCGTGTAGGCCTGATACGCTGTAGCACTGCTGCCACGGTCATTGGTCACGTAAAACTCCGCGGCGGCGATTCGCGCTTCCGGCAAGTCGACCCACTGGCTGTAGCTGCCGCTGGCAGAGCTGCCGAAAAATCCTTTCTGAAAGGCGAATACCGAAGTCTGCCTTCTCAACAGGTACGCGCGCGAATCGGCCGGATGAGCCGTGGCCTCCGTATCATGAATCCCGCGATCCACCAGCAGTTCTGCGCCGCCTGCCCGGACCTCCAGGACGCGTAACAGCTCCGCTTCGATTTGCAGCAGGTCGCCTTGGCCCGCCGGCATGGCGGGATTGACCGAAATGATAGCGCTCTCGGCTTCCACAGCAGCTGCCAGACGCCAGGGCGTCGGACTTTCAAGCTCGCTCCAGTAGTGAACCGTCAATGTGCCGGTACGAATGGTCCTGGTATTCTCCAACGAAGAAAACCCGATTCCGCTCAGGACGAACCCGCCTTGACCGGTGGAGGCAATGCCGAAGCCGGGCGTTGGCGGCACGTCTGTATCGATGACACCGGAAGCGGCGAGATCGCACCGCCCGACAATCGCCTCGCTCTCCGGACTTTCGACACCGCGTCCGCTCACTGCGACCCCAAGAATCTGAATCGCCCCTTCGCCGGCGGGCGGCGCCAGGAAACGGATCTCGTCCGACCGCGTTATGCCCGCCGGTTTCCACGAAGCTTCTGCGATAGTGAACACACTGGTCGAGTCCGGTTGCACCCTCCACGGTTGGGCGACAAAAATCTCTGTCGCCGTGTGGCTCTCGATGACGCGCTCCTGCCCTTTGCCACGCCCTTCGGTGATTCGGACCACAGCTCCGCGAAACTCGTTTTCCGCAAGCCCCAGGCCGGTGTTGCCGATCATCCTGGCTCCATACAGATCAGCCTGGGTCCCGGGAAGAAACTCCAGCCTCCATTGAAATCTGGCGTGATCGAAGTTGGGGTCTGGCCCGGGAATCACGGTTGCCGCCAATCCGTCATCCAGAAAGGAACCGGCAACAGGCGCCCCAAGAGCGATCCTTCGAAGCACGAATGGACTCTCCCCCCGATATACGTTCATGCTTGCCGCATCATTGCTGCACCGGATTCCTTCAAGGCGAACGGCATAACCAGAGGCGCCCCCGGCGAGTCTCGCTTCAACGGTAAACGACAACGGAGACTCTGCCCCGTCTGCATTTACGGCAGTTACTGCGTAATACAATGTCTTTCCACCCGGGAGGGAGCCTTCATCGCTGAGAACGGCAGGCGTGAGACTCACGCTCGGCGGAGCCGGAGCAGCGATCGCAGGCTTTCCGGGCGGCGTGAATCGCAACACCACTTCCGTTCCGTCCTCTGCCGCCGCCGCCTCGATCTCGAAAATCTCGCGTCCTTGCGCGTCGAAGCCCCTGCCGGCGAGAGATCGCGGAATTCCGCCGTTCCCGATACCCCCGGCCCCGGCGCCCGGCTGCTCGCCTGCCGCGCGCAGGTACCAGCTCTCTTCGTGCCTTTGCGCAATGATGCGCGCAGTTTCGAAGTTCAGACCTGCAACAATTTTCAGGATGCGGAATGGCGCCCGGTCGAACCCTTCCCTGCGGTGTGTCACGGCGATAATATCGCCGGGCCTCAAACCGAAGGCCCGCATGGTCGTTTCGAACTCGACGAATTGATTCCCCTCTACGTTCTTTTCCAGGTTGAGGCGCAAAATGCGCGCTGCCTGGTCGAAGTGGGGCAACCCCATGGCCGCAAGCGAAGAAGAGACCTCGCAGCCCTGCAACTCCGCATCCGAATAATCGACAAGCGAGAGCACATCGGGCTCGTAATTGCGAAATGCGTCTGCAAATTCCGCCGTCAGCCGATTCGCCATCTCTCCTGAAGACCGTCGGTAAATCCGGAACGTGGACTGGCCATTCGGATTCCTCAGGATGCCGGTTATCCCGTTGGATCCGTCCCCGAACTCATATGCCGGCCATCCTTCCCCGATCGGAGCAAGTGCATTGCTCGAGTCCGGCTTTTCCGGCGCCTGACGCGCAAGCGTCGTCTCGGGCCGAACAGACAGCCGCCCCTGCGCATCAAGCGTGATCATCAGCGACGCCGCTGTCCGGATCCCCCTTACAACCTCGCTCAGGCTGCGCCGCTTCGTGAGCGCCAGATTGACTTCGAATCGCGGCCCCTGTGTCTCTGCACCTCCTGGGGCTTTCAGAGGAATAAATTCGTCGCAATATTGCGCAGCATGGTAAAAACTTTCGAAGTCAATCTCGTCCCGGGTCCAGCCTGCCATCTGGAACAGATCGAGCAGAACCCAAGCCGGATTTCTTGTAAACGCTGTGTCGACCAGGAGGCCGGTGTTGTCATAGCGCGGCAGCCGCAGGCCGTCCACTAACACCTCAATTTTCGGAAGCTTGCCGCGCTCGATGATCTGGTTCGGCAACACGACGCCAAGACTGGCAAGGCTGCCGTGCGGATCCCCGAGCGGCCTTCCCTCTGCATCCACAAAACCGGCGTTGAAGCCGCCTTGCCGTTCGCCTCGGGTCAACAGGTGATACCATCCCGTGCCGCTCATGTCGCGGCCATCGTCCGCCAGCGGGATCTCCACGCCGTTCGCGATCACCTTTTGCACGCCTTCGATCGGCCCCAGGCCGATCAGCGCCTCGCAATGCGTCAGGTTGCCATCGTTTCTCGCAAAGATCACGGGAGCCTGGATCCATGCGGTTCCATAAACCAGGGGTACGGCATCGTTCGGACGCGCCCGCCCGTCCAATGGATCAGACCATTGGCTCTCCCGGCTCCCGTGCGGCTTCACCCACAGGCCGGGCGGGAGAAAAGCGAAGCCGCCAAACCGGGCCGTCGCCCGCCCGCTGCTGTCCGCGTCAAACATCCCTCGACGCTTGCAATCTTCGCGGGTATACCCGCACTCGGTGAACGGCTCGTCCCCGTCGAGATTGCCGGCCCCGCCCTCCACGTCCGGTGAATACCCGCAACGGAAGAACCGGGAATATCTTCCCGCCGGTCCGCCGTCTACTGCCTCTTCCCGCTGGCTCCGTGTCGCGGGAAACCTCCAGGGGCATCGCGCCTGGATTCGGAGGGACGGAACTTGCAGTCTCTGCAACCCGAGTCTGTTGAGAAAACTCAGGCGCCCTTCCCGCTCATTGAGCTCTTCCACCGGATTTGCAACACCGGCAAACACCGCCGCGAGTTCGGAGACAGGCGCCCCCGTGGCCACGTCAAAAAAGCCGAACTTCACTTTCAGCCGGGATCCCCGCCATCCCGTCGCCGCGTCGATTTGCGAGATCCTGCCATCAACGTTGGACAGAACCACAGTGAGACGGGAACCATAATCGAGGCCTTCCTCCGCCCCGAGACGCATCTCGAACCCGCTGTGCCGCAGGACCCGGGGTTCATACTCGTTGCCCTCGGCTCTGACTCGGTGCGTGCACCACCTCTCGACGCCGCCATCCTGCAAGACGCACTCGAACAACAGCAGCGGCGTCCACGTCTCTTCTTGCGCCTTGAAAACGTCAATCTGGCTCACGCCTCATTCTCCGCAACCGTTTCCAGCACAATGTCTGCCGAGTGCCGGTCAGGGCCGGTTGTCACAACCCGGATCCCTTCCTGGGCAAAACGTGTCTTTGAGAACACCCCGCCATCCTCAAAAGACGGCTTGTACGCAGACGGCGCCACTTGTAGTTCCGCCTGGACGTGGCGCACGTACAGGCTCCCCCCGGCGCCAACCTCGATTTGAACCCGTTGAAGCCCGCCTGTACTGGCTCCGGTGACATATTGCAGCTGCCAGGCGCCGGCGCCGGATATCGCCTTCCGCTCACCCGCAGCATGGAGGGCTGCTTGCTCCATTCCCGCGCTCCGAACCTCGCATGAGAAGCAGCAAATGGCGCCCGGCGCGAGATCCAGATCCTGCCAGAGATACCCGGCGCCGGCGCTCGTATTCACAATCAGGAACTCGCCCGCCCCTTCTGCATCCAGCCCCGTGCTCGTCACCGTAACTCCTGCCGACCGGCCCCACACAGGCTGGGACAAATCCTCGCTCCAGCGCACCAGATTGGCCGCCGGATCAGCGAATCGGAACGTCTTCCAGCTGCCACAGGCCTCGTGGAGCTGCACAAGGGCTTCGATTTCCTGGTCCGTCAGGTCCCGGAATGCCATGTGCCAACGCCGCACAGGACGCGCGCCGGAGAGACCCTGCCACACCGCACCTCCGGGAGTTTCGGCCCGGATCAGACCGTGCCTGGTAATTCGCGCCACCGGATATTGCACGGCGACCCCGCTACGCAGAATCGGGAAATACACGTCATCGGCTCCATTCGACAATTACGAGCGTTGCTCCGGACCGGTCCGGCCCCAGGGCTTGCACATGCTGCTCCCCGCCCTCAAGGAGACATGGGCCGTAGGCAACGCCGGTCCTCGGGTCGACGAACTCAAACGGCTCAAGCGTCTGGAAATGTCTCTTGGCAAACTCCTCAAGGCGCGCCGCCTCTCCCTCATCGAGCTGGTCCAGCCTCACAATCCACCGCCGCCGGATGCGTTTTCTGACAAACCGTTGCTGGGTTCCGTCCAGAAACGTGAACGCGCGCACAGGGCTTTCCGCGGCATATTCCACCGGGTATTGCACCGCAACGCCGGTCTTCAGACGAGGAAACTCAAGCATGGTTCACTCTTGCCACTCACTCAGTACGGCCCGGATTTCTTCTGACTCGAGCAACGCCTTCCTCATCGCCTCTGCGATTTCCGGCGCACGCTCCAGAAACGACCGGCTGTCGATGGCGTCCACATGAACCACCACGGAGGGGGCGCCAATCGTGCCCGCCGGCCGCACGGCGCCCCAGGCGTCTCGGTCCACCATTTGCAGCTCTTCCTGCCCCCGTGTGTAGCCTGCCTCGTATCGCGCTTTTGTGGGCTTCACTACAGGGGGCAACACGGCCGCGTCTTCTTCACCAGAACCTCCAAACAGCCGCAACAGCCCGCCCAGAACGGGATTCAATCCGCCAACCGCATCCGCCCAGGAGCTTGCCCCGGATCTCGCTCCGGAAGCTGTGAGCCCGTCAAGGCGCGACACAATCCCCCACAAGGCGCCCGTCAGACTCTCCGCCTCCCGCTGGACTTGCCCTGTGTCGCTCCGGGGTTCACCGTCCTGCCCCTCGCCGGGGCTCCTCCGCAGTCGGCCCGCAGCGGCGCTGACTGCCTCAGCGAGCCTTGCCTCAATCTCGAAATCTCCGAGCTTCATCCTCCAGCCTCTCCCATTCGCCTTCGAGCACCGCTATGGCATCCAGATCTTTCGCGCTCCAATGTGCCGGAATTCCCTTTCCGCAACGTCGCCATGTCGCCCACAATTCCAGCCAGGCCACGCTCTCCGGCCGCACCGCAGTCTTGGGACACTCCTCCGTGGCGGAACCGTGAGCCGCCCAGACCACCTTGCCTCCTCCGCCATCACCCTTGCGCCAACCGCACCGCCGCCGCTCCTCCAGGCCCTGCCGCCGGCAATCCTCGCACTTCCACGCGGCGGTGTTTCCCGTGAAATAGTGGAGTGCGAGAATCAGTTTTTTCGTTCTTCTTCTCCGAGGCGGCATTCGCATCGGATTGCATTTGCAATCTCTCGCGCCAGAGATTCAGGCCCTCTCTCTACGAGCGCCTTTGCGTCGCATTCCTGGCCGTCAACGATCAGGTTCTGGACTTTTACCAGCCCCCACTCGATGTACTCTTTGTCGATCCGGCTCTCGAGTTCGGCCGCCGCCAGTTGATCTTCCAGCCCTTGGCCGGCTGCCCGGAATTCGAGCTCCGCAAGGAGCCGCCGCACGCGGCTGGTGATCTCGGCCCGTCTCTCCAACGACGGCCGCACAATCGTAAAACGCACCCCCGGGCAAACGGCCGAGTCCCGGACGGCAGTGCTGGAGTATTGACTCCCTCCTCCGCCCTCAGCCGAACGCGACATGGATTTCGTCCTCCCGGTATCCCCGGGCGGGACAGCCCCGGAGCCGCCACCGCAATCTTTCTTCCCCGTCCAGAAACTCAGGAACAGCCGGTATAAAATTTGCCACATGGATTCCGCACATGGCGCCTGGAGTTTCGCCCATCTGAACAGTGAGGGGCATTGGCTCATGACGACTCGCACTCGCATAAATCTCTCCGAAAATATCGGCGTCGTTGCTGTAGACTTCCAGATCGATGCTTACCTCGCGTTCGCCGGGGACAACACACTTCGCCTCCATCAGCCCGAAGTCCCGCCAGCGCATTTCCGCGTGATTCATGATCCGGATCCGCGCCGATGCAACAGTGCTCACCGCTTGGGGCGTGGCGCCAATCCACACCTGCCCGACGTGCCCGGGAACCGGCAATTCCATCAACTCTTCCAGCTCCGGCTCCGGCGGAAAATTCTCCAGCCCGCCCTCCCCGGCTTCGAAACTCTTGCTGTCGCTTACGCCAGCGGCTTCCCCGCGAAAGGTCACCTCGTGGAAATCCCCGTTCAGCACGATTTCCACCTCGTCCACCACGCAACCTCGCAAAACCCTCTGGACTGCCGTTGCGGGTGACCAATACTCGTAAAGGCTCACGCTCGGCAGCTGGAGCGACAAGCCATAACTCACTGCGCCCGCTGCGGCCAACCCGGGATTTGCGCTGAGCGGCGCGCTCAGCCACGCTGTCTGTGCATCCGGACATGCAGTGACGAACCTTAGTTCCCCGTCAAAGCTCATCGCATCTCCTGGCAGGAGCCCGTGCGGCGCGCCGAATACCACCTCCGTTCCCTGCACCTGCGCGACAGGCAAAGATGCGGCGCTCGTGCGCGGCGCCGCGCCCAGTCCGGCCTGCACCAGCGGGCCGATTCTCGGCGGCGTGGTTCCTGATTCCCGCGCAAAGACATACGTGCTGAGGTCGAATCTCGTCCGCTTTCTCAGCCGCCCGGCCACGCCCTGGTTTGTGCGCGTGCCCGTCTTGTCCCGCCTCCGCGGCTCGTCCCATTGCTGTCGCACGTTGAGCCACAACGCGGTGAAACGGCTCGCGGCTGTCACCGGACTCGCTTTTCCGTATGCCGTTTCGAGGGCCGCATAGTAACGGCTCTGTCTTGTCGATATGTAGCAAGCCATGGTTTCTCGGTCCTGTCTATGTTCGGTTGACAATCACGGTGCAGCTGAGCCGCGCCGTCTGCCGGTACTGGCTCCCGCCCTTCTTCACAGGCTCGTATTGCACCTCGTATTCGCTGCTCAGATAGAGCCCCTCTCCGATGCAGCCGCTCTTTCTCTCGATCACATCCCGCAGCGCGTCACAGTAGTAATGAAGTCTGTCTCCGATCCCCTCCAGCCTGTCTTGCGAGACAAGCACCTCGAGACAAACGCTCGCCTCCCCCGAAAACCGCCGCAGCTTTTCGTTGGCGCGATTGCGGATCTTCTCGCAATACACCCAAAGCGCCGGGTATCTCGCCCCCCAGGCTTTCTCTGCAAGGTCGGCCGGCGACCGCAGCAGCTTCACCTTCGCAGGCTCGGGCCTCTCCGGCTCCTGGCTGTATTCGCCTTTCAACTGCTCCAGGCTTTGCGCCAGCCCGCCATCGCCTTCAATCAGCTCGACCAGCTTCCCTACCACCTCGCGCGTCGTGAATGTCATCTTCAGCCTCGCAACAAAATCGAGCCGCTGCGGCGGATCACCTCGTCAGGCGCTTGGCCCTCGCCCGGGGGACGCCCGGTTCGCAGTCCGGCAGCGGTAAGGCTCCACGCTTCCTGAAGCCCCAGAGGGGTTTCGTTCTGGAGCGCGGGCTCGCCATCGGAGAACCCCACGTAGATGTTCCATCCCGTGGCGCCCTCCGGCGCGTAGGGCAGCCTCGCCACGAAGGAATGCGGCGCCGGCTGCGACACCACGACCTCTTCGCTTGGAGCGCTTTCCCGGCCCTGGGAGTCCACAACAGTCGCGACCACGCGATAGGTCGCCGGGGGCAGCTCCCCGTCTCCTGCCACGGCCGTAACCTGAGGCGGCCTCCTCAGGGGCGCATACACAATCGCCACCCCGGCATCGAAGTACCGCGACGCCTGCTTTTCCGCGAGTTCCAGATAATGCTTCCATTTCTCGCCGTAGCGGTCGTTGAGCTGATTGAAATACGCGTCCCGGTACACCGCCTCGAGTGTCTTCAGCGCATGCCAGTGGCGCAGGCCGCGGTCTGCAACCACCTGCGTGATCATCCCCCGTTCCTGGTCCCGCAGAAACCGCTCTACCTCCTCCTCGATTTCTGCCTGCGCCCGCCGCAGCTTGGCCCCCAGGTCGATCCTTTCGCCGTCGGCCACATCCAGGATCCCGCTGTCCCACTCCCGAAGGTCTTCCAACCCGTTGATTTGGCCGTCCACCAGCAGCGCCATGACGCCCTCTCCCTATTCCCGTTCCGGGCTCTTGCCGGACTTCCTCATGCTCGGTTCAGCCACCACCTGCACCTGGATTTTTCTTGCAAACTCCTGGTTGAAAAATTCGGCGCGTTTCTCCGCCTGTTCCTTTTCGAATTGCTCCACCTCTTCCGCGGTTGCCAGCCGCGCTTTCCCCTCCACGATCAGCTTGCAGCCGAGCTTCTTCGGCACTTGCGTGATCACGCCCGCCTTGCCGCCATCCGGCGTGTCGAGGCTCACCACGTAAATGTCCGTGCCCTCGATCTCCGCTTCTTTCTGCCGGAGCTCCTGATAGTAGCGCCTGAGGTCCATGTCTCTCCCTTCTTCTCTCGCTGCTTCGGTGACTTTGCGGGGCGGCCCCGGCCGCCCCGCTCTCCCCGGACTAGCTCCTCACCTGCACGCCATGGCTGTTCCGCAGCACGCCCACGCCGTACAGGATGTCCACCGTGAACTGCTGCGCCAGCGTGTTGGGCTGGTAGCTCATCACCACGCGGATGCCGAAGTTGCCCACTTCCGCGTACTCGGCAATGGCCCCGGTCCCGGGCAGCGGCTTCGGCAGCCGGCGGATGGCCAGGCCGATCGCGTTCCGGGCAAATGCCAGATTGTTCGTCGTCACCGGCGACGAGCCGGTCTTCTTCACAAACTGCGACCGGAACACATAGAAGTCCTTCAGCCGCCCGATGCTGCCGTCCACCAGCGCCCGCAGGCCGGCTTCCCCCGCCGTCTGGTATTCGCTGAAGCGCGGGATCTGCCGCAGCTGCGAATACGCTGTCCCGTCCACCACCAGGTACTTCTGCTCGCTCGGCGGAACCTTCGCATTGAACAACGCCGTCTCCGCCGCATCGACAACCGCCTCCGTCAGCGCCGTTCCGCCCGTACCCAGCGGCGTGTTCGCCGTGAACTGGCTGTAAAGCCCGAGCAGGTCGCTCTCCACCTTCTCCGCCAGGGCGATCATCGCCGGCTCCATGTACAGCCGCAGCAGGTCCGGCACGGCGATCACCTTCGTCACGTCCGGAATCTGGAACGTCGCCTCGGCGTGCGTGTTCAGCACGATCTGCGCCGTCTCCACGTTCGGGTTCTGCGTCTGCACCGACCCGCCCTCGGCGATGTTGTTCGCCACCATCGTCGGCGGAATCGGCACGTTCACCGTGTCCCCGGCCTGAGCCAGCGTCGGCTCGAAGTCGCGGTTGACCAGGTTGCCCATCACCAGGTGGCCCATCAGCGCGGGAAGCGCATCCACCGCCACCAGTTTCACAATCGCATTCGCCAGGTTCGCTGACGTAATTGCTGCCATTCTCTTTTCCTCTCCTTGCTTTTCTCTCTGCCTCGTCCCCGCGGCGGCTGTTGCCTTCCGCGCTATTCACCCCGCAGGCTCTGCAAAGCCACCTGGGAAATCTGCTCCCGGATTCTTTGCAGCTCCTCCCGGCTCATCCCCGGCCGGATCCTTTCCAGGTCGATTCCTGCGGCCCCGGATGAGGCCCGCGCCGGGCTCACCACTCCGCTGCCGCCGGCGATCCTCGCCGGAAGAAACTCCGGATTCTCCTGCACAAAACTCGAAAGAAATTCCCGGAAATTCCGCTCTCCTTCCGGTGTCTTCGCCACCAGCGTGCCGTCCGCCGCCCGGACGATGTCGTCTTTCACGATCTTGAACGCCAGATCCACCTTCGACACGCCCAGCCGCTGAAGCTCGCTCCTGATCTGCGCGTGCCGGTCGCTTTCCTCCGCCATTTGCCGGCTGCGCTTGTTTTCCTCCACCAGTTCGTTCAGGCGCCGCTCCAGCTGTTCCCGCCGCTTCCGCTCCTCCTCGAGCTCCGCCTTGTAGGCCGGCTCGCTCGCCCTCTTCTGCAAATCGAGATATTCCTCGATTGCGCTCCGAATCACGCTCCGGATGTCTTCCGTCTGGCTTCCGGGCGTGCGCATTTCCTCGTTCTGTGCCTGCTCCATCTTCCTCCTCGCTTCTTCCAGTGGCCCGGCCGCTTCACTGCCCGGCCTCGATCTCGCGCGCGATCCGGTCCTTCACCTCCTGGCTCGCGTCGCAGAGGTACTTCATCGCCAGCTTCTTCTGGACTTCCGCCCGCAGCGTCGGCGAGGGCACCCCCAGCCGCAACAGCCGCTCCGCGTCCTCCAGCTCGCTGGAAAATTCGCCGATGTCAAACTCGTCCAGCCCCGACACGCCGATCGAGATCTCGTCCTGCCGCGCTTCCGCCAGCGTGCGCAGCAGCTTCTTCAACATGTCCTTCACGCGGTCCCCCAGCCCCCGCAACACCTCCTGCGTCACCAGGTAGTCCCTTTGTTTGCTCACTCCCGTCAGCGCCGCGTTCTTGGAAAAGGCGCCGCCCGCCTGGTGCAGCATGTAGCAGACGCGGTAGATCTCCTCCTTCAGGCGGTCGATGTTTTCAAGCGCAATCCGGTAAACGTGCCCTTCCGGCTCGGTCCAGCCGAAGCGGTCCTCCTTGCCGAGCTTGACGTAATAGCTCTCGCCCACCACTTGCTTGAACTCGCTGTCGCTGTAAATCACCGGCATCGCGAACAGCCCCATCGTCAGCGCCCACGCCAGCGCATTCGACTTGTTGAAGTGCTCGAGTTGCAGCGACGCGGCCTTGTTCATCAGCCACATCCCCTCGCCCAGCGTGAACTCGAACACCGGCACCCGGCCGATTCCCGCCAGCCCGTGCAATCCCTCTTCTTCAAGCACGATCGGACCCGCCTTTGTCCCGGTGTCGACCTGCCGCCACAGCTCGTACCGCTGCCGGTCGTACTTCACCCACTGCCGGATCGTGCGCCTTGCGCCCGCCGCCTCGTCAAATACCTCCCGTTCCCCTCGCAAAATCACCCACTCAAATTCGCCGCGCTCGTCCTTCTGCCAGTTGATCGCCGTTTCCGCCGGATATTCGCTGAAATAGCCGCGGGACAGCCCCAGCGCCTCCTCCTCCGCCCGGCTGCCGGCGGGGCGCGGCCCTTTGGGGAAATCGATCACCACGTAGCTCCGGCCCATCACCAGGGCCTCCACAACCTGGCGCCGGAAAAAGTCGCTCAGCGAGCTGCCTCGCCGGTCGCAGTCCTCGGCCAGCTCGTTGAAGTACCGACGCGCCGCTTCGTCCCTTCCTTCAAAGATCAAAATCGGCTCCCGGCGAAACAGCGTGGCGGCGTACCAATCGATGATCGAACCGATGTAGTTCTCGTAAAACGCCCGGCTCACCCTTTCCCGGTAAACCGCCGCGGGCTCTTTCTGGCGCGGGATCAGATAGCGGTCCGCATTTGCTGTGAACTGTTCCCCGCCTGCGTACAGATCCCTGTATTTCGGCCAGATCGGTTTCCACGCCTGATATTCCGGGTGTTCCCGGTTGATGTTTTCCATCGTTGTTTCCCTCACCAATACAGCCTCTGGTCACGCTCGCCCGCGGACGCAGGTTTCTGGCACCGCTGCCAGATCAGGTACCCCAGGGCGTCGCTCAGGTGCGTTCGCCTCGGGTCTTTTGTCTTGTCAATGTCGCTGCTGTTTTCCGCCCATTGCACCCGTTCGAAGTCCAGAATCAGCTCCTTGCACCGCGGGTGGACCAGCAACCCGACGTCCCCGGCGGCCGACTTCAGCTTCGAGTTGACCAGCGACACCCTTTCCCTCACCGGCGGGTTCTTTTTCGGAATCTGGTACGCAGGCTTCTCTCCTCTTTCCTCGAAGTAGTTCCGGATAATTTCGCTGTCCGTTGTGCCGCTGGTCTGGAGATGCGACGCACATGCGTCTCCGTAAATCACCAGCCCGCCCTTCCAGCCACCGTACCGCTCGCTGAAGGCCTCGCAGGCTTCTTTCGTGCTGGCCCGCCTCAGCACGATTTCATCCAGCACGAAGAACCGTCCGTCCTTCTCCTGCACCACCACGCTCGACATCGGGTCCACGTTGAAATCAAGCGCCCACAGCAGTTCCCTGGCCGGGTCCGGCTCCACCTCCTTCACGTTCACTCTCCTGTCGAATGCGTGATAAACCAGGCCTTGCGCAGGGTTCAGATACTCGCCCAACACCTCTTGTGCGTAGAAGGCTTCGTCGTAACTGTGCTTCAGCCGCTCATAAAAATCGGGAACCTTTTCGAGCAGGTGCCGGTTCTCGAATGGCGCAGCCTGCACGCATTCGTAGCCTTCCACCGGGTTGTGAATGAACCGCTCCCAAACCCAGTCGAACCCTTTCGGAGTCCACACCGCGAACCCGCACAACCTCCTCGCTCCCGGGTCGCGCAAACGCCCCTCCAGCCGCACCCACGCCTCTTCGGCCGCATAGGTCAGCTCGTCCACCCCGAACCATGCCAGGTTGGTGCCGCGCAGCCTCTCGTACTCGTCCAGCGAACGAAACAGGATCCGGGATCCCGTGTCCAGCAACACGGCCTGGTTCTCTGCCTTGTTGAACTCGTACGGGATCCCGCTCTGCCTCAATACCTCGAACAGCGCCGCCTGCGTGGCGTCCCGCAGCATCGGATATGTCGGGGCCCCGATCAGCCCCGTCCGGCCCGGGTTCAGATAGGCCAGCTTCACCGCTTCGTGGCAAAGCGCCTGGCTCTTGCCCGAACCAATCGGCCCCGAAAATCCCTTGAACCGCGCCGTCAAATCGTGGAACTTCTTCTGCGATGGCAGCGGCGAATACGGAATGGTTCTCCGGATTTTCATTCCGCCTTGGGCTCCACCCACTCCACTTTCACCGCGCTCGGCCGATCCAGCCCGAGGGTTTCGCGCAACTGGATCAGCTTCATTCCCTCGCTGGTCGTAATCTTGCACTCGCCTTCTTCCACCTGCTCGGCAAGCTGGAGCAGCATCTTGTCCACCATCGCGCTCAGCTTTTTCCTGTCCAGCTTCCTGGCCTTGCTCCTGCTGGCCGCCTTGCTCTGCCCCGCCCCCTGCTCCTGCCGCTGGCTTGCCTTCCGTCCGGTTCCCGATGCTGCCTTCGCCTTCTTTGCTCCTGCCTTCCCCTCCTTCTGCACGGTCTTGCCTGTTAGCGGCGTCTTCCGCGCCGCTTTCTTTTTCGTCTGATCTGTCGCCATACAGATCCGGATTCCCCCGCCGCCTCGCAGCATCCCCGCCGCGCCCAACATTTCTCTCCGGATCTGTTGTAACCGCCGAAAAACAAATCGGAAATTTCTTGTACAACCCGTGTGACGCCACCCCTTCCTTCGGCCCCCGCTCTTCAGGTACCGTGGAAGGGGATCAGCCCCGTATGCTGAGAGAAACGTTTCTCTTCCTCTCCCGCCGCCGCGCCCTGCGCCGCTGGATGGAAACCTCGCCGCTCGCCGCCCGCCTCACCCGCCGTTTCATCGCGGGCCAGCGCCTCGAGGACGGCATCGCCGTCGCGCGCCGCCTTTATTCGGAAAACATCCTCGCCACGCTCGACCACCTGGGCGAAAATGTCGCTTCGCCGGATGAAGCTCTCGCCGCGCGCGTCTGCATCGAACAGGCGCTCGACGCCATCGCCGCCGCTGCCTTGCCGGCCACCGTCTCGATCAAGCTCACCCAGTTCGGCCTTGACATCAGCGACTCTCTCTGCCGCGCCAACGTCGAAGCCGTCCAGCAAAAAGCCAGGAGCATCGGTTCCCGGGTCGAAATCGACATGGAATCCAGCGAATACGTCGACCGCACCCTGCGCCTCATCGAGGATCTCCACTCCGCCAACGGCGCCCTCCGCGCCGTCCTCCAGGCCTACCTCTATCGCACCCACGACGACCTTCGCCGACTTGCCGCCCTCCGCATCCCCATCCGCCTTTGCAAGGGCGCCTACAACGAGCCGCCCTCTGTTGCCTGGCCTCGCAAGAGCGACGTCAATGCCAGCTACGCCCGCCTCGCCCGCATCCTCCTCGACGAGGGCGAGGATCCCGCCTTCGCCACCCACGATCCCCGCATGATCGACCTCGTCCTCGAGCACGCCGCCCGCTGCGGCCGCTCCCCCGCCACCTTCGAATTCCAGATGCTGTACGGCGTCCGCCGCGATCTCCAGAGCATGCTGGTCGCCAACGGCTTTCGCCTCCGCCTGTACGTCCCTTACGGCGACGCCTGGTATCCCTACTTCATGCGCCGCCTCGCCGAGCGCCCTGCCAACGTCCTCTTCATCCTGAGAAACCTGTTCCGCCGCTGACCCGGGGGGACAAGTTCCGGAACCCTCGCATCCCCGTCCGCGTCTAAACAGACGGGCCGGACACATGAAATACTGGGCCTATCTCGCGGCCAAGTTCGTGGCAGCAGCCGCTGTCCTCCGCCTCGTCTGGTCCCTGATCGAGTTCCTGCTCCCCGAACCCGGGATTTTCCTCTATACTCGCCTGCCCCGCTTCCCGAACGACCTGCCGTGGACGGTGGCCATCCTCCTGTTCTGGCTGTTCTCCCTTGCACTGGTCGCCCTCATCATCTGGGATCAGCGGACCCGCTGCCGCACCTGTCTGCGGCGGCTCCGCATGCCCGTTGAGAGCGGCAGCTGGAGCCGCGCCACCCTCTTTGCGCCGCCCCGCAAGTCCCTCATCTGCCCTTATGGCCACGGGACGCTCGATGAACCGGTGGCTCACGTCTCCGCTCAGGCGCCCACCGAGTGGCACGCCCACGGCAATATCTGGGAAGAGCTTGAAGCTCTCGACAAGGAACGCCAGTAGCCTCCATGCCACAATAGGAACAGGCTCCTTCGCCTGAGAGTTCCTGTGGGAAAGAAACCCGCACATCCCGAGACCCGCCGCGGCTTCCGCCTTTCCGCCGCCAAAATCCTGGCCGCCCTTCTCTCCTTCTTCGTCGTTTCCGGCATCGTCGCTTTCGCCGTAATCTGGATCCATTACTCCCGGCTCGTGGACGAAAAGCTCAGGAAGGGCCCGTTCACCCAGACCGCACAGCTGTACGCCACCCCGGAACCCGTGAGCGTCGGCGACTCCATCACCGTCGACGAGCTCGTCGCCGCCTTGCGCCGCCGCGGCTACACCACGGACCGCTCCAACCGCGCCGGCTGGTACCACGTCCGCGCCGACGGCGTCGAAATATTCCCCGGCGTCGACGCCCACCCGCATTCCGAACCCGGCGTCATCTTCCTGGAAAACGATACTGTCGTCCGCATCGTCTCCAACCGCGACCACACCGAACGCCCGCGCTATTACCTCGACCCGGAACTCGTCACCAACCTCCACGACCGCCGCCGCGAAAAACGCCGCCTCGTCCGCTTCGATGACATCCCCAAGGTCCTCGTCCACGCCGTGATCTCCGCCGAGGACAAGCGCTTCTTCGACCACGCCGGCTTCGATCCCGTCCGCATCCTCCGCACCGCCTGGGTCGACATCACCCAGAACCGCCGCTACGGCGCCTCCACCATCTCCATGCAGCTGGCCCGCCTCCTCTGGCTGTCCAGCGACAAGACCTGGAAGCGCAAGGCCCTCGAAGCCCTCATCACCCTCCAGCTCGAACAGAAGCTCACCAAGGAGCAGATCTTCGAGTACTACGCCAACCAGGTCGACCTCGGCCAGCGCAAGAGCTTCGCCATCCACGGCTTCGGCGAAGCCGCCCAGGTCTACTTCGGCAAGGATATCCGCGACCTCCGCCTCGAAGAAGCCGCCCTGCTCGCCGGACTCATCCAGCGCCCCAACTACCTCAACCCGTACCGCCACCCCGAGCGCGCCATCCAGCGCCGCAACGTCGTCCTCGGCCTGATGCGCGACAACGGCTACATCACCGAACTCCAGTACCTCGAGGCCGTCAAGGCTCCGCTCAAACTCGCCGAGGGCGGCGAAGAGTCCTCCGATGCGCCCTATTTCGTCGATCTCGCTTACGACGAACTCCAGGAGAACTTCTCCGATCTCGACTTCCAGGCCAACTCCTACCGCATCTACACCACGCTCGACATGAAACTCCAGCGAGACGCCCTGGAAGCGGTCCAGATCGGCATCCGCGAAGTCGACGCCCTGCTGGCCAAAATGCGCCGCAAATACCCGGAGCCCCAGGTCGCCCTCGTTTGTCTCGATCCGCAAACCGCCGAAGTCAAGGCGCTCGTCGGCGGCCGCAGTTATGCCGCCAGCCAGCTGAACCGCGCCCTCGCCCGCCGCCAGCCCGGCTCCGCCTTCAAGCCCTTCGTGTACGCCGCGGCCCTCAATACGGCGCTCGAGGGACGCCAGCCGGTCATCACCCCCGTCACCCAGGTCGTCGACGAGCCGACCACCTTTTATTTCGACGGCCGCGAATACGCCCCCAACAATTTCGGCCAGCAATTCAACGGCCCGGTCACCCTCCGCTTCGCCCTCTCGAAGTCGCTCAACATTCCCACCGTGAAGTTCGCCGAAATGGCCGGCTATGAAGCCGTCGCCAACCTCGCCGAAGCCGCCGGCCTCAAAGGCGTGAAGCCTACGCCCGCTCTCGCCCTCGGCGCCTACGAGGTCACTCCGCTCGACATCGCCTCCGCCTACACCGTCTTCTCGAACCAGGGCGTCTGGGTCCAGCGCAACCTCATCCGCGAAATCCGCTCCGCCGACGGGGCCCTCATTCACCAGTACGAGCCTGTCTCCCGTCAGGTTCTCGACCCTCGCATCGCCTACATGGTGGTCAACCTCATGGAAGAGGTTCTCCGCTCCGGCACCGGCGCCGGCGTGCGCTCGCGCGGCTTCCTTCTGCCCGCCGCCGGCAAGACCGGCACCTCGCACGACGCATGGTTCGCCGGCTTCACCTCCAAGCTCCTCTGCGTCGTCTGGGTCGGCTTCGATGACAACCAGGAGCTGCCGCTCGAGGGCGCCAAGGCCGCCCTCCCCATCTGGACCGAATTCATGAAGCGCGCCCACCGCCACCGCGAATACCGCGGGGTCCAGCCCTTCACGCCGCCTGACGGAGTCGCCATCGTCGACATCGACCCACTTGGCGGCGAACTCGCCACCGCTGCATGCCCGAAGACCATCTCCGAGGTCTTCCTTGCCGGAACCCAGCCGGTCGAACTCTGCCATCTCCACGGCGGGGGAGGCCGCACGCTCATCAGCGGGTGGGACACCGAATCCCAGGCCCAGCCCTCCTCTCCCGCTTCCCCGCCCAGGGCGCCCGCCCCTCGCGAACGCGCCGCCTCTTCCTCCGAAGCGCGCCCGGCAACCCCGGCTTCCCCTGCCCCGCAGCCGGCCGAACCGAGGCGAGGATTCTGGGGCCGGATTCGGGCTATATTTAAGTAGGCTCATTGCAAGGAGGGCCTATGCGAAACAAATTGAAAATCGCCCTCTGCTTCTTCCTTGCCCTGTCCGCCCCGCCGCTGGCCGCCCGGCAGCCGCAGGATGCCGCCGCCCCGGCCCAGCAGCCCAAGCCGCAACTGACCCCGGAGATGCGCGGCGACATCCTCATGGCCCGCCGCATGTACCGCGAGGCCATCGAGGCCTACCAGTCCGTCAATCCCCCCACCGCTGTCATCCTGAACAAGATCGGCATCGCCTACCAGCAGCTCGGCGACCTCAATATGGCCCAGAAGATGTACGAGCGGGCGCTGAAACTCAACAAGAAATACGCCGAGGCTATCAACAACATCGGCACTGTCCACTACGCCAGAAAAAGCTACCGCCGCGCGATTTCCGCTTACAGGAAGGCCCTCGCTCTGAACCCGGATTCCGCTTCCATCTATTCCAATCTCGGCACCGCCTATTTCGCCCGCAGGGATTACCGCCGCGCCATCGAATGCTATGAAAAGGCCATCTCCCTTGATCCCGACGTCTTCGAGCGCCGCGGCACGCAGGGCGTCCTGCTCCAGGAGCGCAGCGTCGAGGAGCGCGCCAAATTCCACTACCATCTGGCCAAGGTTTATGCAAAAAACGGCCGCAACGACCTCGCCCTTTTCTACATCCGGAAATCCCTGGAGGAAGGCTTCAAGGAGAAAAAGAGATATCTCGAGGAAAACGAGTTCGCCGAATTGCGAAAATTGCCGGAATTTGAAGAAATCATGAAAATCGAGCCCCGTGTCCTTTAGGCGAACTCTCCCTCCTCTTGTCCTCGCCGCAGCCGCCCTGTTGCTTCCGGCCTGCCGCCGCCAGGGGGCTTCCGCCCCCGCCTTGCGCGTCGCCGTCCTCCCGGCCGAAGATCTGTCTCCCGGCGGCGAACGGCCCTGGCTGGCGCAGATCTTCGCCTTCTCTCTCGTGCGCCAGCTTGAAGGCGCCCCGCGGCTTCAGCTTGCCGAGGTCCGCCTCGCCGCCGACCTGCCCGGCGCAACCCATGAACTGGCGGCCTACCTCGCAACACGGGGCGGAACGCTTCAGGCCCATCTTTTCCTCTACGAGTTGCCCTCTCACAAGCTCCTCCGCCACACGGTCCTCGGGCAGCCCGCAGATGGCTGGCCCCGCCTGCTGGAATCCTCCGCTGAATTCCTCGCCTCCGCCCTCCAGCCCGCCGCCGCGCTGAAGCCTCTGGCTGTCCGTTCCGAAGAAGCTGCCAGGCATCTTGCCGCCGCGCTCTCTGCGCCTTCGCCGGCCGCCGCGCGGGATGCCTTCCGCGCCGCCGCCGAGGCCGACCCCTCCTGCGGCTGGTGCTGGGTCGGCTGGGCGGAGACCTCCGCCCGCATCGGCGACGGCCAAGACGCGCGTTCCGCCCTCGACGCCGCTTCCAGATACCGCCAACGCCTGGATCCGCTTTCGCTCGCGCGGCTCGACGTCCTCAAAGCGAATCTGGAATCCGATCCCCGGCGTGCTGCCGCCGCCCTGAAGGCCCTCGTGGCCGCCTCCCCGTCGGATCCCTTCGCGAATGCCCGCCTGGCCGAAGCGCTGGTTGCTTCACGCGAATATGAACAGGCCGCCGGCGCCCTTCGCCGCGCCATCGAGCTGGACCCGTCCAACGGCGCCTTGTGGAATTCGCTCGCTTACGCCCTCGCCTACATGGAGCGCTTTGACGAGGCCCTCGACGCGGTGCGCCGCTACGCCGCGCTGGACTCCTCGGCCAACCCGCCCGACAGCCGCGGCGAAATCCTCATGATGGCCGGCCGCTTCCGCGAGGCGGCCGACGCCTTCCGCCAGAGCTACGCCAAAGACCGCAATTTCAACGGCGGCGCCGCCATGGAAAAAGCGGCCCTGTGCTGGCTGCTCCAGGGCGACCAGCGCCACATGGAGGAAACCATCCGCATCTGGCTCCGCGACCGCAATGAAGCCGGCGACCGCATGGCGGAGATCCACACAGCCCGCTGGGAGTTCCTCTCCGGGCGCACCGCGGCCGCGAGGGCGCGCTTTCTGGCCCTGGCCCGCGACGCCGCCAACCCGCTCGCCCCCATCGCCGCGTCCATGCTCGCCCTGCGCCTCGCCCCCGCGGAACCCGCCGCAGCCGCCTCTCTCTTGCGCACAGCGGCCGCATCGCGCGACGGGTTGTACCAGTTGTATGCCGCATACGCCGCCGCAGCCGTCAACCCCGCCTCCATCGAGTCCGTGCGCGATGACCGGCTGCGCGCCGAGCTCTCCGCCCTGTCCCTCACCTGCCGCCGCGACTGGGCCGCCGCCGCTGCCGCCTGGAAGAATGTCCGGGAGCGCGCGCCTGGCGGCACGGATGGACCGTGGCGCGAGCTGCTCGCCTTCTCCCTCGTCTCCGCCGGCCGCGCCGCGGAGGCCGCCGCCGTCATCGGAAAGCCGTGGCCTTTGCTGTCCGCGGGGCAGATGCAGTTCTATGATTTTCTCGTCTACCCCGCGCTGTTTTATACTCGCGCCGAAATCGCCCGGGCCGAAGGCCGCAACGAGGAGGCGATCCGTTACTACGATCTCTTCCTGCGTTTCACCGGCGACCGCGCCGACCTCGCGCAGCAGGCCGCCCGCGCCCGCGCCGCCGCCCGCCTTTGAAGCCGTCGCCGCCTATCCGCGCCGGATGTCGTCGCGCTCAAAGTCCCACTCCACCATCCGGCCCGTCCTTACGCTCTCGTTCACCATGTGCGCGCATGCGGCCGCATGATGGCCCGCCACCTCGTTCTGCCAGTATGGCTTGCGCGAGCGGATCGAATTCAGGAAATGCCAGAAGTGGACGACCGTCGCGTCCTGCCCTTCTTCGCGCCAGACGTTGCCGCCGTCGATGAGCCGCGGCTTGTTCAGGTGCCGCAGCTCTTCCTGCTGCACCTTCGGGTCCTTCCAGTACTGCTCCTCCAGCCTTCGCGGCCAGCTCTCCACGATCCAGCGGTTGTCTTCCCGCACGTTCTCCGGCCAGTAGCGCAGCTCGCCCCAGCCCACCGAGACGGTGCCCTCGGTGCCCAGGAACATGAAGCTCGCCTCCGACGACGACTGGTTGTTGAACGTCGACGACAGGTTCACCGTGAATCCTTCCGGGTACTCGAGCACCGCATTCAGCGTGTCCGGCACCTCGCGCGATTCCTTCCACCGGTACAGCTCGCCCATCGCCATCACCCGCTTCGGCATCTTCGCATTCATCAGGTAGTGGATGGTCGTGCACAAATGCACGAAAAGGTCCGTCGCAATGCCGCCCGAATAATCCTCGTAACAACGCCACCGGAAGAAGCGCTCCAGGCTGAACGGGCGCTTCGGCGCCGGGCCCAGAAACATCTCCCAGTTCACCGTTTCCGGGCCTGCATCCGGCGGGATCGGGTAAATCCACGCGCCTGATGCCGTGTTCCGGTTGTAGGCGGCGCGGATCATCGTCACCTTGCCGAGCTTGCCCGCCTGGATCAGCTCCCGCGCGTGGTTCTGCGTCATCGAGGACATGCCCTGCGAACCCACCTGCACGATCCTTGCGGTGCGCTTCGCTGCCGCGATGATCTCCAGCCCCTCGCTCGAACGGTAGGTCAGCGGCTTTTCGCAGTAAACATCCTTGCCCGCCTCCAGCGCCTCCACCACCATCTGCTTGTGCCAGTGGTCCGGCGTGGCCACCACCACCGCATCGATCGACTTGTCGGCGAGCGCTTCCCGGTAATCTTTCAACACGCGGGGCGCGGCGCCGCGCCGCGCGCGGATGCGGTCCTGCGCCCGCTCAATCCGGCCCTTGTACGCATCGCTGACGGCGGCGATCTCGAACTGCGGGTGCGCCATCATCGCCTCCATCAGCTCGTGCGCCCGCGCCCCGCAGCCGAAAAACGCCGCCCGGATCCGGTCGTTCGCGCTCACCCGCGCCTGCATCGAAGCCGCCATGGCGGCCTGCATTTCCAGAAATCCGCGCCTCGTCATTTCCATGGCCCGTGAACCTCCAGCGTCTTGTATTGTATGCTCTTTCTCGGACACGCATGAGCGATACCGCCGCAGGCGAACTCACCATCCGCAGGGCCACGCTCGATGACCGGCACGCGATATACGAAATCCAGCGCGCCGCAGTGCTCGAAACCTGCCGCCGCAGCTACCCCGAAGAGGACGTGACCGTCTGGGCCGGGCTCCTCTCGCCGGATTCCTATCACGCCATCCACGACCGCTACTTCGTCGTGGCCGAACGCAACGGCCGCATCGAAGGCTTCGGCCAGCTCGACGAGCAGGAGGGCGAGGTGGAAGCCATCTATGTCTCGCCTTCCGCTTCCGGCAAAGGAACCGGCTCGGCCATCCTTCGCCATCTCGAGGAACGCGCCCGCCAGTGCGGCCTGAAGGAGCTGAAGGTCCGCTCAACCCTCAACGCCGAGTCGTTCTACGCGCGCCACGGCTATCAGCATCTGGCGCTGATCCGCTACCGCCTCGTGCCGTCCCTCATGCTGAATTGCGTGGAGATGCGCAAA
>Ga0272446_1002948_pt1 | contig 22253 bp, 27 predicted proteins | sample YNPCB0061_FD_194587 | JGI IMG/M metagenome (GOLD analysis project Ga0272446, IMG submission 194587) | Hot spring microbial mat communities from Yellowstone National Park, WY, United States - YNP-CB-006-1 | ecosystem: Environmental > Aquatic > Thermal springs > Hot (42-90C) > Sediment | place... | reverse complement strand
CGTGGTTATGTTGGCGGGGTTCGAGCTGCCTCAGGGAGCGTTCGGTACGCTGCTGAGTGGTGGAATTGTGCCCATCCTCAACATTCTGGTGGCAATCAAAGTGGCTTTGGGTTCCTGGGCAGCAGTCTTACTGTTCATTCGATATCGGGGTCTGCTATGAGCCAATTTCGACTCTTCCTGAGCCTTAAGGAGAACATAATCAAGCCGGTTGCTTGACAGACTGCTGGCAGAGAGAGAACAACAGCAAATTCCTTCAGGCAGCCTTGGTACTCGGTGGCCTCAGAGAGTTTCGGAAACTTGCAGTAATCATCATGCAGAGCGAATCAGTGAAAGCCGAAGTGGCTTGACAGGTCTTCATAAACTTTTACACCCCGGATACCGTTGTCCTGGCTATTCACTGATCAACCTGAACCTGCTCATATTCACATTAAGCGAGATCGGCAGATTGCCAAATTTTGGCTGGATCCAGTTTCCTTAGACAGGAATCGAGGCTTTAAAGATTACGAACTGAATCAAATTGCTAAGCTAGTGTTCTGTCAAACCCTAATTTTAAGGTGAACCCATTGGCTCGTAGTCGGCGCTTTAGCGCTGAAGCGCTGACTACAAACCCTAATTTCTAGAGTTGACGCTGCACTAGTACAAGAACATCAAACAGCACTGCTGGATGCATGGCATGACTACTTTGATGCTTGAGACAGAACCTATTGCAGAATACGTCACTGTCACTGATGACAAACTGATTGTCGATATGGCTGATGGGCGTTGTCTGAGTGTCCCCTTGGCCTGGTATCCCCGACTGTTTATGCGTCTCCTGCAGAACGCCAAAATTGGCAATTACTCGGCGATGCTTACGCCATTGAATGGACAGATCTGGATGAGCATATCGGAATTGAAGGCCTATTAGCTGGTAGACGGAGTGCGGAAAGCCCGCGATCTCTAGAGGCCTGGTTAGCAACCCGTCAGCTATCTACCTCGTAATCTCAATGGCTTTCAACTTTAATCGTTACAGGCATCCGAAATCGTTACAGATATCCCATCCTGTTGCTTTGCGAGATCGACTCCTGGAGTGCGATCGCTGAAGCTGACTGTAAGCCGGGTCTCAAGACCTTTAGACGGAAAAGGGCCCGATCTTAGAATCGCTGGTTTTCGGGAGCGGGAGGGCCGCCGACACCCGGTTGATCCAGAAACAGGTTTTTGGCCGCGTCATTTTGATAAATGCAATCAATTTGGGGTGAATTTTCCAGCGTGCCGGTGAAGCCAAAGGTGTTCATTCGTTGCTTACAATCACGCACCTGGTCGCCCTTGAGTAGACCTCGTTGCTCCAAAATAGACCAGTTATTGCTGCGCAGAACACAGCCAGGACGAGTGGTGGGCTGGGAAACAAAAACGTTCAGTGGGTTGAGGGTGACAAACAGCCGAGTATCCATCACAATGGCGCTGGAACCAAACTGCACACAGATATCGGCGTTGGGGGCGCGGGTTTCCAGATCACTCAGGGTCACAATTTTGCCAGCACTGGAGTTACTCACTGAACTGAAACCCATACCAATGCCAATTCCCAGAATGAAGACACCGGCCAGCACTGCAACTGAGGTGGCGTTAAAAATTGAAGATTTGGTGGCGGTTTTGCGCTTGGAACTGGTGTCTTTACTGCCATAGTCATCAAGGTCAACGTCATAGTTGCTGCTGCTATAGCTCGGAGATCTGGGTTTCCGCTTCATAGAAGTGACTGACTGATTACAATTGGACAGGGAAAGGTAATCTTCTCGATCAATGGATGGGCTGGTTTCGCCTAGCCTAACACCATCCCCAACTTAGCAGCAATCTGGTTCATTAGGTGGGGGTGCAATGGCAGAATAGGAAAGCAAACCTTCCTTGGTGTTTTACCTGCCTGTGACTGCTCCTTCTATTTTGGCGAAGCATAGCCACCGATCGCTTTGGGCTTTCCTACAGCAACTGTGGAATGACAGTCTGACCATTTTTTGGGGAGATTGGCTGGATCTGCGAGTGCGGATTGTTCAGGTGGCGGCTTCGGGTCTGGTTTCGCCTCTGATCTATATCATTGGGTTTGGCTTGGGGTTAGGGAGCGCTCTGGATCGGACCATGACCCCCTCGGTCGGAGAAAATTATCTGCAATTCATGCTGCCGGGGATGGTGGCCCTCTCGTCTATGGTGATCAGCTTTGGCGGGACGACCTTTTCCATCTGCGGCGATCGCTTGTTTACCAAGACCTTTGAAGAGTTGATGCTCTGTCCCATCCATCCGCTGGCCTTACATCTGGGCAAAATGATGGCCGGTGTGGTGCGGGGCTTGCTGACCGCTGGCTCGGTCATCCTGGTGGCCATTCTGTTTACAGGCAAGGTTTGGAGCTTTTTGAACCCCCTGTTTCTGCTGGTGTTAGTGTTGAACTGCGCCGTGTTTGCCGGTCTGGGGGTGATTGTGGGGCTGAATGTCAAATCCCTTGAGAGTGTGGGCATCTACAACAACTTTGTAATTGTGCCAATGTCGTTTCTGGGAGCCACGTTCTTTGACCCAGCCACCCTTCCCCCAGTCTTAAAAGTGGTGGTCTACCTACTGCCGCTCACCTATACCAGTCTGGGCTTGCGGGCCGCTGCCTATTTACCATCGGCCCAATTTCCCTGGTACTCCATTGTCATTCTGCTGACGATCGCCCTGTTCCTGTCAGCCATTGGAGCGCGTCAGTTTTCCCAGCAGCAGGATTAGGGAACCTCGCTGAGGCGCCCAATCCGGTAAAGTGGTCTACTGGCTAGCCGAACCACCCGGAGGTTGCATGTCTATTTCTACTGTCACCGTTGCAGTCCCTGCTACGACTGCCAACATTGGCCCCGGCTTTGATTGCCTGGGTGCTGCACTCACCCTGCACAATCGCTTTGTCTTTAGTCGCCAAACGGCTGATGCACCGGTGGTGGAGATTAAGACCAGGGGAATTGGGGCAGCATTGGTCCAGTCTGATACCAGCAATCTGGTCTATCAAGCTTTTGCCCGCTTCTATCAACAGTTAGGCCAGACCCCACCGCCAGTAGCAATTGAAATTGAGATGGGCGTGCCGTTGGCGCGGGGGTTGGGCAGTTCGGCTACGGCGATCGTGGGGGGTCTGGTGGGGGCCAATGCGCTAGCAGGGAATCTGCTCGGTCCGGAGGGGATCATGCTACTGGCGATCGCCATGGAAGGGCATCCCGACAATGTGGTTCCGGCTCTGCTGGGCGGGTGTCGGCTGGCTGCCACCTCGCGGCCCGATGTGCAAGTAGGCAACTGGGTGATCTGCGAGGTGCCGTGGAATCCCCAGGTGATTCCCGTTGTCGCCATTCCCGACTTTGAACTGTCTACTGCCAAAGCTCGCAGTGTGCTGCCCAAGCACTACAGTCGGGAAGATGCCATTTTCAATACGGCCCATTTAGGCTTGCTGCTGCGGGGGTTGGAGACGGGTCGGCCCGATTGGTTACATGAAGCCCTGCAAGACCGCATCCATCAGCCTTACCGGCAAGCCTTAATTCCTGGCTATGCTGCGGTGCAGGATGCCGCTCGGGATGCCGGTAGTTGGGGCCTGGTGATTAGCGGGGCTGGACCAACCCTGCTGGCCTTAACCGACGCCAACCATGCACCTGCGGTGGAGCAAGCCATGGCGACCGCCTGGTCTCAGCAGGGCATTGCCGCCCAGGTAAAGGCGCTCCAACTGGACACCCAAGGGGCGATCGCCCAGGTGGTTCGCTAACGGTCGGTAACCGTTGGCATCTGAACCAGCTACTCTATGCCGCCCGGCTGACAATGCCAGACCATTGGGCCTTGCGTTCACCACTACGCCGATAGGAAAAGAAGTGATCGGGAGTCTGGTAGGTACAGTAGGGGGCGATCGCCACCTGGTCTGATCCCAACCCCAACTGTTCCAATTGCAAGACATTAACTCGGCGGACATCTAACCGCACTTTTCCCGGTTCTGGATCGGGCAGTACGGGTGAGTCCTCGATTTGCTGCAAGGCCGCCAGGGCATCGGTCACATCTGCTGGATCAACTGTTGCTATAGTTGCACCGACTTCTGCGGCAACCGCCACAGCCACCTGATAAACTGCACCGGAAATCGCCGGACCCAACGCCACCCGCAGATCTGACAACTGGCTGCCCTGGGCCTGTAAGCGGGCGATCGCCTGGGGCACAATCTTTTTGGCTGTGCCACGCCAACCCGCATGAACTGCAGCCACCTGTCCAGTTTGCCCATCGGCAATTAAAACCGGCACACAGTCGGCACTACAGACCCAAACCGCCTGCTCCTGCTGCTCCGTAATCAGCCCATCTGCCGGGGGTGGAGTGTCCACTGGAACGGTAGTCTGCTCAGGGGAGAGGATGCTGCCCGCGATCGCCTCGACTTCAGAAGGCGCCAGGACCGTATTACCATGCACCTGCTTCACCTGATAGGGGATTGCAGTGGGATGTAACACCCGCGTCAGTTCGGCTGGTCGATGGGTCCAAAACTGCTGGGTAAAAAAGCCGTGTTGCCAGGGTTCTAAAAGTGAGCAGGTGAGGTAAGGGAGATTGTTCCAGCGATGCCACTGCCAGGTATGCATGAGAAGGGTTAGAGGACTGTCGGGTTGAACTGAGCCCATTGTACAAAGCCGTGGCCTCTCCTGACCGGACTCCAACCCCAGTCCGACTGTTTGAGGAGCAGAATCGGCAACCCTTTGCATCGATTTCAGCCCACCCACGGGTCCCAATCGAGTTTGCATCTTTATAAATTCCTTATTTTTTCACCCTAGGATGAGCGTTGGAGCTACAGTCAGCCTGAAATGCTGATGACGGTATTGGTGGAACTGTCGGCAGCCTTCTTCCGGTGCATGACCAACATCTTAAGTGGGTAGACAGAATTCAATCCCGCCTGTAGTCCCTGCGCTACCGCGCCGCTGCGCTAGTGGTCTGTCAAGACTGTTTTGAGGGGCAAAGCCTCCTTAAAACACCCTAAAAATGGTTTTTGTAGATTTGAGCTATCCCTCAAATCTATCCTGACGGACTACTAGAACCAAAGGGGTCGGCGATAGCCGGGGGTCCCAGACGGCAATTTTTCATGTTCAGGTACTTAAAATAGAGTGATTCTTTTTATGCCACAGGAGAAGATAACGATGAATTACAAGCGCACGTTATGTTTAACCGCCTTGACCGTCACTGCAGCCGCACTAGCCAGTTGTGGCCCTAAACAGCCCTCGCCAGAAGAGGCTAAAGCGGCCTTCTGCACCGCCCTAGCCACCTACAATCAGGCCCTGGCATCGTTTACCGCCCTCAGCGGTAGTTCCACCGTAGGCCAATTCAAGGAGGCTCGCAAGCAACTACAGATGGCCCAGGCAGGTATTGAAAAAGCAGAACAAATGTATCGGCAGGCACGAATCAGCCAACTCAAGACCTCCTTTGAGCAGTTAAATCAGGCCATTGACACTGTGCCGAATAGTGCGACGCTGGCCCAGGCCAAGCAATCAGTGGCACCGGCTGTAAAAGGGGTGCAAACAGCCTGGCAAGATGCCAAAACTCAAGCCCAATGTCCCTAGTCCCCAACTTCTAGTAGTTTTAGGGCATTGCTGATTCCAGGGATGAAAAGAATGCTGTATGCTTAAAACTTCGTTTCAATTCATCCTGCTGTTCAGCAACGCCAGTTTCAGCGACAGCTTCAGCGAGACTGACGGCCATTTTCACGGCCATTGGCCACGACTCAAGCACACAAGCGCTTGATCAACGGGTCTGCGAATGTAGCGACAGTGGCATTCCCCCCTGAAGACTAGTGCAGCGTCAACTCTAGAAATTAGGGTTTGTAGTCAGCGCTTCAGCGCTAAAGCGCCGACTACGAGCCAATGGGTTCACCTTAAAATTAGGGTTTGACAGAACACTAGTGCAACACCCTGTTTTTCGCTGAAGTTGCGGTGGGTGTAAACCCTCTAGCCGCAAGTCTTGAGCGTCGAACATCTTGACCGACTGCTGATTTGCATCACCTTATACATTTTGGAGGCTTTCATTTCCTATGTCCCAGCAATACTTCTCCGATAGCGAGTGGACTACCCTAACTCAAGCTCCTATCCAGGCTGTCCTGGCTGTTATCTTGTCGGATAAAACCGATCCAGTCACTTTCCTGAAGGAAGCCAAAGCGGCGATCGAAATCCTGCTAGCCGAGACCGAACGCCAAGATGTGTCCAATGATTTGGTAAAGTCCTTGCAGGCATCCCTGAAAGCCATGAACGCCAATGAAACCCTCACAGGAGAACAACTGGTTTTGAAACGGGAGTTTCAACTGCTGGGAAAACTGCAAACCTTGAAAAGCGCAGCAGAAGGCCGCAACCAGGCTTTAGCCCACTTGCAACAGGTTTCTGGCATCCTGGCTGCCAAGGTCACGATTGAGCAGGCCAGGCAATTGAAAGATTGGCTGTTGTCTGTGGCCCGCAAGGTAGCAGAGGCGGTTAAGGAAGCCGGTTGGTTAGGTGGACTGGGGGGCGAAGCGGTTAGTCAAGCCGAAGCCTCCACCCTGAGTGCAATTTCCAAGGCACTGGACACCAACTTATAGGCTGACGCATCGCCTACTTCGGGAGCATGGGTTGTCTGCCAGTCTGAGGTAATGGGAGTCTCTTTGCCAGACAAAGTGCCCTTGGCAATGGGGCGATCGCCAATTCATCTGGGGGAACCAAAGCCGAGGCTGAGGCCCCCTTTGTTGTGTTCCTGGCCGCTACGCCTGTTGGGGTGGCGGTTGTTCGGGCAGAGCAACCTTGGGCGTCGCCATCAGCCAGACCTGACTGGGCAAAAACAGAATGCTGGGATCGGCCAGGCGTTGAATTTGGGCTTTCACCGCTTCATCGGACTGATCATCTGCGGTGAGGATATATTTAATGATGCGGAAGGACGGCGTATCGATTTGGAAATAGCCGCCATGCACATCCAATCCATTCACTCCAAACAGGCAGAGCATCGTGTTGATCAGATCAATCGGCAAGGCCGTAATCTGGTTCGTGGGCAGTGGAATGCCATTGGTGCCGCCTTTGCCGTCGTCACTGCGCATGCAAGAGCAGTCCAGATAGTTAAATTTGCGGAATAGTTCATAGGAAGAGGTGGGTTGTACCGCTGCTTCTGAATGCACCATGATGCGGACAAAGGGGCGCAGTTCTGTGGTGTCAATGGGACGCAGATAGACATTGCCCAATCGCATGCCGGACATCTGGATACTGGGTTCGCTAAACCAGTTGCCCACTGTAGAGAGATACCGCAACACCGTGTCGCGATCGCTACACAGGAGATAAATCCGGCTACAGCGGCGGATAGCAGACCGGACATAATTGTTACGTCCTTCCCGCAGAAACTCCAGGGGAATGTCCGGCGAAGCCAGGATCAGACTATTCAGCAAGAAGTGATCGCCAATCGAATCGGATGCATCCGCAGCTTCCTGGGTATCTGGCAAAATGGCGCGACGTTCATCCTTGCCAAAGCGATCGGACAAAATGCGCAGCATGTTGACCAGCATCAAGCAGCCCATGCTGTGGCCCACCAGGTTGACGTTGATGCGAGTTGTCTGGCAGGCTCGCAGGGACTCTGTTGCTAGGTTGGGTGGGCAGTTCTTAGATTTGCTCAGGGCCGCATCCAAACGCCAGAAAAACTCGGCCAGGTCGGGAGCACCGTAGTGAATGGCGCGATAGCGATCGCGCTGATAAACAACAATCCTCAGCAGCAGAAAGGCCAGCAACCATAGAACAAACACCGTCAGCACCGTACCCAGCAAATTGAGCGCGGCAAGCAGCCTAAACGGCAGAAACAACACCAGTCCCACAATGCCAGCCAAGATGCCTAGGACAGCTAAAAACTTAACCACAATACCCATGTGGTTGCGATAATCACGCCAAAGACCAGGGCTGGTGATCGGTTGCTCACTGGGCCATTGATAGCCGATATAGATATGACCTGGCTCTAGAACGGTATTGAGGGTTTTGGGTTCAGCCAGATTGAGCGACGCCGCCTCATTACACAGCATGGTGTAAAAGCTGGGCGCTGGGGTGGAATACCCATGAGTACGGACAGTAATTTGTTGCGTGTTGGCAGCATGGATTCGCTTGGCCAGTTCATCCACATTAAATAAGGGACGAAAGCGATCGCTGGCAGGCAGTTGGCGATCCACATCCAGAGACACGGGTGCTGTACTGGTTACCAAAAACACGTTGTCGTATTGGCGATCGGCATAGACTTCAAAATTACGGCCAATCGCCAGAGAAAACTGCCTGTCGCACCAGCATTTCAGGGTCTCAGTCACATAAGCCTCTGTGATGGCTGCAATGCAGTCCGGATAGTCTGCCGCTGGGTGACACTGGGATTGCAACGCCACCACAATTGCTTGCTCCGAGCCTAGCCCCTGATAGGCATCCGGATCGCCCGTTGGCAAGGGTGGTTTAGGATAGGCCAACTGTACAATTCGGGCTTTCAGCCACCAATCAGTCAACGGGGCCGCATTGCGAAGAATTGACTCCAGCCAGTTGCAATCATTCCGAATCGTTTCTGGCGGCTTGCCATCCCAGGAAAAGGGGAGTTTGTAGGGAGGTACATTCATAGACCAGCCTGCGGAACGTCTCATCCCTGTATAAATAGCACGAGGACTCAAACTGGGAAGTTAAGAATCAAAAATACCTCCGCCCCAGGCATTGCTTGGCAGGTCAGTATTCGTCAGAGCAGGGCTGGGTGGTGAGTGTTCTGAGTCAATGTCAAGGGGAGCGTCACTACCGGGCTCCGGCGCAGGCTTTGCACTTCCAGGAAGGTGACACAATCTTGCCGCGCCGCACCGCCAGGACGCACCCGTGCCCATCGTTAGTCTGGTTTTGATGGGTATGTCAGCTTTGTCCATCCTATATAAGCTGGAAATACCTCTTCTTGAGTATGGTGCAAGATCTGAGATGACTTAATACCGGGGTGGTCTTCCCTGCTTAAAGCTATTGAGCCACTCCCGCAGTTGTTCCGCTGCAATATCTCGCCCACCCAAACCAAAGGATAGGGCGACCGCGATCGCGATGGCTCCCAAAATAAAGCCAAAGGCTAGATTAACAATGTTAGGAGCAATACCAATTTGCTGTAAAGCCATCGCCGAAACCAACACCAAAATCGCAATTCGGGCAACTTGCCCCAGGATACGCGATTGTGGTGTACCGGAACTGGTAATCAAATTAAAAGCCAGGTTTGCCAGATAAAGTCCAACAGCAAAAACAATCAATCCAACCAGGATTTGCCCCAGAATGACCAGCACTCCACTGACAATTGTCGTCAATGCTTGAAAGTTAAGGACATTGGTTGCGGCAACACTGGCAAACAGCATAATGCCAACCAGAACCACAAGACCGACAATTTCTGAAGGACTGCGCCTGGGCAAACCAGCGGATGATCCTGCTGCCGCTTCACTACCAGGAGATGTTACGTCCGACTCTGAGGGGCGATGTACAGATTGAATTCCCAGCCAGCCCAGCACGTTATTAAACCCAATCCCAGTCAAGAGGTTCGTGACCAGTTCACTGACAAATTGACCGATGACATAAGCTGCAATCAGGATTAATGCCGCTGTCAGGATTTGGGGAACCGCGCCCAAAACCTGACTCAGCATGGCAACAGCCGGTGCTGAGATAGCCCGGATTTGAATTGCTTCTAAGGCTGCGATCGCGGTTGGAATTAAAATCAAAATGTAGATGATGGTTCCCGACAACCAGGACAAAGAGCCCTTTCTAGACTGGCTCAGCCCAAACCTTGCCCCAACCTGATCCGCTCCACTGGCGGCCAGCAAATTGGTAACGAGATCTCGCACAATTCTGGCCAATAACCATCCCACGGCCGCAATCAGCACTGCCTTCAGAATTTGCGGCAACGCTGCCAAAATGTCATTGAGCAAATTCTGAACTGGTTGCAGCGGACCTTGCAACCCAAGCACATCGAGAATCAGGGGTAAGAAAAATAGAAAAATAAACCAGTAGAGGACATTGCCCAGGGTTTCACTCAACAGGAACTGTCGTTCAGGAACCGTTTACCCGCTGGTCTGAGCCAGCGTCTGATCTAGCCCCAAGGAGCGGGAGAGTCGAACCACCAGAGCCTTGCTCACCGTTGCCAGCAACCAGGCAATAAAAACCAGAATTGCGGCACTTCCTAACCTCGGCAAGAACACAAAGATCTCGGTCAGGAAGGTATTCAGTGGTTGGGAAACGGTTGTGAGATTGAGAACGTTAAGGGCTGCCACAACCGCTAGGATCATAATGATCCAGAAGACAATGCTAGCAACTAGTCGTTCAACGTTGATCCCTTCTTCTCGATGCCCCATTGTCCAACTGGCCAGACGATTATCGAAGTCAGTCCGTTTGAGCAAGTTGCGAACCACTGATGCCACGATAGCTGCAACAATCCAACCCAAAATTAGGATCAGGAGTGCGGCCGCCAGATTACTGATAATTCCAAAAACAAGTGTGCTCTGTTCGGTGGATAAGCCTGGCAATGTAAAGGAGGATGGCAAGGCAGGAACTGCCGCAGGAGAGGGCTCTTGGGCTAGTAAAGGGGACAGTAAGGCCAGCGATTCCAGCTCCGGAGAATTCAGAATACTTTGAGAAAACTCAAACATAAGCTGCTTACTCAGTTCGGTATGGTTAGCAAAATCGATAGTTTGGCAAAGAATCAGTAGATCAATTTATCAGGAAACTGGCTATTCCTGAAAGATTGACTAGTGCAGCGTCAACTCTAGAAATTAGGGTTTGTAGTCAGCGCTTCAGCGCTAAAGCGCCGACTAAGAGCCAATGGGTTCACCTTAAAATTAGGGTTTGACAGAACACTAGGTGTAGAGCAAAGGGTTAGGGTTTTTGAAGGAGGATGACAGTTGACCCACTAGCCCAGTGCTACTTTATGCAGCGGGATTCTGCATTGATGTTGGACAAACTATAGGCCCAAATCAACCATTAGATCTGGTCAGAGCGATTTTTGCTCCTGATTTTCCACGCCTGAAGTGTATCGCAATTTAGGGCTCCATGGAAATTTCGGATCAGAAAACTTAATTGTACGGCCATATTAAACTTGCCAGATCAGGGACAGCAGGAATCGAGCCTAAAGTACTGCAAGTGGAGTCCAAGGATCGTTGCCTGGAGTCCAAGGACTGTTGCCTGGAGTCTGATGGTTCTTGCTTCTGTCGCGATCGCCGAATTTGCGTCTCGGTCTAGAGCGGCAATGGCTTCAAGCAGCCTGACAGCCTGCCAATCTGCTCAGGGCAAGTCCAACTTGGATACAATGGGGCTATTTAAACCCGCGCTCCGAGGGGGCTGATTTATGGTTCAAACGCCGATCGAACCCCAATTTCTGTATCCTGATTCCGATGGTCAACCGATGGCTGACAACACGGTGCAATATCGCTGGATTGTCCGCCTGGTTGCCAATCTCAAGCATCTGTTTAAGGGGCAAACTGTGTTTGTAGCAGGAGATTTGCTCTGGTATCCACAGCCAGTCGTCATGCCCCCCGCTCCTCCCAAGTTCCAGATGTGATGGTGGTTTTGGGGCGGCCTGATGGCGATCGGGGCAGCTATAAACAATGGGAAGAAGACAATATCGCTCCCCAAGTCGTGTTTGAAATCCTATCGCCGAGCAATAGTGCCAGAGAAATGCTGAATAAGCAATTGTTTTATCGAGAGTATGGGGTTTTAGAGATGTTTTTTTACGACCCGGAATCCTATGATTTCTGGGGGATGGTTCGACCTGATTTAGAACATGATTTTGCACCGGTGACGGCATTAAATTTTCCCTGGACTTCGCCCACTCTGGGGATTCAATTTGAGATGTTTGATGATGGGTTGGCAGTCTTTTATCCCAATGGCGAACCGTTTAAAGACCCGGATGCAATCTTTGAGGAACGCGACTAGGCACAGCAAGAACTTGACCAGATACAACAAGAACGAGATCGCGCCTTTGCAAAGCTGCGGGAACTGGGCATTGACCCAGCACAATTATGACCGGAAGTTCCGACACAATTCATGATGGATTGTTCTTAGGGGTTCCGACAGATGACGAGATCGCCGGAATCGTCTCCCGCAAGCGACCTAACTCATCGCGCCAGGATGCCACCAGAGGATCGGTTTCAACATTTTGTCCCTGTTGCTGAACGCGCCATTTCCGTAGCGCCAATTCATTCTGCGCTTTGACGATCGCGGCGGCAGTGCGGCGATTGTAGCCCGGAATGTGGCGGGTTCTGAAAATACGATCGCGCGTCACTCCCTCGTACTCTTCCGGCGTAATCACGGGTTCGACTTCGTTGGCTAACTCGTCTCGAATCACGCGCCGTTCCCACACGCCGCTGCGCCAAAGGATGAACCCGACCAGCAGCAAGAAGGGCAAAAACTTCTGCACATAACTTCCACTAAACACCAACCAACCCAGCCCAAAGGGTTGTCCTCCGGGCAGATTCAGTCCGAGGGGTGGAGTTTCCACCGCAGACACTGCCGCGCCCGATGACCGTTGAGCCACGACCGCCAGCAACATACTGATATTTTGCGAGAAGTGCGCCGAGAAGCCCAACAGCCAGCCCACGACAGGAGCCGTATAGCGCCACCATTTGCGAGTGGTTTGGCGAGATAAGCCCAAAAATAGCCCAAAGGTGCCTGTATAGAGGGCATGCCCCGCAAAGCCAAACAACGCGTGCCGTGCCCCAATATGGATAATCCAGGGGGCATAGCCCCACTTGGCATACTCACTCACGACGTAATGCACCGATTCCAGAAAGTTGAACCCCGCCCCAATCAGTGCGCCATAGATAAAGCCGTCGCGGGCGTTGTCAAACTCCGATCTCAGCAAGAAAAACACCAGCAGCACGCCAGCCCCTTTCGTGATCTCTTCCACCAAGGGACCCGCGATCGGTGCCGCAATTTTAAAGCCTGCATTGGCTCCCAGGTAGTCTTTCACAGATGGATTGGCGTTGACCCAATCCGCGATGGTGGAGATTATGAGGGTGTTAAACGGCAGAGCAATGCCCGTGGCAATGAATGCGCCCCACAGAAATGTCAGCAGATAGAGCCAGCGAGATTCGTGTTCGCGCCGATCGAGGAACCAAAGAATCGCCACGGTGCCTGACGAGAATAAGGCTGACCACAAAAAGGCGATCGCCATCACTCGCACCCCATCAGGGGAGGTGATTTTGGACTGTAAAGACGTGAATAAGGTGTAACTACTGATCAGCACTAAGACCAGCAGCACCGCGATCGCAAACTTTACGGTTCTCGGTTTTGCCAGGGGAGAACCATAGAGAATTCGGGTAACGTCAGCGGATGGCATAGATGCTCCAATGGTGTAATTTCAACGTTGCGATATAGACAAAAAATGCGATTTTAGACGAGCCATAGACAACAAACCATGACCTTGAAGCTGACAGGCTAAGGCTTTGCCGGAACGGCATGATTTAACCGCTTAAACGTTGCCAGCGTGGCTTCTAAATTTGGAGCCTGACGTGCCTGAGTTGTCTGCTCGATCGCATAGCCCACCGCCAGTAAATCCGGTTCACCCAGACGTTTGCCAATCAATGTCACTCCCTGAGGCTCTCCGGTTTGTGAGACTCCAATGGGAACGGTCATGGCTGGGTAGCCTGCAGGGGCGTAAATCTGAGTCGGTGCCATCAGCACATCGATGCCTGCCGCGGTAAAGATCGGGTCGAGAATGCCGCGAGAGGTGGTTTGATTCCTTTCGCGCACCTTGGTGTAGTCCGCTGATGGGCTGTCGGCTCGTTGCGACATTTCCAGATAGCGCTGCCCATAGGGAACCCGGTTGGCAGGGTCAGCATTGTTGAACGACACGACATCAATCAGGGCGACAACGGGCGGGCGGGGGAGTGTCTTGAGAAATGCATTGAGCGACGCTTTGAAACCAAACCTGAGAGCTTCATCTGATCTAGGTGCCGGGGGCAGGCTCCTGCCATCAATCTCCACTACGGAAATACCTTGCTTCGTCAGGGCGGCGATCGCCTGTTTTGCCGCTCGATTCTCTGCCTTGAGTTCGTTCAACGCGCTCTGCACCTGCTCTATGGACAAGTTGGGTGGAGGATTGGCGATCGCCTGCCGTTCCAACTCTGCCAGGGCCGCATCGGAAAACACCGAAACGCCTACTCGCCGCTGCCGGGCTGCTTCCAGATTCAAGAATCGGGTAAAGTCGGTGCCTTGAAGTTTTGCCACAGCGGGGTCAGGATTTTCTTCAGCCCCCTCATCGGTATGGGTGAGCGCGGTCAGCAGCGTTGCCACATCGACCACCGTGCGACCGATGGGGCCCGGCACGTCCATCCAGTCCACCAGCGGGATGACGTAATCACCGCTGACCAGTCCGTGGGTGGGTTTCAGTCCGACAACACCATTGGTGGCGGCAGGTTTCAAAATTGAACCCTGGGTTTCACTGCCGACACTGACAGCAGTTAAATTAGCCGCTACGGACACCGCCGAACCGGAACTAGAGCCGAGGGGATCAAAGGGGCCGTAGGGATGGCGGGTCTGTCCACCCAGAGCACTGAAGCCACTGGGCATGGCAGGGTCTACGTAGTTCGCCCATTCCGACAGATTGGCTTTGCCCAGAATTACGGCTCCCGAATTCCGGAGATTTTTGACCAGTTGGGCATCGCGATCGCCCCACCAATCCTTCAGGGCAGCGGCTCCCGCCGTGGTGTGCATTTTGTCGCCGGTGGTGACGTTGTCCTTAATCAACACCGGAATGCCATGCATCGCGCCCCACAGGTTTCCCTGTTTCCGCTCCTCGTCCAGCTTGCGGGCGATCGCCAGCGCCTCCGGGTTCAGCTCCATGACCGAATTCAACTGGTTCACGTCGTAGCGCCGAATGCGATCGACGTAATAGACCACCAGTTCTTCAGCCGTCACCTCGCCCCGCTGCATCATGTCCTGCAGCTTGGGCACCGTGGCTTCCAACAGTTTTCCGTCCAGCACTCTGCGCCGCTCCGGGGAAAATTTTGCCAGGGCGGAGTCAAAGGGGCTGAAGTCGCGCAATCGTTTACTGGTGTAGTTCGGCTCAGAGAGAGGGAATTCGGTGGGATAGCTGCGAACTGGCCCTTCCGGCGGCGGTGGGATGGAGTGAACCTGGGTGGTGAAGGTGAGGGCGATCGCAGTTAGGGAAATCATCCAGAAAGAAATCACACGTTTCATCATTTCATCCCCTTCTCCAACTCATTCCTGAGATCGCGAATGCTATTCCGCCCAATTGGGTCAATGGCAAGCCGCGCCAAAACGCTAGCACACCCTGCCCTGACCCAGCAGAATGGATTGCAGTTAATAGAGTTGTTGGGTTATAAGCTCAAAAAACCTTGAAACCTTCTGCCAGTAAGACTTTCAGCGATTTTTGATTAAAATAGCTAAAGCTCAACCCTGGCAGGCTTTTCAGCGATTTCTCCTGTTAAATCCCAACAGGTCTAATGCCTACCGACGGTTACAATCCCGGTCTACCGTGTAAACGATCGCTCCATAGCGCCCCTCGGTCGTCCGAATGGCGACACAGTTCCCGGTGCCCCGCTCCATCCAGTAGGTGACACTGCTATCCGCAACCTGTCGGCTATTGCGCAACTCATACCCCCGTTGGATCACTGTCTGTTCAGCCTGTCCGGCTCTGGCACCCACCAGATCGTTTAAGCCAGGGACAGGATCACCGGGGGTTGCAGTCGTGGTGGTTGGAGGGGTGGGTCTGGTGGTGGAAGCTTGATAAGCTTCTATATCCGAAGAAAAGACCCAGCCTTTAAACTGAGGATTATCCTGGTAGGTGACCTGACACCAAGTAGGTGTCCGTGTGGACTGACAACCCAGGTTCCGCAACACCGTTCCTTTGGGCACGTTCCCCTTGACGACTCTGGAGAAAATTCCTGGCTTCTCCCTGAATTGGGTCTTAGTCGTTGTGATCCAAAACTCTGGATTTTGACCCGTCGAATTACCGCCCGTATTCCCCCCGCCAAGGGTGACCGACAAAACAGTATTATCAATCGTGTTGATTCGACATTCTGCCGTTTGCCCGGTCTGGTTATTGCGAATGAACAAGGTTCTCGCGCCGCTTTCAGTACTCAGAGGACCGGCACTGACTACGGACAGATCGCGCGTCGCCACGGTCATCTCTTCCGCCGTTCTTTGAATACAGGCATTTCTGGTTGCAGCAGATACCGATTGGGCGATCGCCGAGTTCGTGGGGAGAAGAGAGAGAGCCGCGATCGCCCCAGTGCCAACAACAAATTTTAAGTTCATCAAACTATCAAACTCCTCAAAAAATTAACCATTAGTCAATCACCCAGAACCGTCTCACATGAAGCACTTAGTTGCCGCTATCAGCAAAAATAATGATCCGCAATTCAAATCTCCGACTTTTTGAAAGAGCCAGAAATTTGAGACATACAGTGCTGAAACCTAGTGCTGCAACTTAGAACCGGAGTTTATAACTTCCCTTCGTTGGCGGTGGAAAAGACGTAGTTGTAGAACTCTGTGCCTGTGACTTTGTTGATCACGACTACGCGGCTGGTGCCTTTGTCGTACATCACCCGCACTTGACGGTCTTCACCCACAAACATATTGCCAGAGGTGCGGCGTAAGGGACCTCGAAATTTAAATTCACCCTCGGTGATCTGCACCATGATCGTGTTACTCCCCTGCGGGGTCATGTAGGTGAGCGGGGCAGAAGAGGTTGCCATTGTGCTGCTGGGTGCGGGTGGGGCGCTCTGCTGATTATAGGGAGCCGCATCCCAGTAGACAAAAATCGACTCCGTCGCGAGGCGGAAGATTTGCCCCTTGTCACCTAAGCCAGCCTGCCGATAAGCCGCCCGGCCGTTCTGATCGCGATAGTTTCCGGGATTATTCCCCACAGGCACTAGGTCATAGCGCTTGCCATTTTGTAACTGAATTCCCACCACACCCTGCCGTTGGGAAAAGGTACAGGGACCAGAGGAAGTCGCCTTATCAGATCCCTTGGGAAACACATCACAGCGAGCTTGCACGGTGTCGGCTTTGACACTCACGGCAAAACCCAGAGTCGAGATCGTCAATACCACGGCAACAAGAGAATTGGAAACTTTCATCATGATTGAACCTGTTGTTTACAACGCTTACGAGGAGGAAGCCGACCAATTTCAGAATCCACCGACTGATTGGGAATAGAAGTCAGACCTTATCAGCGGGCACAATCCGTTTTGGGCGCATACGCAATTGCTGCATACCGCCGATCGGTAGTGTCGGATGGCAACGCAGTTTCCAGTGCTGGATTCTATCCAATTGACACCTTGGGAACCAGCAACAAGCCATGAGCTAGCAGCAGGCAGCGGCCGTAACCTGAGCCGTCAGTGAGCGGACAGTGGTCGAATGGCCCTTTTCTAATTTTTGCGATCGCAGATTCATCCTGACGCCCTGACTACTCTCCACATCCTGTGGATGAACAAAAAACGCTTGATTGACCAACAACTAAGGACAGTTCATCTCACTCAGTGAAGTGCACTTAATTCCCTATTGCGGCTTTGACCATATTGAACATCGTTCTAGAGACATCAGTGACCAGAAAAGTCAGACAGACAAGACATCGATATCGATACGGAGATGGTTTATCAACCCAGACAGGGCAAGCAGGACTTCCTCATTGAACTAAGGGGTATCATAACTCAGATCTTGCACCATTCTCAAGAAGACGTATTTCCAGCATTTCTGACGATATCCTTGCCCCGCCCTGAACTATCTCACCGTCGGACTTGAACCCGTTGTGGAAAATCCACCAGCCATCCTGCAGGCGATTTTGCACTGGACACAAGGGCAACCCTTTTTAACTCAGAAATTGTGCCAACTGGTGATTCAGGCCATTGAGCAGACTGGTGCAGGCTTTCTTCCAATTCCGCCTGGTATGGAACCGTACTGGGTCGATGAGTTGGTGAAAACTCATGTGCTGGAAAACTGGGAAGCCCAGGATGAACCCATACATTTGCGCACCATTCGCGATCGCCTGTTCTGGAACCAAAATCGGCTGGGACGATTGCTAGAGATTTTTCATCGCTGTCTTTGCTATATTTGATCGCGACTCTCAACAGCATCTTTTCAGATAAGCTGCTGAGTTGGTGCTCCAGTTGATTGACGGAAAAGCGCGAAACGAATGAACCCTGGAGCAGCAAAGCCAGGATCAGCACCAATCCATCCAGAAAGGCTTTCTGGCGAGGTCGGACGGCGAGTAATTGTCGATTTCAGACCGCGAGTCACCAGCACCAGCAGCCGACTGCAACACTTCAGTTGGAGTCAAAGTAACTTTTGTCGGGTGCAAAGTAACTTTGCTTGCAACAGCAAGGCAGTCAGAGATCCCTGGCCAGGAGTCAAAGTCGGCGATCGCCTCTGCCAGAAAAAAGCGAGATCGCCCCTGCTACCCCACTCCCATCACCTCTGCAAACCAGAATCGCCCCTCCACGATTGAAAAAGCGATCTCACCAAAAAGTGATTGGTTAGGCGTTGCGTTCTAGCCAGGTAATTAATTCTTCCGGCTGGGTGAAATCCAATAAGGCTTCGCCGAGGGCTTCAAGCTGGTCAATCGAGAGCGATCGAATTTGGGACTCGCTCTCCTGTACTTCGGAAACAGTGGAGACCTGTTTTTCTTGATAGTTGCGCTGGTGCAACCGCACTTCGGCCTGCGCCGATGGCCCCGCCCGCGTGAGAGCCGGGAACTGTTCCCCGATCGCCTGGGGGGAGATCGCACCACTATCGCCAATGCGGCTCACCACTTCGTCGCTAACCCCAACGCCTCTGCCCCCCGCCGCCGCCCCAATGGCGTCGTGCCCCGCGAGCCAGTACCGACGGCTTCACGGGTGCGGCTGAGGGCAAAGGTTTGGCCATAGTATTTGGCCACGGTGGCCAGACAGGCGGCCCCACAGTCTTCTTCGCTGTGTTGGAGGATAACTGGATACTTCAAGGCAGGGCGCTAGGCTAGACTGATAGGCAGATAGGTATGAACAACCGATGCTGTAGATCTGAGTGGGCAGAGACCATGCAGTTAAAAATCAGGAAAATTGGCAATTCTCTGGGTGCCACGTTCCCGCGGGAAGTACTGGACAAACTCCAGGTGGCAGAGGGAGATACGGTGTATGTCACCGAGACACCCGATGGCATCCAGTTGACCACCGATGATCCTGAATTTGAGAGCGTCATGGAGGTGGCCGATGCCGTCACTCAACGCTACCGCAATGCTCTTCAAGCGTTGGCTCAATGAATGAAATCCTCTGGATTACAGAGCGCCAGACAAGGGCGATCGCAATCTCATCATACACTTGGCGTAGATGCAAGTAACGATGAACCAAGCAATGGCGCAGGGCTTTATGCTGTCCAATCTTCTATTTTCAATTCTGCAATTTGCCCGAAGTCTGAAGCATTACGAGTCAGTAAAGTTGCATGATTGACGAGCGCGATCGCGGCAATTTTTAGATCCATACTGCCCAGACGAGGGTAGGCTTTTCGTAAATGTTGATGCATTACAGCGGCAGCGTGATTAAACGCTACAAGCATAATTTCTTGATAATCCATTGCAAGCTGCTGCAGCCCTTGATAAGCCGCTATTTGGGCATCCAGAGTTTTTGCTTGAGACAGCACACTCAAACGCCCTCGAATTTGCTCCTCATAGGTGATAATCGTTGCTGCAACGTCCGAAACTTGAACCGCTTCTAGCTTTGCTAGAATTCGCTTTCCCTCTTGTCCATTCCGTTGAATGAAGCTCAGATGATCGGTGTCAAGCAGATAAAGCATGACCTGATGCAACCTATTCAGCCGATTTGCGCCACTCTTGCCCCGCCCGAACCGCTTCATCAAAAGTTGGATCCGATTCAAAGCTGCCTGTCACTTTAGCCCACCAAGGGGCTTTGGTAGGTAGTATTTCAGCCAGTAGTTGCTTGAGCTGTGCTAACTCAGTTTCTAGGGTCGCCACTCGGGCTTCAAGGTGTTGAGAGCGGGCTTCAAGCTGCTGAGAAGTCATAGGAATTCTGAGCTAGTTAGTTTCTGGCCTCATTATAGCCAAAACTCTTGAACCTCTGATGCTGTTCGGTTTTGGATGTATCTGCATGAATCTGAACCGATCGCTCCCGGCATGGCCCTCACCCCAGCAACGCTTTTTGCCGGCCCGTATAACCATGAGATGGAGACTCAATACCTCCCATAGAATCTGAGGCGATCGCCAGCTATTGCAATGAGATCGTTTTTTAGGGGCGATCGGGTGGGCTGGCTCTAGCCAGTTGAGCCGATCTAGAATGAGGGTGACTCAGGTTAGCGATCGAGATCGCAGAAGACCATTGATGGTACAAGCTGGAAAGAGAACCCATCGCCTGGAGCAGTACCAATGACCGTACAACTCACCAAACATGAGCTAATGGAACAGCTACGAACACTGAAACCTGAGTTAGCTAAACAGTTTGCTGTTGACCAGATTGGGATCTTTGGTTCAGTTGCCCGAGACGAAGCCCATCCCGATAGTGATATTGACATCGTTGTTCACATGCAACCGGACATTCTGAAGCGAGTTCGGCTTAAAGCCGAGCTGGAGAAGATATTAGGTACAGAGGTAGATGTTATTCGCTATCGAGATTCGATGAACCCCTACCTCAAAGCTCGAATTGATCAAGATGTCATCTATGTCTGATCGACCTCTCCTGCTGGAGCTACTCTTGGAAGTGGAAGAGGCAATTCGTCGCATCGAACGACGATTTGGAGGGATTCAAAAAGCGGACGATTTTATCGCTGATGATGAGGGGCTAGATCGACTTGATGGCATTGCCATGATGCTGATTGCTATCAGCGAAAATATCAGACGAATCGATCAGCTAATGAACAACAATTTAGATAATCAATATCCAGATGTTCCCTGGTCAGATGTTAAAGGGATTAGAAATATTCTGGCTCATGACTATTTTGATATTGATCCGGATGAAGTCTACGAAATTTGTGCGGGTGACATTGCTATTTTGAAACAGGCGATTGAAAAAATTCGCTGTGATTTAGCTTAATGCAATCAAAACATAGGGCTTTGCGCTGTCCCGTTTTCTATTTTCAATTCTGCGATTTGCCCGAAGTCTGAAGCATTACGAGTCAGTAAAGTTGCATGATTGACGATCGAGATCGCAGGCGGCAGGGGTTCAGGTGCAGCCAGAGTGAGATCGGTAGACATTGGCCAACCATTTTGTTTGAGGTGGCATCAACGGTAGCATTGGTTCTACGTTGGGACCAGAACGGTGAGAATTCTCTCAGATCCCCTGCCAGCCCAAGCGTTCGTTTCCCAACTGCTCTGGGAAAGTACCGCCCTACACTCCTTGATGAAGTTATGATTACAGAAAGGGCTGCTGCTGAACGGCAAGGAGCACAAACCACTATGCTGCTAGAAAACTACTTTGAATTTCTAAGCGAAAATGATATTCGCATCAAAGGTCATAGACTTGGCATTGATACCGTTCTGGAACCTTTCTTGAACGGGTTTTCCCCTGAAACTATTGCCCAGGATTATCCAGAGCTTAGTTTAGAGAAAATATACGCGACGATTACCTATTACTTTCATCGACAAACTGAGATTGAAGCTTATTTACAGCGCTTGCGTCAGTGGCGGCAACAAAGATATGAATCATCTTTGCAAAACCCCTCTCCAATGGCTGAACGCATTCGAAAAATTAAAGCCCAGCGTCATATAACGTCTGTGCAATGAAAGTTCGTTTCTTGCTGGATGAAAACTTATCTCCCCGGCTCAAGATGGCTGTGCTCAGGCTGAATCCAGAGATTGATATTTTGCGGATTGGCGATCCAAATACCTTACCGTTGAGCAGCCTAGACCCTGAGGTTTTAATCTATCTGGATCGATCACAGTGGTTACTGATTACTGATAACCGAGCTAGCATGCCAGACCATTTGCAAGCTCACTGGCAGCATGGAAGACATATTTGGGGATTGTTGTGGGTGAGACCTAATACCCCCATGCGAGCCTTAGCTCAAGAGCTGGTAATCATTTGGGAAACAACTGATGCTGAAGAATGGCAAGACTGCTTAGATTGGATTCCTTTTTAGATGTAAGGACGTGAGATCGGATGGGGCGGCTCCAACGGGCGATCGGGTGGGCTGGCTCTGGCAAGTTGAGCCGATCTAGAATCAGGGCGACTCAGGTTCAGTCGATCACAAAGCCTCTGGCCAACCCTCTCCCCCAGCCCCTCTCCCAGGCCAGGAGAGGGGAGCCGGGAACCTTTTTCAAAGTCCCTCTCCTCACTTGGGGGAGGG
>Ga0272446_1002947_pt1 | contig 22257 bp, 19 predicted proteins | sample YNPCB0061_FD_194587 | JGI IMG/M metagenome (GOLD analysis project Ga0272446, IMG submission 194587) | Hot spring microbial mat communities from Yellowstone National Park, WY, United States - YNP-CB-006-1 | ecosystem: Environmental > Aquatic > Thermal springs > Hot (42-90C) > Sediment | place... | reverse complement strand
AAAGTTGACAGGCCAACAGTTGACTCCGTGCAGGATGCTCTGAACCTCCATCCTATCACCGGCGGCATGCGGGTTGAGTCTTCCAGCCGATTGTAATACTATTGCTAAAAGGACTGAAACGGGCGCGGGTTTGAAACCCCGCTCCCTCATCCTTTGAGACCCTGGCAGGCCTGGTATCCGTCGTAGGTGTATATCCGGACGGCCAAAGTGCAGGCCAAGGGAGCCGAGATACATGAGTTTAAGTCAATTAGCACAGTCCATCAGCGAATCGCCCACCCTGAAACTCAACGAGACCGCTGCGTTGCTCCGAGACAGAGGTGAGCCTGTTATTCACCTGGGCGGCGGAGAGCCGAAGAGCCGAACTCCGATTGACGCCATCATCAGTTGCACGTCCATCCTGAATACCGGCGAAGTCCGGTACACTCCGGCGGATGGGATCCCGGCGCTGAAGAAGGCCATCATCCGGTACACAGAAGAGCACTACAAGCGCCAAGTGCGCCCGGAGAACGTCATCGTCTCCAGCGGCGCTAAGCAATCCATCATGGTGGCGTTGTACGCCATTCTGGATCCCCATGACGAAGTGGTGTTCCCTTCCCCGTACTGGGTGAGCTATCCGGAGATGGTCAAACTGGCGGGCGGCGTGCCTGTGGTCGCCCAGCCGCAGGACGGCACGTTCCAGCCGACTATAGAAGACATCACCCAGGTGGTGGGCTCCAACACCAAGGCCATTATCATCAATAGCCCCAACAATCCCAGCGGCGTGATGTACCCGGAGAGCCTGATTGCCGAGCTGGTCGAGTTCTGCGAAAAGAAAGACATCTGGCTCATCATGGATGACACGTATAACCGGCTGGTGTTTGACGGGCGGTCGCCGGTGAACTGCTACGAGTACGCCAAGGATTTGACAGATTCTTCCAAGCTGGTGGTCATCAACTGCGTCTCCAAGATGTACGCCATGACAGGGTTCCGCATCGGCTGGGCCATCGGCAACCGCAATTTGGTGCGGGCTATGACCAACATCCAGTCCCAGCAGACCTCGGGTCCGGCGGCGCCGAGCCAGTGGGCTGCCGTGGGCGCATTGAACGGCATCCAGAACTCGATTGATGCCCTGCGCATGACTCTGGAAAACAACCGCAATGTCCTGGTAAGCCGTCTGCAAGCTATCCCCGGCGTCAAGGTTACCAAGCCAGGCGGAACGTTTTACACCTTCCCGGACTTTAGCGCTTACGAGAAAAATTCCCAGAAGCTGGCGCAGTTCCTATTGGACAAGGTGAGGGTAGTGACGGTTCCAGGCAAGGAGTTCGGGATGGAAGGCCACCTCCGCATCAGTTTTTGCGGGACGCTGAAGGAAATCCGGGAAGGAGTGGAGCGCATTCAGTGGGCGCTGGACCCGAATTCTCCGAATGAACTTTACCTCGGCACTCGGAAACTGGTGAGGGACTGGCTATGAACAACGCCTATTTGTTGAACATGCCGACGCCCGCTTCCAAAGAGGCGGGCCTGGTCGCCAGCACGTATGGTTTGGAAAACCACGGTTTGGCGCGCCTGAACCGGGTTTACTGGAATCTGCCGGCCGCCGCTCTTTATGAAGAGGCTGTGTTTCGGGGTGAAGCCCGCATGGCCGCGGAGGGTCCGTTGGTGGTTAGCACAGGGAAGCACACGGCGCGCGCTGCTGCGGACAAGTTCATCACGCGGGAGCAGACCACGGAAGACAAGGTTTGGTGGGGCGAATATAACCGTCCGTTTACTCCGGAGAACTTCAATCAGCTCTTGGTGCGCTTGCAAGGTTATCTGCAAGGCCGGGATGTGTTTGTGCAAGACTTGTATGCCGGCGCCGATCCCGACCACCGGCTGCCCATCCGTATCATCACCGAGAAAGCGTGGCACAGTCTCTTTGCACGCACCATGTTTCTTCAGCCGCGCAATCAGGATGCCTACCGTAGGCACGTCCCGGAGTTCACCATTATCTGCGCCCCGGGGTTTAATGCGTCCCCCATCATCGACGGCACGCGGACGGAAACTTTCATCATCGCCAACTTTGCCGAACGCCTCGCCATTATCGGCGGGAGCGCTTACGGCGGGGAAATTAAGAAGACCGTTTTTACGGTGCTCAACTTCCAGTTGCCTCTGGACGGCGTGTTCCCGATGCACTGCTCGGCCAACGTGGGGCCGGATGGCGACACTGCGCTGTTTTTCGGTCTTTCCGGAACGGGCAAGACCACCCTTTCGGCTGATCCCTCCCGCCAGCTCATCGGCGACGACGAACATGGTTGGGGCGATAACGGCATCTTCAATTTCGAGAACGGTTGTTACGCCAAAGTCATCCGGCTGTCGCCGGAGGACGAGCCTCAAATCTACGCTTGCACGCGGCGTTTCGGAACCATACTGGAGAACGTCACTATCGATCCCCAGTCACGCCAACTCGACCTGAGCGACGCCACGGTGACCGAAAACACCCGTGGCGCTTATCCGCTTACCTACATCGAAAATGCGCTTCCGGAGAAAATGGCGGGGCACCCCAAGAACGTCATGTTCCTGACCTGCGACGCTTCCGGCGTTTTGCCCCCTATCGCCCGGCTGACTCCCGAGCAAGCGATGTATCACTTCATTTCCGGGTACACGAGCAAGATTGCGGGCACCGAAATCGGATTAGGCGTCGAACCGGAGATCACTTTCAGTACTTGTTTCGGCGCGCCGTTCATGGTGCATCATCCGCTGGTGTACGCCGAGCTGCTAAAGGCGAAGATCCTGAAGCACGGCGCCACGGTTTGGCTGGTGAACACCGGCTGGACGGGCGGTCCGTTCGGGGTGGGCAAGCGCATCAGCATCAAGTACACGCGCATTCTTCTAAACGATGCCCTCAGCGGCAAGTTGCACGACGTAAAGTTCCGCAAGGACCCCGTCTTCGGGTTTGAAGTTCCCGAGGAGTGCGAAGGCGTGCCCGCCAGCCTTCTGGAGCCCGCCGAAGCCTGGCCTTCCCGCAGCGAGTATTTTCACAAGTACGACGCTTTGGCCGCGCGCTTCATCGAGAACTTTAAGCTCTTCGCCGCCGGCTGCCCGCGGGAAGTCATCGAAGCGGGTCCCAAACGGCTGAAAGACTAAGCCGGTTCACCGGGATTCCAGCACCTCGCGGTAGAAATTCTCATATTGGGGGATGATGAGCGAGGCGCAAAAGCGCGTGGTGGCTTTGTTCCGCGCCGCCGCCCCCAAGCGGCGGCGCAAATCCTCATCCGTTAAAAGATCGATCACCCGGCGGGCTTGCGCTTCAACATCGCCTACGGGCTCCAGGTAGCCGTCTTCCTCGTGTGTAACCACCTCTGGAAGCCCGCCCGCTCGCGTAGCCACCGGCGGCACGCCGCAGGCCATCGCCTCCAACGCCGCCAGTCCAAAGGATTCCAGTTCGCTGGGCAACAACAGGACATGCGCCACAGGAAAGATCCGCTCGACGTGGTCCTGCTTGCCCAAAAACGTGACGTGCTGCTCCAAGCCCAGTTCCCGGGCCAATCTTTCAGCCGGAACGCGCTCCGGACCATCCCCGACCATCAAAAGATGGGCGGGGGTCTCGCGCCGCACCCGTTCGAGGATCCGAATGCAATCATTCACCCGCTTCACCGGACGGAAATTCGAAATGTGCATCAAGATCTTTTCTCCAGCCGGGGCGTAAAGTTGGGCGTTCCGGCGGCGCGGGTCGGGCCGGTAGGTGTCGCAGTTGACAAAGTTCGGGATGACCCGGATGGGATTCGGAACGCCGAAGACTTCCACCGTACGAGCGCGCAAATACTCGCTGATGGTCGTAATCCCGTCGGATTGTTCGATGGAAAACTTCGTGATAGGGAAATAGGAACGGTCCGTCCCCACCAGCGTGATGTCGGTGCCGTGCAGCGTCGTCACAAACGGCAAGCGCCGTCTGGACCGGGACTGGGCCAGCATCATCTGCCGCGCCAGCAGGGCCGAAATGGAGTGAGGGATGGCATAATGCACGTGCAAGAGGTCCAGGTCATAGCTCTCGGCCACTTCAAACATGCGAGAGGCTAGCGCCAGGCTGTAGGGTGGGTACTGAAACAGCGGATAGGTGGCCACCTCCACTTCGTGATAGTGGATTCCGGCAATACCCGGATCCAGCCGGATGGGATGGGCGTAACTGATGAAGTGGACTTGATGGCCGCGCACGGCGAGTTCGAGCCCCAATTCGGTGGCGACAATGCCGCTGCCGCCGTACGTGGGATAGCAGGTGATGCCGACTTTCATTCACCCGCCAGCTTAACACCCACCGGAACGAGAACACCGTAGCCGATCTGCCCGTTCAGCCGCTCATCCGGCCGTGGCGTGTCCCCGCCTCCGTACCATACCCGGACGGTCTCTCCGTCCAGCAATACGGTCGCATCGCAAACCACCTTTTCGTTCCACGGCTCATGCCCCGCGATAATCGGCGATGACAGTTTTTCCCATCGGACGCCGTCGCGGGACTTGGCCAATCCCATGCGCCTCCTTTCGCCGCGGTCGCGGCCTGTGTAAAGCATCCAATAGGCGCCAAACTGGCTCCACACGGCGGGTTCGCCGAGTCCTTTCTCGTCGAATTCGCCCACTCCGCCCAACTCGAGGATGGGGTTGGATTTTAGCTTCACCCAATGCGCCCCGTCCTTGGAACGGGCCACACCAAGGCGTTGCCGGCGCGCGCGGTCCTGACCCAAATAGAACATATACAGAGCACCCCCGGCTTCCAACACGTAAGGGTCCGCCACGCCCCGTTCGTCCCAGCTCCCGCGCGGACCCGGCTCCAGCACAGCCGCAGGGTGTTTGACCGGCATCCCTTTGCCGGACCATCTCGCCAGGGCGATGCGGGGCGGATCTCCCGCTTGATACCACAGCAGGATCTCTCCGCCTCGTGGAAGCGCATGTCCGTTTGCGGCAATGTAACTGCCTTCCCAGCCATCGGGAGTGAGCAGACTCCCAAGCTTCCGCCAGTGGTAGCCGTCGGTCGATTCAGCTAGCCCGGTTCGCCAGGTTTTCCCATCGAAACCGGAGTAGAAATTAAGCAAGCGGTCCTTCCACCACACCACCGACGGATTGAGAGCATCCACGCCGTCCCATTCGCCATCCGATCCCCGGGGTAACACGGGCCCCGTATGGGGCTTCCATTGCCATGACACCTCCCGGCGGTCGCCGGCCGGTGGGGGCAGCTTAAAGTCCGCGTAGGGCGCACAGCCGGCGGCCGCCAGCGCCAGCGAAAGCGCGGCGAATCTCATAGGGGAATCCGGATCTGCATGCTGGAGCCCGAGCCGGGCCGCGATTCCAGCGTCATTTCTCCGTTCAAATCTCGAACCCGGCGCTTGATGCTCACCGGACCCAGGCGCAGCGCTTCCAGTTCGTCCAGAGTATAAGCGCCGGCAAAAGGAAAGCCGGTGCCGTCGTCTTCAATCGAAATTTCCAGCCCGCCTTGCACCTTCTCCATAGAAACAGCGACTCGGGACGCCTTGGAGTGCTTGTGCGCATTGTTGAGCGCCTCGCGCACCACTTGCAGGATTTCGGTCGACGCTTCCGGCTCTTCGCTGTCCGAGAAGCCTCCTCGATGAAACGACGCCACGATTCCAGTGTCCTTTTGAAACAGCTCCACCAGCCGCGCCGTGGCGGACATCAGGCCGGCTGTCTCGTCTTCGGGAGGGCGCATGCTGCGGATGAAGCTGCGCAGTTCGGCCGTTTGCGTTTTGCTCAAGTCTCGCAACTGCTCCAGCTCCTGAGCAGCCGCCTTGGGGTCTCGGTCCAGGAGTTTGCGCAAGATCTCAAGCCGCATCTGAAAGCTGATGAAGCTTTGTAGCGGGCCATCGTGAAAATCGGCGGCAATGCGTTGCCTCTCCCTTTCAACCGCCTTTTCGGCCTCCTCGGCCAGCAACCGCGCTTGAGCCGAGGTCCTTTCTAACCGTTTGGCCACTTGGCTCTTGTAGGCAGCCAGCACCACCGCAATCAGGGTGCCCGCATAGACGGTAGTCGCCATCTCCCCGCTGAAACCGCGGCGCATCAGAATCAGCAGGAGCGCCGTGGCGCCTCCTGTCGCCAGGGTAGCCTTCCAGCCCAGGCGCAACGCCGCGAACAAAATCACGTAAGAAAAAAACAGAATGCTGGCTGCCGTAGCCCTAGCCGGACTGTCGTAAAGCCAAAGCAGGAAAAAAGCCACGTCCACTACCAGCGCGGCTGTGGACCGCGCCGCCCGCTCGGTGTCCGGATAGAAGACCAGCGCCGCTGCGTATAAGGTAAACAGGAGCCAGAGTAGCGAGGCGACGTTGAAACCATGCCAAGCCGTTGTCAGCGCGAGACATGTGAAGCCTAACGTGATCCGCGCCAAGCGCAAGGCGAGCGCCCAGTATAGGGACAGCGGCGAGCCTTCCGTCGTCATTTCCGTTGCCGTTCAGCGCCGGTACAAATAAAGCGTATGGCTTCGGCCTTCCCCGTCATCCTCAATGTGCTCGACTTTTTCCGGCGTCCACCCGGCGATTTCGAAGTCGTGCGCCACCACGCGCGCGCCTTTCTTCAACTGTTTTTCGAGAATCGGCCTGAGTTTCTCGTTGGATGCAGGCAGGAGGTAAACGGTAACTAAGTCCGCGGCTGAGTAATCCTGCTTCAGCACGTCGCCGTGGATGATGCGCGCTTTCTTTAAGCCGAGGCCCTTGATTTTTTCCGTACTCTGCTTCCAAAGGTCGGCGTCCAGTTCGACGCCTGTAGCGTCCGCTCCGAACTTCTGGGCAGCCATGATGACGATGCGACCATCGCCGCTGCCCAGGTCGAACATCTTCTCGCCGGGCTTGAGCCCGCCCAAGCGCAACATTTTTTCGACAATCGTAAGAGGCGTGGGATAATAAGGCGCTAGCTTTTCGCCTTTGACCGTCTCTTGGCCGTAAAGGGCCGCGGCCAGCACGGCGCCGGCGCTAAGTCGAAGGATAATGCCAGCTTGCATACAAGTTCTCAATCTATGGCTCGACGTACAGCCGGACGCGGTTGCTCTGCACCCCGTCGGCCTCGACATATAACTCGAGCGGACCAGCGTTCACCATCTCCGGCACTTCCGCCTCGATAAGATAAAAGCCGACATAGCCTGGCGCCAGCGTGGCCTTTCGCACGGCCAACGGCAACCGGTCCAGAAGAACCCTCACGGGAGCGACAACTTGCGGCGGACGCTCGAGCGGCGCGGCCAAACCCGCGGGCCAATCCGGACGGACACGCCCGAGTCCGGCAGCTAAAATCTGAATCGTCGAGCCGGACCGCGCCGGGTTCATGGCGTTTAACATCACTCCGGTGGAGGCATCCATCACAAAAGGCGAACCTTCCGGGTCCACGAAAATCGCCGGCGAGACTCTCTGCAACGCCAGACCGAAATTCCACCCGCCGCCCGCCGCCTCGATGGCCAGCCGCAGCAACTCACCTTGAGCTTCAAACGGCACTTGTAACTGCGAAACGTCCTCACCGGCGTGAAGAACCGGCACGGGCAGATCCCCGGTGCGTGCAGCCTCCACCTTGCGCCCCAGGACGCTCACCAGTGCCCCCGGCGCCGCCGGGCGTTCCGCCAAATCCGCCGCCCCCACCACTCGCGGCTCCAGAAGCCGGTGTGGAGCGATGGCCACATAAACGCCCCATCCCTCGACGGCAACATAGATCTGATTCGCGTGAGCATCCAGCCGCACGTCCCTCACCGAACCGCTGGGAAGGTTGCCCCTCGCAGGCGCCCACGGCGTCGGGTTTCCGTCCGCAAGAAGACTACCATATGTGTAGTACAGACCCGTGGCGGTGGCTGCGTAAATCGCCCCGGTGCTGCGGTCGGCAGCCAACTGGTAAACTGCGCCATCAGGCAGGTTGCTGCTCAAATCTCTCCAAAACGATCCGCCTGACACGGTTCTGAGCACCCGCGCACCGGTTTCCGAGCCAATAGCCGCCAAAGCGGTCTGGGGTTCACCTGGAACTATAAAAATAGATTCAACTCGCCCCGAACCGCCTTCAAACGGCGGCAGCCAGCTCAGACCCTGATCGGGAGAGGCAAACAGCCGCCCATCCGCCGAACCGGCATAAAGATGGGAACCGGCGGAAGCAACGGCGGTGATTTCACCTCCCAGCAATTGCGAAAGGCTTCGCCGCAACGCCGCCTCCTGCATGGGCTCCGGCGAGGCAGACGGACGCCACGCTTGTTTTTCTCCCGGCGCCCACTGTACTTCTATCCCATCTAAGCTATCCGGACCCTCAATCATGATTCCCAGTCCGCGCACACCGGCGGGCAGGGCGGTGATGCGCCGCACCGGGAGGTTCGGAAGACCGTCGTTTAGACCCGTCCAAGAGAGACCCCCGTCCAAAGACCGCCAGACACCATGAGCGTTCGCCACGGCCACTTCTTCGGGGTTTGAGGGCGAAACGGCGAGGTCTAAAACACGGGAACCCAAAATCGATTCACCCCGGAAACGGGTCAGATTTGCCCAGTGGCCTCCCCCGTCTTCCGATCTCCACACCCACCTTCCGAAGGCATAAAGACGTCCGGGGACCGCCGAGGGCCGGAGCGACGCCAGTTCTTCCGGAAGTCGGCGAGCGATGGTCAATGGCGGCTCCGGCGCCGCGCCCTCGGGTAGGGGTCTCCAGGTTTCGAAGTCCTTGGTTTCCAGGATCTTGCCTGACGCCGTCCGGATCAGCAGCCGGGCGCCGCCATCTGCGTACCACACCCTTTCCACCGGTCCAGTGGCCAAACCCGGCAGAGCCAAGTCCAGGGCAGCGTTTCCCACCCTGCGCCAGTTGGGCGAAAATAGATTCTGCGCCCAAGCGCCGTGCGTTACGACCAAAGCGGCTGCGATCGCCAGCCCCAACACCGCCGAGCGCCCCGATTTTGCCAATGATGTGGCCGTTCGACCCATCCTACGAGTCCATTCTACCCTAGTTTGACGTAGTTCCCTGGGCTGAAAAGTACTGATAGGGTTAGCCTTTTACATTAATTTCCCGCAAGGTTCGTTGTGTGCATGCAATTTTGGTGTAGACTAAGGCTGTGGTGCCGGATCCGGGGATCCGGAGCCGGGGAGGGGTTGTCTCCCCGGCGCAACCCGGTGTGAGGTAAGGTGTGAGGTAATATGGTGCGCGTGGGCGCAAGTGCGATCCTTTGCCTGCTCGCCGCTGCTTTTGCGGCGCCGGCACAGGTGTTTTTCGCCCCACCCGAGCAAGCCGCCAAGGTTATCGCCGCCACCGGTCAAGTCTCCGTACTAAAAGATTCGGTTCCCTGGGCGCTGAATGTGGGCGACACCGTGCAGGTGCGGCAGCTTATCGTCACCGGTCCGGACGGGTTTGCCAAGTTCCAGGTAAGCGACGGCAGCACGTTTGAAGTGTATCCCAACTCGCGGGTGACTTTTCGGAACAATGCCGGAAACTGGAAGGACCTGCTGGACGTTTGGATTGGGCGGGTAAAGGTCCAGATCCAGAAGCTGGGAGGCGCGCCGAATCCGAACCGCGTTCTGACCCCGACGGCGGTGATTTCCGTCCGCGGGACGGTTTTTGATGTGGCGGTGGACAGCGAGGAAGAGTCGACGCTGGTGATGGTGGAAGAGGGCTCGGTCGCCGTCCAGCACGCCTTGCTTCCGCGTGGCGAACCTAAGATCCTTGGCGCCGGTGATTACATTCGCGTGTACAAAGACGTGCCACTGGCGCAGAAATCGGTTGACAAAGGGAGGGTTTTACAGCAGGCGTTGCGGTCCGTGACCGACGCACTGTACACCATTGTCTACCGGACACCCAGAACTCCCGGCTCCCCAATTCCAGGAGGAACCACCGGCGGCGGTCCGAGGCTACCGGGTGACACGGGCGCTCAAACCCCACCCCCGCCTCCTCCGCCCCCGGGTGATGCCGGTGCTCCGGCGCCACCCCCGCCGCCTGCGCCGTGATGCGATGGGCGACCCTTTTCTCGCTTTGGGGGGCGGTGTGTTTGGCCCAATCCGAAGGTCTACCCCCGGTGTGGGAAACTCAGAAATCCGTGCAGGAACTGATCGACAAATTGACCCCGCTGGGACCTTTATTGGAGCGTTTGGATCCAGGCGTTTGGGTGGAAAAAGGCGCGCCGGCCGTATACCGCGACCAGCTTAAGTCCGCTCAGGACCAGTTTCAGTATGTCCTGAATACGGCTCGAAGGCTGCTGAAACAGCCGGACAGCCTTTCCCTGGCATTAGAAGCGGGCTTGCGCAGTCAGTCGCTCGAGTTTTCCATTCTGTCGGTGGCTGAAGTGGTGCGGCGCTACCAAAATTCGGCCATTGCCGAACTGATCACGAGTCAGTTTGGTGAAAGCGCAGTGCACCGGGAGAAGCTGCGGCAGTACGTCATCGCGCTGGCGGCAGCCAAGGAGCAGGAGCTGGCTGTGGCGGACCGGGAAGCGCAACGGTGCCGGGACATTCTTTCCCGGCAACCGGTAACTCCGCCCAAACCCACGGTCCCGCCCAAAAAGGAGGTCAAGAAATGACCGGCGCCATCTCGTTCGTTTGCAGCATCTGCGGCGAGCCGTCCACGGAAATCTGCGTCTGGTGCACGAAAGATGCGTGCGCCAACCACCTCTGTCCGAAATGCAAACGATGTAGCGACTGCTGCGAATGCGAGGTCAGGCTGGCCGAGACGCCGGCGTGCTCGGTTTGCGGAGAGCCGGCCATCGACCATTGCCCGGAATGCGGAGGCCACATTTGCGCCAACCACCGGTGCCTCAAGTGCCTCCGCTGTAGCGACTGTTGCGGCTGCGACATCGAACTGGAGCCGCAGACCGCAGCGTGACCGGCCCGCCCCAGCGGGCTACCCCAACTTATAAGGCGCCCGGTATTGGTAGCTTAAGTACTTGTTGGCCGCCGGGTTGTTGGTAAAGCGCTCCGCCTTCCCATCCCACTCCAGATAGCTCTTGGTCCGAAGAGCGATGTGTCCCAGAATGGTGGCGGAAGTGGACAAATGCCCGGTGAGGATGTCGCAGTTACACTTGGCGCGGGTTTTGACGCAATCCAGGAAGTTGCGCGCGTGCCAAGTGGTTTCCGCGCGGGACTTAACGGGCTTGGGCGCTTCCATGGCGGGTTTGCGCGAAGCCGAATAGCCCCTCTCGATGCCGCGGTCGAGCGGCGTCCGGTAACCGAACAGCGTCTCGGTGTAGCGATCCGGAACCACCTCCCAGGAACCGCTACTGAGGAACATGGTGCCCTTAGTGCCGCGGATTTCGATCTCGGCGTCCTTGAGATTCGGCGCCACCCCGCACGCATTGTACTGGACGAAGATCACCATTACGCCGCCGAAATCCCATAGCACCTCGCAAGTATCGGGGATCTCGCGGTTATCTTTGACGGCGTACTTGCCGCCCATGGCGACCACCGCCTTGGGCGTCTCGATGCCCAGACACCACCGGATCATGTCCATATAATGAACGCCGAAGTTCGTTATTTGACCGCCTGAGTAGTCATAGAACCAGCGGAAGTTGTAATACGTCCGGTTGCGGTTATAGGGGACCTTCGGCGCGGGACCGAGCCACATATCCCACTCTTTCTCGTTGGGAGGAGGGGAGTTGGGAGGGTTGCCGATGCCGTTGGGCCACTCGTTTTGCACATGGTAACCCTTGGCCACGGTAACCTGGCCGATGCCGCCGCCGCGCACGAAGTCGGCTGCTTCCTTCAGGGACTTGACGCTGCGACGGTGGATGCCCACCTGAACGACACGCTTGGTTTCCTCGGCCACTTGCACCATGCGGCGCCCTTCGCTGACGGTGAGGCTGAGAGGCTTTTCCACGTACACATCTTTGCCTGCCCGGCAGGCATCGACGAACATGAGCGCGTGCCAGTGGTCCGGAGTGGCGATGGCCACCGCATCAACGTTCTTGTCTTCGAGCAGCTTGCGATAGTCGGAGTACTTTTTGGGATTCCCGCGCGACTTCTTGATGGCGAAGTCCATGTAATCGTCTCTCAGGTCGCACACGGCCACCGTCTGGCTGTCGCCATGTTCGAGGAACGCATCGTGCACTTGGTCGCCGCGGTTGCCTAGGCCGATGTAGCCCATGCGGACGCGGTCGTTGGCGCCCAAGATGCGTGAATAGCTCAGAGCGGTCGCCAAGCTGGCGCCGCGCGCAAAGTCCCGCCGGGAAATAGGTTCCATGTGTTCTCCTTCACCGAAATTGGTCATGATCTTCTCTCCCTATGTTAGTACCTCTGCTGACATGGCAGAGAGACCGGACCCCATCCGGGTAAAGCAGGGAGTCGTTTACGATACCGCCGGACAGGGAGAGGCGGCCGTTTTCGCCCCGTGCGGTAAAATAAAAGTTCCATGACAAAGCGGATTCGGTCCACCACCATTCTGTGCGTGCGCAGGGGTGGAAAGGTGGTGATGGCCGGCGACGGACAGGTGACCCTCGGTTCGGAAATTCTCAAGGCGTCGGCCAAGAAGCTGCGGCGGCTGTACAAGGACAAGATCCTGGCGGGGTTTGCCGGCTCCACCGCCGACGCGTTCGCTCTGTTTGCGCGCTTTGAGTCCAAGCTGGAGCAGCACGCCGGCAACCTCCCGCGCGCGGTGGTCGAGCTAGCCAAAGAGTGGCGCACCGACAAGGTGCTGCGCCACTTGGAAGCTTTACTGCTGGTGGCCGACGCAAAAAACACCTACATTCTGAGCGGCCAAGGGGACGTCATCGAACCGGACAACGCCATCGCGGCCATTGGCTCGGGTGGGCCTTTCGCCAAAGCGGCGGCGACGGCGCTGATTGAAAATACGGATTTGGACGCGCGCACGATCGCCGAGAAGGCCATGGCGATCGCCGGCCAGATCTGCATTTTCACCAACGAAAACGTGCTGTTTGAGGAATTGTCCTGATGGTCATCTATTTGCCCGCTCAAGCCGCCGAAGACACGCCCCTACTCGACGAGCTTACGCCGCGCGAGATCGTTCGGGAACTCGACAAATATGTCGTGGGCCAAGCCGACGCCAAGCGCGCGGTGGCGATTGCGCTGCGCAACCGGGTGCGGCGGCAGAAACTGGATCCGGAGATGGCCGATGAGGTGATGCCAAAGAACATCCTCATGATTGGACCTACCGGAGTGGGAAAAACGGAAATTGCGCGCCGGCTGGCGAAACTGGCGAATTCGCCGTTTTTGAAAGTTGAGGCCAGCAAGTTCACCGAGGTGGGCTATGTGGGGCGGGATGTGGAGTCCATGGTCCGGGACTTGGTGGATATCGCCATCGACATGGTGCGGGAGCAGCGCCTGGACGAGGTGGCTGAGCGCGCGGAACGCAACGCCGAAGAGCGCATTCTGGACTTGTTGATGCCCCCACAGCCGGAAGGCTCGGAAAGCGTCGAGCGCACCCGCGAAAAGCTGCGGGACCGCTTCCGCGCTGGAAAGCTGGACGACCGCATTGTTGAACTGGACGTGAAAGAACGCGGTCCCACGTTTGAGATCGTCACCAACACCGGCATCGAAGAGATGGACGTCAACTTGAAAGACGTCCTGCCGGGGCTGTTTGGCCAGCGCACAAAACGCCGCAAGATGCGCGTCGAAGAAGCCTTCGATTACCTGGTTCAGGAAGAGGAGCAGAAGCTTATCGACATGGATCAGGTAACCCGCGAAGCGCTGGAGCGGGTGGAAAAGAACGGCATTATCTTCCTGGATGAAATCGACAAGATTGCCGGGCGCGAATCCGGTCATGGTCCGGACGTGAGCCGGGAGGGGGTGCAGCGCGACATTCTTCCCATCGTGGAGGGCACGACGGTGAACACGCGCCACGGGTTCGTGCGCACCGATCACATCCTGTTCATCGCCGCCGGCGCGTTCCACGTCTCCAAGCCGAGCGACCTGATCCCGGAGTTGCAAGGGCGCTTCCCCATACGCGTGGAGCTGAAATCTCTCACCCAGGAAGATTTCATACGCATCCTGAAAGAGCCGAAAAACGCCCTGGTCAAGCAGTACGCGGCGCTGCTCGAAACCGAGGGAATCCATCTCAGCTTCACGGATGACGCCTTGGTTGAAATCGCCCGGTGCGCGGCGCACGTGAACGAGACCACGGAGGATATCGGCGCCCGGCGCTTGCACACCATCATGGAGAAGCTTTTGGAGGAGATCTCTTTCGAAGGTCCCGACCTAAAGCGCAAGCGCATCAAGATCGACCGGGCCTATGTGCAGCGCCAGCTTGCTGACATCATCAAGGATCAGGATCTGAGCCGTTACATCTTGTAAACCCATGCGTCGCGCCTTTTGCCGCCCGCTAGCCGCGCTGGCGGCCGCCATGCTGGCGGGATGCGGCTATGTCGGCGACCCGCTGCCGCCGGCTTTGAACATTCCGGTCCCGGTGGAGAATCTGACGGCGGTGCAGCGCGGCGAAAACATCATCATCCGGTTTTCGGTGTCCAACCGGACCACGGACAATTTGATTTTGAAGCGGCGGGGACCGGTGGAACTGGAGGTCGCCGGGCGCTTGACGCCAGTCGAGTCGGCGGAATTTGGCCCGGTGGAAGTGACCATACCGGCCCGTCCTTACGCCAACCACGGAATCATGATTCGTGCTCGCGTTCTGAACGGGAAAGGGCGCGCTTCGGACTGGTCGCCGGAGTTGTGGCTGAACGTCATTCCGCCGCTTGAGGCGCCCCGCGATTTGACAGCCCACGCCACTGCGGGCGGGGTCCTCCTCTCCTGGGCGGCGTCACGCTCCACATCGTTCCAGATTTGGCGCAACGGCGAGATCCTGGCATCCTGTCCGGCGCCCCCGTATCTGGACGCCACTGCCGAATTTGGGAAGGCATACGAATACTCGGTGCGCGGTTTCCTGGAAGGAGCGGAAAGCGAGCTTTCGGCCGCAGTGCGCATTACCCCGGAAGACCGTTTTCCGCCTTCGCCGCCGACCGGGCTCCAGGCGGTTGCGGGTCCGGCTTCGGTAGAACTCGTTTGGGACCGCAATCCGGAACCCGATCTGAAGGGGTACCGTGTGTATCGCTCCTCCGGGGATGGAGGGTGGAACCTCCTCGCCGATGACATCGAGAATCCCGCATTCAGCGACCGGTCCCCTCGGCCCGCCGGCCGCCTGGCGTATCGCGTAACCGCCGTGGACCGCAATGGCAACGAAAGCGCCCCATCGGAGCCGGTGGAGGCGGCGGCGCCTTGATATCGTAAAATGGAGCCTCGATGACCCGGCTTGTTCGCTTTACTTTCGACCCCAGCCTTGCGCCGACCACGCCTGACCCGTCGCCCGCCGTGCTGCACGGTGTTTTAGAAGAAAGCTTCGTGCGCGCGGCCGACGGGCGCGAGTGGCCGCGCAGTGCGGTGCGGCTGCTGCCGCCATGCTCGCCGACCAAGATCGTGTGCGTGGGGCGCAACTACGTCGAGCATGCGCGCGAGTTGGGCAACGAGGTTCCCGCCGAGCCGCTGATTTTTTTCAAGCCGCCTTCTTCGCTGACCGGCGACGGCTGGCCCATCCTTTACCCGGCGCTCACCTCGAACCTGCATTATGAAGGGGAGCTTGGGGTAGTGATCGGGACGCGCGCCCGCCGTGTTCCGGCAAGCGAAGCCCACCGGCACATCCTCGGCTATACTTGCGTCAACGACGTGACGGCGCGCGATCTCCAGAAAAAGGATGGGCAGTGGGCTCGCGCCAAGGGGTTCGACACCTTTTGTCCGGTGGGCCCATACATCGCGCCGGCGGCTGAAGTGGATCTCGCCGCGTTGCGCGTGCGCACGCTGGTGGATGGGGTGGTTCGGCAGGATGCGCCGGTTACGGACATGATCTTCCCTGTGGCAAAGATCATCGAGTTTGTAACCGCGTTTCTGACTTTGGAACCAGGCGACTTGATCGCTACGGGCACACCCCCGGGCGTCGGTCCCCTCCAGCCGAATTCCGAGGTAGTGGTGGACATAATGGGCTTGGGCGCGCTTCGAAATCCGGTTGTCGCAGACGCTGATGGGATGGAATAGCTTCTGGAACTGGCTCTTGCGGCGGTCCTCGCCGGAGGAGAAGGAACGCCGCCGCAGGCTGGAGGTCAACCGCAAAGGGCGGATGGTAGACGCGACGGTTGTGGATCTTCAGGGCGACATGATCACGTTCACATACTCGGTGAGGGGCATCGCCTATACGGCTTCGCAGGACATCCACACGCTGCGGGCGATGCTGCCGCCCAACCCTCTATCGGCGATCGGCCCGGCGACCGCCAAGTATGATCTGTCCAATCCGGCAAACTCGATTGTGCTGTGCGAGACTTGGTCCGGCATTCCGCAACGGGCTCAGAAAGCGGCAGGATAGTTCGCATCTGGCCGCCTGCGTCAACGGACGGAGGCAGGCGTTCGGGCGCGCCACCAGGAGGCGAGCAGCGAGGCGGAGACGTTCATCCAAAAAGCGAACAGGGCGGGCGCCAGAGCCGCGTTTGCGCTCTTCAGCGTCTCGATGGCCAAACCGGTAGCCATCCCTCCATTTTGCATGCCGACTTCGATGCTGACGGTGCGCGCCGTAATCTCATCGAGCTTCAACAGCCTGGCGCCCCAATAGCCGCCCAGATAACCGGTTGCGTTGTGCAAGACCGCGACCATCAACAGCAGCAGTCCGTGGCCAAGAAGGGCATCCCGGGAGTGGGAAGTGATGATCGAGATCGAAAGGCAGATGCCGGCCATGGCCACAATGGGCAGGACTTTCAGCACGGGCTGAAAGCCGCGGCTGGCGAGCCGGTTCAACAAGAGCCCCGCCAGCACCGGGATGACGATCAGAAAGAGAATCGACTTCATCATGGGCACGAATTCCACCGGCACATACCTGCCAGCCAGCAGCCGCATGGCTAGCGGAGTCATGACGGGCGCCATCAGGGTTGAGATGGTCGTCATGGTCACCGATAGCGCCACGTCGCCGCGCGCAAGGAACGTCATGACGTTGGACGACACACCACCCGAGCACGAACCGATGAGCACAACCCCGGCCGCCACCTCGTTGGGCAGGGCGAAAAGCGCCGCCAGCAGGGCTCCGGCCAGGGGCATGACCGTAAACTGGAGCACCATTCCTGTGAGCACCGCCTTCCGCAAGCGGAGGGTCCGCAGAAAATCTTCAGGCGTCAGCGTGGCGCCCATGCCGACCATGATGATTTGAATGAGGGGCGGAATGAACTTCTTGGTGTCCACCCCGCCCATGGTGCGGAACGCTTCCGGCGCATAGAGCGCGGCGGCGACGGCAACGAGGACCCAAGCGGCATAAGAGAGAATGCCCAACGTCGCCGAAATCTCTTTCCAGAGGGAATGCCGCTCGGCTGAGTTCCGATCTGTCGTTTCAACCGGCAATGGATTCACCGCCCAAAACTCCCTGTGCCCAAAATTCTTGCACCGCCGCAGGTCTCCAGAGCGGTGAAGGTTTCTCCCATTTTAGCGGTCTGTTACAGGCTGCTGGCAGACAGGCAGGCGCCGGCTGATCCTTGTGAGAAACGGAGATCTTGCGGCGACGCCGGAAAGCAACGAGCAGAGAAATTAGGAGATTCCATACCCGCCGCCCGGCATCTATAGGGTGGAGATCGAAAGTCCAGGGTTTAAGAAATCGGTCCGAGTGGAGGTTGGGCTGAATGTGGCAGTCCGCACGGCGGTGGGTTTCCGGCTCGAAGCGGCTTTGATCCGGATGACCAGCGGATACAGCCAGCGCTTCAAGCGGTCTTGGGTTCCCGGGTCATCTGACAGCAAGCAGCGTGACATGCCGGCCTTAACAAGCGAGGAGAAGCGACGGCGATCCGCACCGGACGGAGCGTTTGCAAAGAAAAGCACAAAAGGACTGATGGCGATCAGAAAGGCTGCCGCAAGGATGAAGGCGCACCTGGGCCTCACAAGCTTGGCCGAGGTGGTCTCAGCACCGGGTGTGCCTCATTCGCGGATCGTGATGACGCCAAGTTTGTAACGCTTCTGTCCGTCGTCGCCGGCAAGCGGGAGCATGATTTCGGGAGTCCCAGTTCGAGTACCCACCGAGATGAACAGGTCATAGGCACCAGGCTTCAGTATGTTGGGCGGAGGCAATTGGAACGTCACCAAGGGCCTTGAGGCTTGGGAGATCGACCGCAACTCCCTCCCCACCGGTTCCGCCCCGCCCGGAGGGCCCACCGGCAAGGCGCGCATGTCAAAATCCTCATCGACGAAGACAGCCGCGATGCCGCCCTTGGCGTCCTTCAAAGTGATGGCAGGATGGCCGCCCCGATAGCATGGCGCGACACCGGCATTGCGCCAGCGATACCCCATGGAAAGGCCGGACCGCGCGTCCGCTTGCTTCGGCCAAGAGGCTTCCAGCAATTGAAGCCTGTATCCCAAGCGCATATTGATTTGGTCGATTAACGTTTTCATGTCCCGCAAGAACGGCCGCGGATACCAGTGGACCGAGGCATAGCTGGCATGGTATTCCTCGACAGCCTTCAAGTACAGACTGCCGTCCCCCCAAGCGCCTTTCGTTACCGAGGAGCCGTAATGCTCCGATTCCAGAATGACCGGCACATGCGGCCAGAACCAGGGCGCGACGTAGGCTTTATGGTACGGCTTGCCAGGCTGTACGAGAATGCTATCATCGCGCAGCGTCATGCCTAATCGCCGGGCATAATCCAACACTTCCAGTCCACGTCCGTGGTGGGCCAAATCGTCATTAACCGCAATCAAAGTCCGCGGGAAATGCCTCTTGTGCAAATCGATGTGGCGCCGCACGGTTTCCGCACTGTAAGGGCGCCGAGTGCTCGCAAACGTGTGTCCCTCACCCCACACGCCAATGGAACCAATATCGATGAATGCGACTTCGGGATTCCCGTCATAGCGGGCTCCAGCGGCGGCGAGAAAGCGCTCCAGCTTCTCCAGGAAGATAGGATCGTCGAAATCGGGCTCCCAATTGGAACCGCTCTCCAGTACGCCCTTCCCTCGTTCGAAAAAATACCCCTTGGCGCCTGCCTTCTTCACCCACTCCGGCGTCGCAAAGGGCTGTTTCGCGTCACTTTCACTACAACTAAACCGGAATGCGACTTTCTTCCCCCTTGCCACCCAACGCTGCGCCGGGGTATCCACAATGGCCCAGTTAAACTTGCCTTCCACAGGCTCGATGTACGACCAAGCCAGCCGCAGGTATACGACACTGGCGCCAGGAAACTCGTCCACAGTGTCCGACGGTTCCAGATCTATGCCGTAGCGCTGAATCCCATTATCGTAGTGGTGGAACACCCACCCCATCCCTGGGTTGACCAGGGCTGCTCCGGTGTCCACCGGTTTTACAACCACGCGGTCGTCCGGCATCTGGGCGCTGGACAGTGGGTGCAGTAGAAGGATTCCAAGAGGAAGCCTCCACCATTTGCTGCACCTTGGCGCGCCCAGCCTTTCTGTTAGTCTCAAGTCTCTGCTCCTCCTCTTTGTTCAGCTTCGCGGAAGTAGAAAAATCCGTTGTAAGCGCCGCTGTCCTGCTGTAAGTGGGAAAAGCGGTTCGGCAACGCTCATTAAAGCATACCCCCGGCTTCGAGAGCCTGACAATCAGATTGCGCAGGCGCGAGGCGCCCCCGGAGAAGTTCTCCTAGCCAGATCGAAAAAAAGCGGGACGGCGACCGCTTTCCCCGGCGGGTCAGGCTCCTAGTCCAGCGTCCCGTCCGCATGGGATGCTTGAGGAAAATTGCGGACCTGCTCTTGACATCCGGGCTGTTTTGTGAAAACATTTCCACATCGGCATGGCAAACGTTCGCAGTCGAATCGCGACAGTGTTGGTCCAGTGGCTTCTGGCCGCGTGGCTGCCGGGGTGGCCCGCAGCGGGCTTGGAACTGGCTAGCGAGCGAAAGACTCCTACAGTTGTGGTTGGCGGTGGGGAGTCCGAGGCGGTCCGTCTGGCGGCGGCGGACCTGATTAAGGACATCCATAAGATCACCGGGCGGGCGCCTCGATTATCAGCGGCGTGCTCGGCGCCGTGCGTCATCATTGAGACCCGCCGGGACGGACGGTGGGAGCAGTTCCGGGTCCAATCGGAAGGCGACGAGCTGCGCATTACCGGCAGCGACGATCTGGGAACGATTTATGGAGTTTACGCCTTTGCCGAGCAGTACCTGCGCGTCGATCCATTCTACTTCTGGGCCGGGCGCGAACCCGCTCGCCGCAAACGGCTGGCGTGGGATTCCGTTGCAATCGAGAGCAAGCCCCCGACGTTTCGCTATCGAGGCTGGTTCATCAACGATGAAGATCTGCTGACCGAGTGGAAGGAGGGCGGGGGAAAGCGATTCATCGACTATCCGTTCTACCACCAAGTGACCGCCGCCGAGGTCCACGAGCGCATCTTCGAAGCCATGCTGCGGCTGCGCTACAACTTGGTGATTCCAGCTTCGTTCACGGACATCGAAAATCCGCCGGAAGAGCGCATGGTGCAGCAGGCCACTCGCCGCGGACTTTGGATCACCATGCACCACGTGGAGCCGATGGGTGTGAGCGGCTTTGCTTTCGCCAATTTCTACAAAGCCCGCGGCCGTCAAGTGCCCTTCTCGTTCTTCCGCTTTCCGCAAGCCTTCGAGGAGATATGGAAACATTACGCGAACCGCTGGGCGCGTTATCCGAACGTGGTCTGGCAGCTCGGCCTCAGGGGCATCGCCGACCGCCCGGTATGGGTCAGCGACCCTGAGGCGCCAAAGACCGATGAAGCCCGCGGCAAGCTGATTTCTAGCGCGATGGAAAAGCAGTGGAGCATTGTCCGGGCGGTCGACCCACGGCCAAATCCCCCGGCCACCACCACTTTGTGGATGGAAGGAGCGGCGCTGAACCGGCAAGGTTTCCTGAAATTCCCCGAGGGGGTGGGGATCATTTTCTCCGACAACAGCCCTGGCTGGATCTGGCAAAGCGACTTTTATGAAACTCCGCGACAGCCGGGGCGTAATTACGGCGTTTACTATCATCACGGGCTCTGGGGCAGCGGACCTCATCTGGTGCAGGCGGCGGCGCCTTGGAAGACGCGAGCCATGCTGTCGGCGGCGGTGGAGCGGGGCTACACCTGGTACGCCATGTTGAATGTCGCCAACGTGAGGGAATTCGTGCTGGGCCTGGACGCCTCCGCGCGTATGCTCACCGACTTTGCCTCGTTCGATTCCGACCGCTGGTTCCGCCGCTGGCGCCAGGAGCGCTTCGGCGCCGCGGCCGAGGAAGCCCGGCGCGCGTACGAGAGCTTCTTCGCATCCTACGTTCTCGATCCGAAAACGGGAACTCCGGCGCTGCTCGACGGTCTGGCGTTGCACCAAGGCGAGAGGATCGCCCAGGCGCTACTGAAAGGCCAGCCGGCGTCCGCGCCGCTCGACCTAATCCGCCGGCAACTCGAAGCTCTGAACCTGAGTATCCGGCTGGCTGAGATGGCGCGAGTTAAGATGAGCGGCGCGGGACGCGAATTCTTCGAAACGAACCTGCTTGCCCAGCAGCGGATCCTGCGCGGCATTCTGCGCTGGACGGAAGCCTTGGCGCTGTGCACCGCCGCCAAGGATCGCGCAGAAGTCGCCCGCCATCTCCAGGCCGCCCGGGAGGGGATCGCCGAAATCCGCGCAGGCCAGGCGCTTTGCACTCGCGGCCTGTGGAAGGATTGGTACCGGGGTGATAGGAAAATGAACATCAACCGCGCCGAGCAGATGACGGCGCAGCTTGCGGAGCAATATGCAAAATGAAGCCTGACGTCACGATTCAACAGATCAAGCTTTATCCCATCTCCACCCCGCGTCTTTATGGGGAGCCCAGCCAGCATGTGGTGGTGGAAGCGGTGGCATCGAACGGCGTAACGGGTTGGGGAGAGATGTCGGACCTGTCGCACCTGCCGGCCATGATGCCGGACTGCGCCGACCTCGAGCGCTGCCTGAACGCCCTGCTGGCGGGCCGCGACGCCCTGAATGTCAGCCTCGTCGAAGACCTGATGCTGGCCAACTTTCCCGGCACACGCTTTCACGGCAAGGCGTGCCTGGTGCGAGCCGGAGTAAGCATCGCCGTGCATGACTTAAAGGCGCGCCTGCTGGGAGTGCCTCTGTGCGATTTGCTCGGCGGGCGGCGGCGAAACCGTGTGCCGATTTGCTATCCCATCTTCCGCATGAAATCGCGCGCCGATGTGGCTGACCGCTGCGAACTGGTGCGCCGGCAATTCGAGGCAGGTTTCCGCGATTTTCGCTTTTATTTCGGCCGTGATACGGACGCCGACGAAGCCTTGCTCGATCACATCGCCGGGACTTACGGCGACCGGATCACGCTGACCTCCCTGGATGGAAGCGGGCTTTTTACTCTGGCGGCTTTCCTGCGTATCTACCGGAGACTGGCGAAGTATCCCTTCCAG
>Ga0272446_1002946_pt1 | contig 22257 bp, 17 predicted proteins | sample YNPCB0061_FD_194587 | JGI IMG/M metagenome (GOLD analysis project Ga0272446, IMG submission 194587) | Hot spring microbial mat communities from Yellowstone National Park, WY, United States - YNP-CB-006-1 | ecosystem: Environmental > Aquatic > Thermal springs > Hot (42-90C) > Sediment | place... | reverse complement strand
TTGTCTCGACCCCCACCCCGGCCATCCCCCTGCCAGGGGGAGGGAGTGGAGGTGCAGGTGTTGGTGGATGGTCTCGACCGCCAGCCCGGCCCTGCCTCTGCCAGGGAAAGGGAGTGAAGGGGGCGTATGAAATACTTTCAGCTTGCCAAAGAGTTGTGTGCCGTACCATGAGTTGTCAAACCCAGTCTGTGATTCAAGGGTTCCTGCCCTTCACGTTCGCGCTTGCCCTGGCGGGGGTGTCCTTGCACGGGTGCGACCGGGTGACGCCGACGGCGGTAGCCCCCGCGCCACAGGAGACGGCGCGGGAGCACGCCAAGAAGCACCTGGATCCAACCTATGTCTGCCCCATGCACCCCCAGGTGGTCAGCGGCGAGCCCGGGCGCTGCCCGATCTGCGGCATGGACCTGGTGGCCAGGGAGACAGAGGGGGCCGAGGCCGAGCCTCCGGCGGCAGAGGCCGCGGAGGTCCCGGCGATCGGCGTGTCCGATGCGGTCATGAATCAGCTCGGAGTGCGCACGGCCGAGGTGCGCCGGGGGACGCTTGAGCGGGAGGTGCAGGGGTTCGGCGTCTTCAGCCGCGGCTCCGGTGCCTCGACCCTGCTGGTGGTGGCCCAGGTCTTCGAGCGCGAGGCGCCCCTGCTGCGCCAGGGGCAGGCGGCGCGGGTGCGCTCCCCATGGCTTGGATCAAGGGACTGGAGCGGGTCCGTCTCCAGCATCGAGACCCAGGTCAGCCCCTCGACCCATACCCTGCAGTTCCGGGTGACCGCCGACAGCGGGGGCGTGCAGGTCCCCAGCGGGACCACCGCGCTGGTGACGGTCAGCGTCGAGCCGGTGGTCAACGCCCTCCTGGTGCCGCGGGAGGCCGTGATCCTCACCGGCAAGGGGGCGCGGGTGGTCGTTGCCCTGGGCGGCGGCCAGTTCCAGCCGCGGGCGGTCGAGGCCGAGGACCTGGGCGAGGACGAGATGGTGATCCGCTCCGGGCTGGAGGAGGGCGAGGCCGTAGTGGTCTCGGCCCAGTTCCTGCTCGACTCCGAGGCCAATCTGCAGGCGGGGCTGCGGCGCCTGACCTCCGCCGCGGCGCACGAGCACGCCGGCCATGCGGCCGAGATGCAGGATGAGGCCGGCCACGAGGGCCACACGCACGAGGGGCAGGTGCATGAAGGTCACATGGAGGACGGCCAGATGGGAGCAGACAACGTGCATGAAGGGCAGGGGCACGAGGATCAGGGGTCGGATGCCCCCCTGGGGCAGGGCGCTGCACAGGGCACCGTCGCCGCCGAGCCGGAGCCCGGGGCCGAGCAAGTGCAGGGGCAGGAGCCCGCGCAGGTGCCCGCTCCTGAGGCTCCGGCTGCCGGACCAGCGGGGGCCGGGCAGTGATCGCGCAGGTCATCCGCTGGTCCATCCACAACCGCTTTCTGATCCTCGTCGCCACGGCGCTGGTGGTGGCCTGGGGCCTGTACGCCCTGCGCAACATCCCGCTGGATGCCATCCCGGATCTCTCCGACGTCCAGGTCATCGTCAAGACGAGCTACCCGGGCCAGGCGCCCCAGGTGGTCGAGGACCAGGTGACCTACCCCATCACCACGGCCCTGCGGGGTGTGACCGGGGCCGTGGCCGTGCGCGGCTATTCCATGTATGGCGACTCCTATGTCTATGTGGTCTTCCGCGACGGCACCGATCCCTACGGCGCGCGCTCCCGGGTGCTGGAGCTGCTCAACCAGGTCAGCTCCCGGCTGCCGGCGGCGGCGCGGCCCGAGCTGGGCCCGGATGCCACCGCGGTGGGCTGGGTCTACCAGTACGCCCTGGTGGACCGCAGTGGCCAGCACGACCTCGCGCAGTTGACCAGCCTCCAGGACTGGTTTCTCAAGTACGAGCTCCAGTCCCTGCCCGGGGTGTCGGAGGTCGCCACCGTCGGGGGCATGGTCAAGCAGTATCAGGTGGTGATCGACCCCGAGATCCTGCGCGCCTACAGGCTCCCGCTGACCAGCCTGATGCAGACCATCCAGAGGGCCAATGGCGAGCTCGGGGCCGGGGCCCTGGAGATGGCCGAGGCCCGCTACATGATCCGCATGGCCGGCTACCTGCAAGGGATCGAGGACCTGCGCAACGTACCCCTGTCGGCCCAAGACGTCCCGAACGCCGGGGTCATGAGCATGAACACCGCGGCCACGCCGCCGCCGCTGATCCCGCGCACCGTCTACCGCCTGGGCGACATCGCCGAGGTGCGCCTGGGCCCCGAGATGCGCGAGGGCATCGCCGAGCTCGACGGCCAGGGCGAGGCGGTGGGCGGCATCGTCCTGATGCGCCCGGGGGGCAACGCCCTGACGACCATCGCCGGGGTCAAGGCCAAGCTCGCGGAGCTGGCGCCGGCCCTGCCGGAGGGTGTGGAGCTGGTGGAGGTCTACGACCGCTCCGGCCTGATCCACCGCGCCATCGACACCCTGACCAGCCGCCTGGTCGAGGAATTCCTCATCGTCGCCCTGGTCTGCGCCCTGTTCCTCTGGCACATCCGCTCGTCTCTGGTGGTGATCCTGAGCCTGCCGGTCGGCATCCTCGCCGCCTTCGGCGTCATGCACTGGCAGGGGATCAGCGCCAACATCATGTCGCTGGGGGGCATCGCCATCGCCATCGGCGCCATGGTGGATGCCGCCATCGTCATGATCGAGAACCTGCACAAGCACATCGAGCGCGAGCCCGCCACCGGCGCGAACCGCTGGGAGCTGGTGCGGCGGGCGACCGTGGAGGTCGGGCCGGCCCTGTTCCTCTCGCTCCTCATCATCACCCTGAGCTTCCTGCCGGTGCTGGCCCTGCAGGGCGAGGAGGGGAGGCTCTTCGCCCCCCTCGCCTACACCAAGACCTACGCCATGGCCGCGGCGGCCCTGCTCTCCATCACCCTGGTGCCGGTGCTGCTCGGGCTCCTGGTGCGGGGGCGCATCCGCAAGGAGCAGGACAACCCCATCAACCGCGGCCTCATGGCCGCCTACCGGCCGCTGCTCGACTGGGTGCTGCGCCAGCCGCGCCTGGTGCTGGTCCTGGCGCTCGCCCTGACCGTCGCCGGGGCCTGGCCGGCGCTGCGCCTGGGCGCGGAGTTCATGCCCGATCTCGACGAGGGCGATCTCCTGTACATGCCCACCACCTTCCCCGGGATCGCCCCGGACAAGGCACGCCAGATCCTGCAGCAGACCGACCGGCTGATCCTCACGGTGCCCGAGGTGGCGCGGGTCTTCGGCAAGGTCGGGCGCGCCGACACCGCCACCGACCCGGCGCCCATGGAGATGATCGAGACCACCATCCAGCTCAAGCCACGCGACCAATGGCGCCCGGGCATGACCATCGACGGCATCAAGGCGGAGCTGGAGCGGACGGTGAAGCTCCCCGGGCTCACCAACTCCTGGCTCATGCCCATCAACGCGCGCCTGCAGATGCTCTCCACCGGGATCAAGACCCCGGTGGGGATCAAGATCGCGGGGCCCGACCTGGACGTCATCCAGCGCATCGGCGAGCAGGTGGAGCAGGTGCTGGCGGGTCTGCCCGAGACCCGCTCGGTCTTCTCGGAGCGGGTCTCGGCCGGGCGCTACATCAAGGTCACGCCGGACCGCCTCGCCATGGGCAAGTTCGGGCTCTCGGTCGCGGATACCCAGGAGATCGTCGCGAGCGCCGTGGGCGGCATGAACCTGACCGAGGTGGTGGAGGGCCGGGAGCGCTACCCGGTGAGCCTGAGATACACGGCCGCTACCAGGGATTCGGTGGAGAGCCTGAGGCGCCTGCCCATCGTCATCGACACCCGCGGCACCCAGGTGCAGCTTGCCGATGTGGCCCAGGTCGAGGTCGTGGACGGCCCTGACATGATCCGCACCGAGAATGCGCGCTTGAGCGGCTGGGTGTACGTCGATGTCCAGGATCAGGACGTCGGCTCCTACGTCGCCGCGGCCAAGCGTGCGGTGACGGAGCGCGTGACCCTACCACCTGGCTACTCCCTGACCTGGTCCGGCGCCTACGAGCACTGGGAGCGGGCCAAGGAGCGGCTCTGGCTGGTGGTCCCGCTTACCCTGGCCGTGATCTGGGTGCTGCTCTACCTCAACTTCCGCACCCTGACCGGAACCCTGATCATCCTCGCCACCCTGCCCCTCGGGCTGGTGGGCGGCTTCTGGCTGATGTATCTGCTCGGCTACCACCTCTCGGTGGCGGCGGCCATCGGCTTCATCGCCCTGGGCGGGGTGGCTGTGGAGATCGGCGTGGTGATGATGCTCTACCTCGACCGGGCCCTGGAGCGCCGCCGGGCGGTGCGCGGCGGTGCCGGTCTGACCCCGCAGGACGTGCGCGAGGCCGTCTCGGAGGGGGCGCTGTTGCGCCTGCGCCCGGTCACCATGACCAAGGCGGCGATCATCGCCGCCCTGCTGCCGATCCTGCTCGGCAGCGGCGCGGGCTCCGAGGCCATGCAGCGCATCGCCGCGCCCATGGTCGGCGGCATGCTCAGCGTGGCCATCCTGACCCTGGCGGTGATCCCAGCGGCCTACCTGGTGTGGAAGCAGTGGGGGCTGCGCGGCGGCGCGGACGCCCGGTGACCGGGGCAGGGCGCCTCTCAATGGCTCATGGCGTCGCGCACGCTCTCGAACAGGTCGATGTCCCAGGCGGCCAGGTCGCGGCGCACGGCGTCCACCCGGGTGCGTGACAGCAGCACGGCCAGGTCCTCCCCGGTGACCACACCCGCGACGCTGCCGGGCTCGGCTCGGATGTGCTCCAGGGTGTGCCAGGCCAGGATGGCTGCCCCCACGGCCGTCGGGTAGGAGATGTAGGTCGCCCCCGCATAGGGGGAGTCGAGCAGGGCCTGGTAGCGCAGATAGCTCAGGCCGACCGTCTCGATCAGGGTCTGGCGCTCGTTGCGCACGGACTCACTGGTGCGGATCTCGGCCGCGGCGCAGAAGTGGGTGCGGTGGATGACGCCGTTGCGCAGGTACTCCTCGATGCGCCGCGGCTTCTTCATGCCCGGCATGACATGGCGCACCACCTCCTCCACGGTGAGCCCCGCCTGCTCGACGACCGCATCCTTGGACAGCAGGTTGAGCTGGTAGAGGGCCTTCACCAGCTCCACCTCCGAGCCTCCCGTGTAGACCCCAATGGCCGGGACCTCGGGATAGGCGCGGTGCAGGGACAGGAGCTCCTCCTGGTAGAGCGGGTACTGGCGGGTGGGCTTGCCCTCGTGGGGGAAGCTATAGAGCCGCGCCCCGGTGAAGGGCGGCAGCTTCTGCATGCGCCCCCGCACGAGCTGCCAGGGGTGCTGGGACAGCTCGTCCAGGGCGACCATGGGCGACCAGGAGAAGATGACCGCGTCCGCGTCGATGTCCTCCAGCAGGTAGAGGTCGATGCTCTCGATGGTCAGATCCTTGCGCCCGGTCTCACGTAGGTAGTGGATGTGCTCGCCGATTAGGAAGTCGGTGATCCCCGGGGAGATCCCCTGATTGATCATGGCCGCTACGCCGCGCTCCTTCAGGGCCTGGTCGAACCTGTACTGGGCGAAGGTCTGGGTGCGCTCGGTCTCCCGGTCGTACATGTCCGAGGCCAGGTCCAGGGCATGGGCGCCGATGCGCATCGCCAGCTCGATGATCAGGCAGTTGAAGGACGGGATGGCCGCGTTGACCAACAGGCAGGCCCCGGCGAGCTGCGCCGCGTAGGGTGGCTCTAGGGCGAAGATCGGATCGAAGCTCGGCACCCCCACCACCTGCACCCTGCGGTGCAGGAACTCGGCGTGGTACAGGGCATCCCAGGCCCCGGACGGGTCGATGGTGTAGACCAGGAAGCGGATCGGCAGCCCGTCGCGCTCGGCCAGCTCGTCGAAGCAGATGAGCATGCTGGAGCCAACCGCGCCCAGGCCGAAGAAGCAGATGGTGACGGTCGGATCGCCGCCGGCGACGGTGTCGCTGTACATCGGGTTGCCTGTGGGTCGATGGAGGTGACCGACCCAGGCCGGCCCAGAGGCTCGGCCATGCTCGCAGTGGGGTCGGCGCCCTGCGGCAGTGGTCCTCGGCAGGACCCCGGCGACCTGGGAATGACCCAGGGCCGCGGCGTGCGGCCAGACCACCCCGCTGCCGCAGTCTAACCGAGTCGCCGGCTGTTGATGAAGGCGCCGCGCTCAGCCTCGGGCCTGGCTGTTGATGGCCCACACCGCCGCCTCCACGCGCGTCCTGAGACCGAGCTTCTTCAGGATGTGCTTGACGTGGACCTTGACGGTCCCGACCGTCAGACCGAGCTCGCGGGCGACGAGCTTGTTGCTGTAACCCTTGGCGATGAGGGCGAGGATCTCCTCTTCCCTTGGGGTCAGGCCGGCCTGCTCCGGGCGCCTCGGGCGCGGGTCCTCGCGCAGGGCGTGGGCGAGGAGCTCCGTGAGGCGCTCGCTGATGACCACCCGTCCCTGGGTCGCCCGGCGCAGGCTGGCGAGGATGTCTTCCGGCTCCATGTCCTTGAGCAGATAGCCGTCGGCCCCGGCGCGCAGGGCCGCCACCACGTCCTCCTCGCTGTCGGAGACGGTGAGCACGATGACGCGGGCGTCGAGGTCGAGGGCGCGCAGCCGCTCCAGGGTCTGGAGGCCGTTCCAGCCCTTCATGTTGAGGTCGAGCAGGATCAGGTCGGGGTCTGTCTCCCGGGCCACGCGGACGCCGCTCTCGCCGTCCGCCGCCTCGCCGACCAGCCGCAGGCTGGGCTCCATGCGGATCAGGTCGGCCACGCCCTTGCGGAACAGGGGGTGGTCGTCGATGACGACCACCGAGGTCTTGGATTCGGCGCTCAATGCAGGGCCTCCTGAAGGGGTTGATGCGCTCCGCCGGTGGCCGGCGACACCCTGGCCTGGCGGGGTGGGAAGCGGACCAGGATGCGCGTCCCGCCGCCCGGTGCCGACGTGCAGCTCAGGGTGCCCTCCAGGCTCTGGGCACGCTCACCCATGATGGCCATGCCGTAGTGATGGGCCGGGGTGGGCCGCCCGCCGATGCCGCGGCCGTCATCCTCGATGCGGACCTCGACCTGCCCGTCGCGCAGACCCAGGCTCACCAGAGCGTGTCTCGCCCCGGCGTGCCGGGCGACGTTGGAGAGCGCCTCGCGCACGATCTGCAAGACATGGATCTCCTCATTCGGCGAGAGGAGGCCGGCGGGCAGGGCATGGTCGAGGCGGATGTCCAGGGCCCCGCGGTCGCGGAACTCCTGAACCGTGGCCTCCAAGGCGCGGCTCAGACCCCGTTCGTCCACCTTGAGGCGGAAGGTGGTCAGCAGCTCGCGCAGTTGGCGGTACGCGCTGCTGATGCCCTCGCGCAGCTCATCGAGCACCGCCTGGGCGCTGGCGGCGTGGTCTGGGTCGCGCAAGGAGGCGGCCAGGCGCGTCACCTGGATCTTGAGATAGGACAGGGACTGGGCGAGGGAGTCGTGCAGCTCCCGGGCGATGATGGTGCGCTCCTCGTGCAGGATCAGGCGGCGGCCTTCGCGGGTGCGCTGCTGCAGGTTGATGGCGGTACCGATGTGCCCGGCCAGGGTCTCCAGGAGCCGCTCCTGCCAGGGCTCGGTTGGGCAGTCGGGGGGTAGGTCGATGAGCAGGACGCCGAAGCTGCGCTCGCGGTCGCGCACCGGCAGCGACAGGACACAGCGCTCCGCGGGCGTCCCCAGGGCGACCCGCAGGCGATGCACGCTCTGGTCGTCGCGGCAGGCGGTGCACCCCTGGGCCTGGCAGGGGCCGCCGCCCTCCTCGGCGGGGCGGGTGGTCACGCGCAGCTTGGCCGTGGGGCCCGTGTCCGGGGCCAGGGAGTCAGGCTCGGCCAGGCACAGGGTGGCGGGGCCCGTGCCCAGGGCGCCCTGGATGTCGGCCAGGACGCGCCGCAAGACCTGGTCCGTCATTGGGTCTTCGTTGAGGGCCTTGCTGGTGCGGTAGAGCAGGTCCAGGGAGTGGTTGCTGCGCGCCAGGTCCCGGGTCTTCTCCTCGACCCGGTGCTCCAGGTCCCGGTACAGCGCGGACAGGCCCTCAGCCATGAGATTGAGGGCAGCCCCCAGACGCCCGAGCTCGTCGTCGCCGCTGTAGCGGGTGCGCCCGCCAAAATCGCCCTGCCGGGCGCGGTCGGCACAGCAGAGCAGGTCCTGCAGGGGCAGGATGACGCGGCGGATCACCAGGGCCATGGCCACCAGGACGGCACCCACGGTCAGGGCGAGCGCGATCCACTGGGCCAGGCGCAGGGTGGCTACCCGACCCTCCGCCACCTCCTCGAGCTCGCGGACCAGGTGGTCGATCTGCCCCACGAAGGCGTCCACCTGGGCCAGGTAGCTCGCGGCCGGTGATGCGCCCGCACCTGGGGCGAGGACGGGGGCGACGCTGGTCGCGAGGCCTGGAGGGAGGCTATGCGTGCCCCCCGCGTCTGTGTCGGGCGCCGTCTCCGGCGCCAGGGATCGGATGTGCTCCTGCAGCGCCGGGCGCATGTGCTCCCGCCACAGGCGCGCCACTCGGGCCTGGGCCAGGGCCACCGGATTGCGCGACTCCGCGGGGATCGCGTTGCGCAGCCGCGGACTGTGCAGCCGGTCCTCGAACTCCTCGATCCGCGCCTGGACCCGCGCCGCCCGCTCGGCCGGGGGCAGGGCGTCGTCAGCCACCGCCACCCCGATGCGATAGGACTGCATGCGCAGGGACCCCGCCTGGTTGATGGCGGTGGCCATGCCTTCCAGCGTCTTGGCGATGATGGCCGAGGTCAGCATGCTGAGGACCGCGAGCACGACAATGGCGGCCATCAGCGCCCCGAGCCTGGCCAGGATCGGTCTCTGGGAGAGTCGTGCGAGCAAGGTGATCACCCCGGCGATTTCTAGCGGTTCTGGACCCTGGGGGAAAGGGGATACCACCAATGTTCCGCCAGCGCCAGCCTGGGGGGCGCCAGTCCCGGCCGGGCATGGAAAGGTCTGACGGTACAGGGCGCTAGGGGCTTACCCCCATACCTCCCTAGGGGTACGCGGGAGAGATCTGCGGCGGCCCAACCCCCCTGGGTCCACCTTGTAAGGGTTGGCTCGCTCCGTAGCATGAAGGGCTGGGTAGGGTCCTGGGCGCAGTGGCGCCCCTCGTGTACGCGGCCATGCGCACGGCTCCCTGCTGCAAGTCCCGGAGAGCTCCGCCATGAATGCCGCCGACCGCGAGAAGTCCTGCCTGCCGATCCTACGGGACACGCCCCTGTTCCACGATCTCGGCGAGGAGCCCCTGCGCCACCTCGCTAGCGGCTGCACCCGGCGCACCGTAACCCGCGGCCGTATGGTCTGCGAGTCCTCTACTGCCCTCGACGGGCTCTTCGTGCTCATCGACGGCCGGGTGAAGCTTGCGATCTTTTCCGCCGAGGGGGCGGAGCGTGTCATCGACATCGTGCTGCCCGGCGGCGTCTTCGGCGAGGCGGCCCCTTTCCTCGACGAGCCCCCACCGGTCTACGCCGAGGCGCTGTGCGACTGCAGCGTGCTCAACGTCTCGCGCGAGCGCCTGATCGAGGCGGTCGGGCGCTGGCCGGCGGTCGCCCTCGCCTTGCTCACCAGCATGGCTGGCAGCGTGCGCGCCCTGACCCGGGACCTGGAGGCCTGTTGTTTGCTCTCGGCCGGACAGCGGGTGGCGCGCTTCCTCCTCAACGAGGCGAGCGGCGGGCTGGCGGCCACGGATCAGGCCGAGGTGTCGCTCCCGGCGGCGAAGGTGGTGGTCGCCTCCAGCCTGAATCTCGCCCCAGAGACCTTCTCCCGGGAGCTGCACGTCCTCGCCCGCGATGGCTTGATCGAGGTCGGCCACCGCACCATCAGGGTCCATTCCCTGGCCCAGCTCCGGGGACGCTGCGGGGCGGGCTGAGGGGTGCGAGCCCAGTCCGGTCCCGGCGGAGCATTGACATTGATCTGAATGAGCTCTTTGTGCACTGCCCGGCGATTTTGATCTAGATCAAGCATTGGCGCCGAGGGGGCGCAGAGGATAGCAAAGTTGCCGAGTTCTCTTGATCGCCCGCCAAATGAACATCTGTGGCTGTGTCCTCGAGACCCGAGAGTGTGACGGCCAGGCGCTGGCCGAGCGGTTGGCCGCCTTGCCGGGCGTGGCCCTGCACGCCCATGAGGGCGGCAAGCTCGTGGTGACGGTGGAGGACACCCCCCAGGCCACGGCAGCGGACACCTTGGCAGCCCTTGGCCAGTTGGACGGCGTCCTCAGCACATCCCTGATCTACCACTACGGTGGGGACGAACCCTTGGAGGATGGTGACCGTGAGTATCAGTCGGCGTGATTTCATCAAGGCTCAGGCGGCGGTGGCTGCGGCAGCGGCGGTAGGCATCACCCTGCCGGCGGAGGTTCAGGCCCAGGCTGCGGCAGCCGACGAGGGTATCCGCTGGGACAAGGCCCCCTGCCGGTTCTGTGGGACCGGGTGCAGCGTCCTGGTCGGCTGCAAGGACGGCAAGGTGGTCGCCAGTCAAGGGGACCCCGACGCGCCGGTCAATCGTGGCCTCAACTGCATCAAGGGCTACTTCCTGCCGAAGATCATGTACGGCAAGGATCGCCTGACCCAACCCCTCCTGCGCAAGACCAACGGCACGTTCGACAAGAACGGCAAGTTCGAGCCGGTGTCCTGGGACGAGGCCTTCGACGTCATGGCTCAAAAGTGGAAGGAGGCCATGAAAAAGGAGGGGGGACCGACCCGGGTGGCCATGTTCGGCTCCGGCCAGTGGACCGTCTGGGAGGGGTACGCCGCCGCCAAGTTCATGAAGGGCGGGCTGCGCTCCAACAACCTGGACCCCAATGCCCGACACTGCATGGCCTCCGCCGTGGTGGGCTTCATGCGCCACTTCGGCATCGACGAGCCCATGGGCTGCTACGACGACCTGGAGCACGCCGATGCCTTCGTCCTGTGGGGCTCCAACATGGCGGAGATGCACCCGGTCCTGTGGTCGCGTCTCACCGATACCCGCCTGACCAAGGAGGGCTGCGAGGTCCATGTCCTCTCGACCTACGAGAACCGCTGCTTCGAGCTGGCGGACAACCCCATCGTCTTCAAGCCGCAGACGGACCTGGCCATCCAGAACTACATCTGCAACTACATCATCCAGAACGGCAAGGTCAACAAGGCCTTCGTGGATGCCCACGTCAACTTCAAGAAGACGGCCCTGAACATCGGCTATGGTCTGCGGCCGAACGATCCGCTGGAGAAGGTGGCCACCAACAACGGCTACCTGGACCCCGCCGACCCCGAGAAGAAGAAAAAGAAGGGCGACCCCATGGGGTCCGATCCGATCAGCTTCGAGGAGTTCGCCAAACTGGTCGCGCCCTACACCCTGGACTACGTTGCCGAGCTCTCCGGGGTGCCCAAGGAGAACCTGGAGGCCCTGGCCAAGGTCTATGCCGACCCGGCCAAGAAGGTCGTGTCCTTCTGGACCATGGGCTTCAACCAGCACACCCGGGGCTCCTGGGTGAACGGCAACATGTACAACGTCCACCTCCTGGTGGGCAAGATCTCGGAGCCGGGCAACGGCCCCTTCTCCCTGACCGGTCAGCCCTCCGCCTGCGGCACCGCCCGCGAGGTCGGCACCTTCGCCCACCGCCTGCCCGCCGACATGGTGGTGATGAAGCCCGAGCATCGCGCCGAGGCCGAGAAGCACTGGCAGCTCCCCGAGGGGACCATCAATCCCAACATCGGCTACCACGCCGTGCTGATGCACCGCATGCTCAAGGACGGGAAGCTCAACTGCTATTGGCAGCAGTGCAACAACAACATGCAGGCGGCGCCCAACATGAACGTGGAGAGTTATCCGGGCTGGCGCAACCCGGACAACTTCATCACGGTCTCGGACCCCTATCCCACGGTCTCGGCCCAGGCGGCGGACCTGATCCTGCCCACGGCCATGTGGACCGAGAAGGAGGGGGCCTACGGCAATGCGGAGCGCCGCAGCCAGTTCTGGCGCCAGCAGGTCCAGGCCCCCGGCGAGTCGCGATCCGACCTTTGGCAGGTGATGGAGTTCTCCAAGCGCTTCAAGGTGGAGGAGGTCTGGCCCGAGGAGCTGCTGGCCAAGAAGCCTGAATACCGCGGCAAGACCCTGTACGAGATCCTGTTCGAGAACGGGGTGGTCAACAAATTCCCCTTCGACGGCAAGGTCGTCGACGACCGCGGCAACGTGTACGGCAACGACGAGAGCGCCCACTTCGGCTATTACGTCCAGAAAGGGCTCTTCGAGGAATATGCCGAGTTCGGCCGCGGCCACGCCCACGACCTGGCCCCCTTCGACACCTATCACCAGGTCCGCGGCCTGCGTTGGCCGGTGGTGGACGGCAAGGAGACCCTATGGCGCTTTCGCGAGGGGTACGACCCCTACGTCAGGAAGCACAATCCGAACGTGGCCAAGGGGGATCTCTACTTCTACGGCAACAAGGACGGCAAGGCCAACATCATCTTCGCCCCCTATGACCCGCCGGCGGAGGCGCCGGATGCCGAGTTCCCGCTGTGGCTGTGCACGGGGCGGGTCCTGGAGCACTGGCACTCGGGCTCCATGACCAGGCGCGTCCCGGAGCTCTACAAGGCCGTCCCGGATGCGGTCGTCTACATGAACAAGGAGGACGCCAAGCGGCTCAAGCTGCGTGACGGTCAGGCGGCCAAGCTCATCTCCAGGCGCGGCGAGATCGTCGCCACCGTGGAGACGCGCGGGCGCAACCGGCCACCGGAGGGCCTGGTCTTCGTCCCCTGGTTCGACGCCAGTCGTCTGGTCAACAAGCTGACCCTTGACGCGACCTGCCCGCTGTCGAAAGAAACGGACTTCAAGAAGTGCGCGGTCAAGGTGGTGAAGGCCTAGGGGTCGGCCGACGGCGGCTTGCCGGGACTCTTGCCTCTGGTGGTTCTGATGGCCAAGCGGGGTGCGGACAAGGGCGAGGGGATGACGCGCCGACAGTTCCTCGGCGACACCCTCAAGACGGCCTGCGGCGTGGGGCTGTTCGGGCTCGGCCTGGGACTCTACGCGCGCAGCGCCGCGTCGCTCCCGGCGGCGGCCATCCGCCCGCCGGGGGCCATCCCGGAGGATCGGTTCAACGGGGCCTGCATCCGCTGCGGCCTGTGCGTGCGCGACTGCCCATTTGACATGATCCATCTCGCCACGCTGGGTGACCCGGTCCCGACGGGAACCCCCTACTTCTACGCCCGGGATAAGGGCTGTGAGATGTGCGAGGACATCCCCTGCGTGGCGGCCTGTCCGACCAATGCCCTGGACCACGGCCTCACGGACATCAACCAGGCGCGCATGGGGCTCGCGGTCCTGGTCGATCACGAGAACTGCCTCGCCTTCCTCGGGCTGCGCTGCGAGGTCTGCTACCAGATCTGCCCCATCAAGGACAAGGCCATCACGCTGGATCGCCAGCACAACGTCCGCTCGGGCAAGCACGCCCTGTTCATCCCGGTGGTCCACTCTGAACGCTGCACCGGCTGCGGCAAGTGCGAGGAGGCCTGCATCCTGGAGCAGGCGGCCATCAAGGTCCTGCCGAAGCACCTGGCCAAGGGTGAGCTCGGCCAGCACTACCGCATCGGCTGGGAGCAGAAGAGGGCGGCGGGCCGGGCCTTGGTGACCCCGGACGCCGAGCACCAGTACAACCTGCCCGAAGGGATGCGCTATGAGCATGGCGGGCGCGGGCTCATCGAGGGCGTCGAAGAGGGCGTCCCGGGCCCGGCCAATCCGCTGGACATGCTCAACGGGGGGAGCGCCCGCTAGGGCGGACACCGCGATGAGCAGTGACGGCTATCCCGGCCAGTCCGCGACCGAGACCCAAGGCTGGCTCAAGGCACACAAGTGGCTGCTGCTGCGCCGAGCCAGCCAGATCGGCATCCTTGGCCTGTTCCTGCTCGGTCCCCTCGCCGGCATCTGGATCGTCCAGGGCAACCTGTCGGCCAGCATGACCCTGGATGTCCTGCCGCTCACCGATCCGATGCTCCTGTTGCAGGTCATCGCCTCGGGGACCTGGCCAGTCCTGAGCGGGGTCGTCGGGGCCCTGATCGTCCTGGCCTTCTACGCCCTGATCGGCGGGCGGGTCTTCTGCTCCTGGGTCTGCCCGGTCAATCTGGTGACCGACCTGGCCGTCTGGCTCCGCCGCCGTCTCGACCTGCGCACCACCTCGCGCCTGTCGCGCAACCTGCGCTATTGGGTCCTCGGCGTGGTCTTGGTCTTGCCGGCCATCACGGGGGTCATGGCCTGGGAATCTGTCAACCCGGTGTCCATGGCGCACCGCGGGCTCATCTTTGCCATGGGTTGGGCCTGGGCAGTGCTGCTGGCCGTGTTTCTGTTCGACCTGCTGGTGGCCCGTCACGGCTGGTGCGGGCACCTGTGCCCGGTGGGCGCCTTCTATGGGCTGATCGGGGTGCGGGCACAGATCCGCGTGGTTGCCGCCGAGCGCCAACGCTGCGACGACTGCATGGACTGTTTCAACATCTGTCCGGAGCCTCAGGTCATCAAACCGGCCCTCAAGGGTGCCGATCAGGGGCTTGGGCCCGTGATCCTGGACATCAACTGCACCAACTGCGGACGCTGCATCGATGTCTGCTCCAAGGATGTGTTCCGTTTCGGCGTCCGCTCGGCAAGGGTCGCCGCGCCCTTGGCCAGATCGGGTGCAGCCCCTGGGGGCGCGGGGACGCAGGTCTGCCCTGCAACGAGAGCCAAACCCAACTCATGAGGTGGTGGAGAACGCAATGAACACGATGACTCAAACGGCGAGCCGCTCTCTGGTCCTGGCCTTGGCGCTGATGGCCGCAGGGCCGACCCTGGCGGCAGAGGGCACCGTCGTCGTGGTCGATCCCCAGCGGCCGGATCAGCCCTTGGACGGGGGATCTGCCCCGATCGAGCGCCGGCAGGTGGAGGTGGTGCAGGGGGGTATCGCCCGCTCGTACAAGGAACAGCCGCCGATGATCCCCCATGCCATCGACAAGTACGAGATCAGCCTGCGCATCAATGGCTGCCTCAAGTGTCACAGCGAGGAAACCTATCAGGCCGAGAAGGCCCCCAAGCTGGGCGACAGCCATTACCTAGACCGCGACGGCAAGCGCCTGGAGAAGCTGTCCATGCGGCGGTACTTCTGCACCCAGTGCCACGCCCCGCAACTCGAGGGTACGCCCCTGGTGGACAACGCCTTTCAGGGCCGTCGCTAGGCCAGGGGCGCTGCAGGGGGGGCAGGCTCGGCCCAGCCTGGGCCGCATGGGCATTAAAGAACAACGACCCGCACTGTTGGAGCGAAAGCCATGTCGGAAGAAAGACCCCGCACAACCAAGAAGGCCCTGACCCTGCTGCTCATCGGCGTCGCGGTCGGCATCATGTTCTGGGGCGGCTTCAACACCGCCATGGAGGCCACCAACACCGAGACCTTCTGCATCTCCTGCCACGAGATGGAGGCCAACGTCTACAAGGAGCTACAGGACACTATCCATTACCAGAATCGCACCGGCGTACGCGCCACCTGCCCCGATTGCCATGTCCCCAAGGACTGGATCCACAAGATCGTGCGCAAGGTCCAGGCGAGCAACGAGCTCTGGCATCACTTCCGCGGCACCATCGACACCCGTCAGAAGTTCGAGGCGGCAAGGATCGAGCTGGCACGAAATGTTTGGACGGCGATGAAACAGACGGATTCGAGGGAGTGCCGCAACTGCCACAACTTCGACTCCATGGACTACGACAAGCAGGATGCCCGTAGCTCCACCCGCCACGAAGATGCGACCGAGGCTGGCTTGACCTGCATCGACTGCCATAAGGGCATCGCCCACAAGCTGCCCAAAGAGTACAACCCGGAGAAGGACATCCCGGGTCAGAGCATCTACTACCGCTAGCGCGGGTGGTCCCAGGTCCCAGGCGCATCTCCAGGGGAAGGCTCCAGATGTTGGTCTCCCGCGCCTGCCTGCTGCTCGCCGTCGCCGTTCTCACCGGCCCGGCAGCCGGCGTGGCCCAGGCCGGGAGCCCCGAGGCGGGGGCGGCCCTGTTCATGAAGGAGTGCGCCGGCTGTCACGGCAGCAGCGCGATCGGCGGCAAGGACGGCGAATACCCCCGCCTGGCGGGCCTTCCGCCTGGCTATATTGCCCAGCAGCTCAAGGACTTTCGCGATCGCAAGCGGCAGAACAAGCCCATGCTGCCGATCTTCAAGGTCGCCAGGCTGAGCGCCGATCAGATCGCGGACCTGGCCGCCCATCTGAGCGCCCTCCCGGTGCCGGACCCGGCGCAGGTTGGCGTGCCAGACCAGGTGGAGGGGGATCTCGCCCTGGGCGAAGAGCTGTATGTGCGCGACTGCGCCCTCTGTCATGGGCGGGCGGGGGAGGGCAAGGCCGAGACGGACAATCCTCCGCTGCGCGCCCAGTGGCCCGCCTACCTCCGGCGCCAGATCGACGACTTCCGCGCCGAGCGGCGCGGCCACGAATACCGCGACGCCCTGTTCCAGGAGGCCGAGCCCGATGAGCTCGAGGCCATCCTGGCCTGGCTGATCCAGCTCAATTGCCAAGCCCCTCCAGGCTGACCCAGCGACCTCCGGGGCAGCGGCTCGCCGCCAAAGCCCGACGGATCGATCCATAAAGACATTCTGATATACTAATGCGCGTCTTCGGGGCCTGCCGCGAGGCGGCGGTCCCCCTCATCCCGCGCATTCGGTGCCTCTGGCGGGGCAAGGGCCCCGTGGAGGGTGACCGGCGCTCCCCCCTTCGGAGGCCGTGCTTGTGACCCATTTCTATCTGCTCGTGGCCCTGGCCGCGCTGGTGCTCCTGCTGTTCGCATACAGCCTGAGCCGTGCCTGGCGCCGCCAGACCCTGCCCTTCGTCCTGGAGAAGGCCCTGTTTTCGCCCCAGGAGGCACTCTTCCTGTCGGCGCTGGAGGAGGCCGTGGGCGGCGACTACCGCGTCTTCGGCAAGGTGCGGCTGGTCGATCTGCTCTCCGGTCGGCGGGGCGCCCGCAAGGCTTCCATGCGCCAGGCGGCCGCCCGCATCGACCGCCTGACCATCGATTTTCTGGTGTGCGGGCGCGACTCGCTGAGTCTGGTGTGCGCGGTCAAGCTGGTCGGGGCCAAGGGACTGGCGCGCCGCCGCGCCGCCGACAAGGCACTCGGGCGCGCCTGCCAGTCCCTTGGCCTGCCGCTGGTGCGGGTGCCGGTGGCCGAGGCCTATTCCACCAAGGTCCTGGCCGAGCAGATCTACGCCGCCGTTTATGCCCCCAAGGTCACAGCCCCCGCGGGAGTCGCCAGGGATCCCCGCGCCGACGATGGGCTAAGCCGCGCGGAGGAGGAGCAGGCCCTGTCCGTGCTCGCCGCGGCCATCCGCGAGGGCGATCCCGTCCCCAGGCCGCGCGCCTCCTGAACGGTTGCGGCGCTCGGGCCAGAGGACGGGCAGGCCCCGGCTGGTTCAGCCGAGGGTGGTGTCGAGCACCATCATCAGGCAGAACCCGGCCATGAGCCCCAGGGTCGCAGGGGTCTGGTGCCCGTTGCGGTGGGTCTCCGGAATGACCTCGTGGGAGACCACGAAGATCATGGCGCCCGCGGCCAGGCCGAGCCCGATGGGATAGGCCAGCGCCAGACCGCTGCTCAGGCCGACGCCCAGCAGGGCGCCGAGCGGCTCCATGAGCCCGGTCCCGGCGGCCAGCAGGACGGCGCGCCAGGCCGACAGGCCGATCGCACGCAGGGCCATCGCAACTGCCAGACCCTCCGGGAGGTCCTGCACCGCGATCGCGCTGGTCAGCGGCACCCCGACGCCCAGGTCGCCCTGGGAGAAGGACACCCCGATGGCCATGCCCTCCGGCAGGTTGTGCAGGGCGATGGCGAAGACGAACAGCCACAGCCGTCCGACCCGCCCGCAGCCGGCCCCGCAGGGGCCGCCGTGCGCGTGCTCATGGGGCGTGAACTGGTCCAGCCCGAGCATCAGCAGGACCCCGAGGGCCATGCCGGCGACGACGACTGCGGCCGCGGTAGCGCCATGCCCGGTCAGGCCTTTGGCGGCGTCGAGACCTGGGAGGATCAGGGAGAACGAGCTTGCCGCGAGCATCATCCCCGCCGCGAGGCCGAGCATGCTGTCCTCGATGCGCTGGTCGATGCCCTTCAGGGCGACCCCCGGCAGGGCCCCGAGGGCGGTGGCGCCGAAGGCCGCCAGGCCGCCAAGCAGGGCGAGGCGCAGCGGGGCCTGGGCGGCCCCTGTGGCCACCTGCCAGAGGCTCGCCACCAGGAGCGCAGAGATCGATAGGGCCGCCGTGGCCAGGCCGAACGCCGTCCAGGGGTGGGTGCGGGCGTGCTCGACCCAGGCGCCGCGCAGGGTTGCCGCCGGGGATTGGGACGCGATCTCCATGCTGGATGGACCTCGGTTGTGGCTGGTTGTCGGCGTACTGGCATCGAGGGTCACGACGGGGCGCTGGCTCATGGCCATCTCCTGCGTCGGTTGCAAAGGCCCTGATCCGTCGGGTCAAAGGTATCTAAGCCGAGTCCAGTGAATCCATCCAATGGATTGTTATGATCCTTCGGATTGTCAATGACGATCAATCAGGGCGCTCCGGCGGCTGGGAGCCCGATGGTTGGGGCCCTGGCCGTGCGGCGCGCGGATCAGCCTTGGCCGTGGAAGATGTCGCGGTAGGAGACGTACATCGAGGCGACCAGGGTGGGCAGGACGACCAGCAGCCCCAGGAACAAGGGCAGGCTGCCGACCAGGACCAGGATGAGGCCCAGCACGCCGTAGAGCAGGAAGGGCAGGATGTTCTTCAGACAGCCCCTGAAGCTCAGCTTCATCGCCTCCCAGGCGCCCAGGCCGTCGAGGGCGATCAGGGCCGGGGCGAACCAATAGGCCATGGCGACCGGGATCATCAACAGGGCCGCCACCAGGGCAGCGAGCAGGAAGCCCCGGCCGACGAGGGCGCCGGCCATGATCTGCGGGTCGAGGCCGAGGTCCGATGGGTCCGCGTTGCCCAAGCGGGCCATGCCGGCCATGTCACCCATCTGCGAATACAGGGGTAGGCTGACCAGGAACATCGCCGGGATGGCCGCCAGCAGGATGCCGACCAGGTAAAGGACCCCCGCGGTCACCAAGGTCCCGGCTCGGTTCGAGAATCCGGCAAACAGGTGGTGGAGGCCCAGCGGCCGGCCACCGGCCTGGTCCTGGGCCCCCATCATCAGGCCGCCGACCAGGACGGGCGAGATCAGCGTTGCGACGATGCCGCCGAGCAGCGGCACCAGTGACAGCGCCACGACGATGAAGGCATAGCCGAGGATAACCAGGATCCAGGTCCCCGGGCTGGTCGTGAAGTGTGAGAAGCCCTGGCGGATCCAGCTCCAGCCGTGTCCCGCGGGCACGCCTTGCGGACCGAGCAAGGCCGTGGATCCTGGGCGGCCTGACTCAGATCCGGGCTCAGCCACGCGGGCATAGTGGCTAGCCTGGGCTGAGCCCCCATAGCCGGGGTGCGCCGCGACGCCCGGGCCCCTTCCGGCCCCAGCCTCCCCAGCCGAGGCCATGCGGGCCAGGTACTTGGCAACCACCACCCCGCAGGCCCCGCAGACGCCATCGCGCACGGCGGTGACACCGCATTTGGGGCACCTATCCCCGTCCGCAGGGACCTCCTCGACCGGCTCCAGCGGGGTCGTCGGCGCCAGGTGCAGCTCGGAGGCTTGCGGGGTCATGGGCTCCACGCGCACCGCGAGCCCGGCCTTGGACAGGGCGCTGACGTAGCGGGCGGCGGTGACATTATCCAGGTCCACCTTGATGGTCCGCGCATGGCCGCCGAGGACCAGGGCGCGGATCCTGTCCTCCGATACCTTGAAGAGGGCCGCGACGTTGCGGATCGCCTCCTGGGCCGAGACATAGGGCTGAAGCTCCCCCGTGTAGACGACCTTGAACCGGTTTTCCATCCTATTGCCTCTCGTCGCTATGGGCCCCGTGGAAGGCTCACGCCTTGCTGCGTCCGCTGTATTTCTTCAGCCAGGCGAGGATGCCGGGCTCCGCCTCCCAGACATCGCGCATGGCCTGACGATAGAGCCAGGCCTGGTCCTCGCCGCCCGGTAGCGGGACGGGGGCAGTACGGCTGCGCGGGCGCGGGGGCGGTTGCTTGACCCGTTTGCGGGTCAGGTAGTGGGGGATGCGCGGCAGTCGCCCGACAGCGGTCCGCAGGGCCCGCCTTGCCTGTGCCTGATCCCCGAGGCGGTAGAGTGCCAGGACCTCGCCGTAGGCCAGGTCGGCGAGGCGGTCGCCGGGGAAGCTGCGGGCGAGGTCCAGGGCCCGTTGGTCCTCGCCGCGGCGTAACAGGTGGTTCATCAGCTCGGCGCGCACGCCGTGATTGTCCTTGGGATTGAGGGCGAGGAGGCGCTCCAGCAGGGCCGCGGCGGCGGCGGAGCCGGTCTCGGCGTGCCACAGATAGAGACGAAACAGCAGCCGCAGGGCGGGGCGGTTGCGCTCATCGGACCAGGGGATGTGCCGGCCGCTCGCGGGGGGCAGCACCCGGTCGATGATTGCGGCGGCCCGGCTCAGCAGTGGCAGAAGCAGCAACTGGGCGATCCACGGCAGGCTGCTCTCGGGGTGCTCGTAGAGGGCCGTGGCCAGGTCATCGAGAATATCCAGGCTGTCTGCCGCCTGCGGGTGCCGGGAGAGGAAGCGCAGCCAACCCTCGCCGGCCCAGGGGTCGCCGTCGTCCATCAGGGTGAGCTGGGTCGAGTAGGGCTTGACCGCCGGGTAGACCTGACGCCAGGCGGCCTCGACCTGGCGCACGGCTTGCGGAGGACGCAGCCGAACCGCATCGCCCGGGCCGCCGTACCCGGAGGGCCCACCGCCAAGGTCGTCCTCGGTGAACAGGGAGAGCTGTCCCGGCGCTGCGTCCTCGCCCGGCCGGGCCTGGACCTCCAGCCCGTAGTCGGGCAAGGCCCGCCCGGCCATCCCCTCGATCCAGTCACGCAACTGAAGCAAAGGCGGGTCCAGGGTCTCGGCGTGGCTCGCGACCAGCGCCGCCTGGGGGTCCGTGGCGGCCTGGGCCAGGAAGTCCATGACCGGCTCCCCCTGGTGCCCGACGCGCTCGAGCTTGCGCCGCCAGAAGTGGGCGCGCAGGGCGGCCACCGCATCCTTGCGCTGGGCCGCAAGCAGGGTGATCTCGAGGACCGCGGTGCGTGCCGATTCTGGGGCATTGCGCTGGGCCTGGGCAAAGGCGGCCTCGGCCGCGGCGAAGTCGCCCTGGTCCAGGTGCTGGGTACAGAGGCGCTGCCAGGCGGCGGCGCGCAGCTCACGGGCACCGCTGCGGCTGATGCGCTCCAGGAAGGCGCGGCACTTGCGCCAATGGCCGAGCCGCTCATAGGCGTCGCTCAGCACGTCGACGGCCGTGTCGAAGCGGCCGTCGAGCGCCTCGGGTGCGGCGAGCAGCGGCTCCAGCAGGGCGACGGCGCGCCCCGGCCGGTCCAGGTCCAGCCAGCGGTCCGCCAGCTTGGCCAGCAGGGGAGGGGGCACCGCCCCGCTCGCGAGGGCGGCCCGCAGTCCTGCCTCGGGCAGCTCGTCGAGGAGCAGCTCCCAGATCAACTCCCCGGGCAGCTCAGGGATCTCGGTCAAGGCCCCGCAGCAGGCGGCAAACGGGGCGCCGGAGCCGCAGGGGCAGGGTCCATCGGCCTGGGGGGGCGGCAGGGGCTGAGGGCGAAACCCCTGCGCCGGCAGGGGGGTGGCGTTCCAGATGGCCTGGGCAAGGAGCAGGCTCAGGCTGGCTTGCTCCGCGGCGCTGAGGTCGGCATGCGCGAGGTCGAGAAGGGCCGGGATCTTGACCCGCGCCCACTCGAGGAAGGGCTGGGCGGCCTGATGGCGAAGGATCTCCCGCAGGGCGAGCCGGAGGACCTGCTGCATGCGCTCGGCATCCGCGATCTCGCGATGGAACATGGCTGCAGTTCCTTGCGTTGGGCATGTCGGCCACGGAAGGCGGTGGCCGATTTTAACCCAGGTTGTCCATTAGCCACTTTGCGCTCCCTGGATGACCGGGGGAGCGGAGGCGTTGGCCCAGAGACCCGCGAACCAGGCGCGTTTTCGGCGAGGCACGGAGAGCATCAGTTTGTTCTGGCTGGCCTCGTGGTGCCAAGAGCCGCCGATGGCCAGCACCAGGCCATGGAGGGTGGACAGCGTATGCTGAACGCGGGTACGCAGCACGGCCTGGCGAAACAGGCTCATCAGATTGTAGGCGAGCATTGCAAAGCCCAAGGCGGCTTCCGTGGCCCAGAAGTCGCGCATGTTGAAAGCGTCCAGGCCGAAATCGGCTTTGAGTTCCTTGATCCGGTTCTCGCAATCGGCCCGTCCTCGGT